>Ga0131853_10021052_pt1 | contig 11841 bp, 8 predicted proteins | sample TergutLab28metaG_FD_92764 | JGI IMG/M metagenome (GOLD analysis project Ga0131853, IMG submission 92764) | Labiotermes labralis P1 segment gut microbial communities from Petit-Saut dam, French Guiana - Lab288 P1 (version 2) (version 2) | ecosystem: Host-associated > Arthropoda: Insects >...
CACCTGTCCCTATCCTGGGCCAGCCCAATCCAGTCCACATACCCACATACCACCTCCTGGAGATCCATCCTAATATTATCCACCCATCTACGCCTAGGCCTCCCCAGTGGTCTCTTTCCCTCCGGTTTCCCCACCAAGAACCTATACACCCCCCTCTCCTCACCCATACGCGCCACATACTCAGCCCATCTCATTCTTCTCGATTTTATCACCCGCACAATACTGGGTGAGGTGTACAAATCATTTAGCTCCTCGTTATGCTATCTCCTCCATTTCCCCGTTACCTCGTCCCTCCTAGGTCCAAATATTCTCCTCAACACCATGTTCTCACACATCCTCAGCTTCCTTTCCTCCCGCAATGTAGAGGATTATAATAATAAAAGTATTACATAACGTAATAGTGCTTCAAGTTGGTCATTTACTCAAGAGTTGACACAGACAATGTATAGGTTATACATGCTTCATATATGAAACAATAAAGCTGTGATTAATAACATGTAATAGCCAAACTTTGCGCAGCTGGCCTCGTGAATCGACACAATTAACGGAAACAAATCTTTGAAATGTAAGGGAGGATGATTTCTTTTGTAACACCAGCCATTACCTCCTTCTTATGTATCTGAATCATTACGGAACCTCTCCTCAGTGCAACACTGACTATGATAGTTGTTACGTCAGACAGTGCCTCAGTTTACGGCATGTCTTGAACTTTCAGAAGACACAGTTTCGAACACACAGCTGCCACCTGAGTACGACGGTGAAAATGAAATTAATGTATTTCCATAAAGAAGGCAAGAATAGGAAGTCACATGTCGACAGTTCGTCACAAACCGTCTACCAACACTGGCGGATCTTTAGGGCGTAAAAATAATTCCTCGTGTGGAGACCGCGTCGTTCCTGTATCAGTGACAGGCTATTACTAGGCACGTTTCTATTTCGTAATATACTTTAGTAGGGTCCTTTACAAAAAAGTCCAAAAAGCGTGAGTTAAGTGAAAGTATTCTGATCGATAACCGTGGTTTAAATAAGTGCGTAATGAATTTATATCACTACTTTCCATACTTTTTGACAGAATTTGGAATTTTTGGTACAGGTTCACGTAACGGTATTGAGCAACTGTGAGTTTCGTGACAATCGGTGCATTTTAAACCGTAGTGTACTTGCGGTTGTGGATAACATTGTTCCTCATTTTCTCTACCTTTTATCCGATTTCAATACAATTCGTTAAGAGTGACTCCCACATAAATGCACTGTGTGATTGCAACTCTTACTGAAAGTCGATAAACACATTTCACTCAGTAACCTCGAAAACGCTTATTGTCCATTTTCGATTAAATTCGGTATAACAGATATGAATACATTAATTGTTTGGAATTTGTGAGTTCCTTGATAATCGGCGCAATACTTTTCATATAGGCGTAAATAAAATATCACTTACTGTGGTGCCTTGAAACCACATGACATTGTGATTGTAAATATCGCCTTAGTGTAATAATTTGAAATGCCAACTTGATGCAACAAGGTAATTTTATTCATGTATTCTTACCTCGACATGTTTCGGGTACATACGCCCATCATCAGGAGCATTGGATGTTGAGCTGCAGCATATGGTTTTCTGCACCGAGTTTTTGTATGGGTGGTGGTCTTGAGAGCAGCTGCGTAGGTCGTGTGTACGGTGCGGATGGTGCCGGCACGGCACCATCCGCACCGTACACACGACCTACGCAGCTGCTCTCAAGACCACCACCCATACAAAAACTCGGTGCAGAAAACCATATGCTGCAACTCAACATCTAATGTTCATGATGATAGGCGAATGCGCCCGAAACATGTCGAGTTAAGAATACATCAATAAAATTACCTTGTTGCATCAAGTTGGCATTTCATATTATTTCATGAGGAAGATGCACGGTCAAACAACCCTCAAAATACCGCCTTAGAGAATTCTGCCTGTTACCTAATGCAGCACTGCAACTGCATTCCCTCAGGCTCTTGGTTGATTACTTTCAAAGTGATTTCAATAATCACAACCCACTGAGAATTCCAAAATTCCCCATTCCGCATCCCACGTCCCTATTCCTGTATTTATTTCGTGAAAGACATTGCTATTCCGCGTTCACTTTCTAAAAACTCTATAGAATATTGATCTAACGGAATGAGGGATCATTTGTCCCCTGCGAATACCCATGGCGGAGGTCCCCATTTGAAGCTCTTTGCTTAATGTTTATTTAACTTATTCATAGATACTTTAAATTATGCAGTAGTAGGCTTATGGTTGCCATCTACGATGTGACAGAGGATGCTACTTAAAAATTCATTAAAGACATGTTCATATATTTCTGTTGGTCCCGAGCTGAAATTTCAAGCACGAGGAAACGAAACATAGCTTTACAAACTGTACGTAGTATACGTTTTCTTGAAGAGCGAAGGTAAATTCCCATCTTATGTTTATTGGATCGTGCATCATTGTGATAGCTGAAGAATAAAAGACCAATTTGATGTCACTTGCTATTTTATTTCACTTCTTATGTGCTCAACATGTATCGGACATTAATATATCCATCATCAGGAGCTTGCGACTATGCTGTTGAATTATGACTTTGGTCGTTTTGTTCTTGGTTCGCTGTGTGTAGCAGGCTGAAGCCTGCAACACGTACACTACTCAAAACCAACTGCACCAAATCTCCAACACACAGCGAACCAAGAACAAAACGACCAAAGGCGTAATTCAACGGCATAGTCGCAAGCTCCTGATGATGGATATATTAATGTCCGAAACATGTTGAGCACATAAGAAGCGAAATAAAATAGCAAGTGACATCAAGTTTGTCTTTTATTCTTCAGCCATAAATTCTCATCTTTCAAGAAACCCTCAGATTGGTTACCGTGTACATAACGACCAGCCTCTAGTTACTTTCCCCAGCCAGATAAATTCAATTCACACCCACACGTCCTGTATCCTTTGAATCCACCTTCATATTATTATCCCACGAACTGTTTATCTCTCACCCATTCCAACAAAATAATCTGCATTTCCATCTTTCCCAAGCGCAGGTACACCGTCTATTTAATCACCAATGATGTGGTCGCACTAATCATATCTTATAAAGCATGAGATTTATAAATGTACCCATAACGCTATTTCACCCACTTTCCTGTTCCACCCCATTTTTACACTGAAACATTCTCCTCAGCTCTCGGTGCTCACATACCGTCACTCTGTGGTTCTCCCTTAAAGTTAAGACAAATACAGAGCCATACGAAAAATTAAAGTAAAAGTAGAAGAGGTTTACGTTACACGGAGAATTGAGAGAGTCTGTGCTCCTCTGTTCCATATAATAGAGCACATAGACAACAGTTGGCAAAAAGGGTTTATAAAAAAAACATGTAGAGATCCTATGACAGAGAAACTCATAGAATATTATAATACCCCATGGCAATTTTCTTATTTCTTTACCTCCCTAAACCTCATGTTACAGAAGTAATATGTTCCTGTTAGTGGTTAAAAAGATCTAACATAAAACTAGAATAAAATATGAGTGAAAGGGGGTATTCTTCAAAGAAGAATAGGATTGTTTTGGAAGCCGCATATGGCAAAATGCACATAAGTGACAGGAATTCAAAGGGCCAAAAGTCATATAGGCTATACAGAGAAGAATTGAAAGAAAGGTAAAAACAGAATATACTCTATTCTCCGCTTCCTTGACAGCTTCCTCCCAACAACTACCGGTATGAGATATGAACTCTTCGGAAAAGTTACGCATTGTACGGTGGTAATTCCTTACCAACGTTTCGGGACAGTCTACTGGTCCCGAGACGTTGGTACGGAATTACTAACTTAATCCGCGTAACATTCCAGAAGAGCGCATATCTAATCGATTTCGTGGCGGAAACCTGAAATCACTTAAACTGCGAGGATTTACAGAAATGAAAAATCAACGGATATGAGAAAGTGAGACACAGAGGGTGATGAGACGCTTCTCCTCGTCACAGACTTCCGTCACTTGGCAGAACTACGGATATCACAGCGAAAAGCTTCTCAAGCTACACCCGATTTCCATATTTCTACACTGATCACACACAGGCTACATAGCGGTCACATCTGCTGTTTTATCGATTAAGTGTCAATAACGCAGCCCTGTTTGAGCTCATCGATAATTCATTCATTTCCTTTAGAGTAAATGTCAACTAGCATGCGTTACTTCGGGCTTCCGTAGCGAAGTAGCTTAGAACTGCGCTCTTCTGGGTTATTACGCAACGAACAGTGGTAATTTCCACTACTCGCTACATATTAACCCAGAAGAGAGCATTTCGCATGTCAACTAGCACACGTAACTAAATAAAGGTATAATTTGTAAACAAATATGCATGATACTTTCGTAGAGTACAACCAACAAGATGCAACGTTTCACAATTTATTTATTTCTGTAAGACGCTGTGTATGTTTCAGACAGTTTTCCGTCCATCATCAGGAGCTCAAAACTGCACACAGAGCGTCAGGTATTTGTCAGACCAATACTGCTGCCTGCTGCTATCCTGGCCAGGCTATCAGCAGGTAGCAGTAATGGTCTGACAAATACCTGACGCTGTACGTGCAGGTTTGAGCTCCTGATGATGGACGGAAAACTGTCTGAAACATACAGAGCGTCTTACAGAAATAAATAAATTGTGAAACGCTGCATCTTGTTGATTGTACTCTAAGAATATATTAGCGATGCACGGACCTATGAATGTTAAATGCATGATAGAGTATTGTTGCAACTGAAGACACATTAGATAACGAACATTGAAACGTATTCGTAATTAATTTATATTAACCCTAAATAATGTTGGTATTTTATACACATTTACCACCAAGTTTAACATTCCAAAGTCCAATACTCTGTCCACACAGTACACAGGCTCATCCAAAGCAATGGGCCCCGCTACAAGACGTATTTATTAGAAGAGCTATATAGAGACGGTATTTGCTGTAAAGGCCGGTTCCAGTGGCCGCGCGGTCTAAGGCGTAGGAATGCGGCCGCTCGCCCGCTGAGATTGTGGGTTCGAATCCCACCGCGAGCATGGATGTTCGTCTGTTGTGAGTGTTGTGTGTTGTCAGGTAACGGTCTCTGCGACGAGCTGATCACTCGTTCAAAGGAGTCCTACCGACTGTGGTGTGTTGTGTGTGATCTAGAAACCTTGTGAATGAGGAGGCCATGGCCCACTGGAGGCTGTAGTGCCAAAGAAGAGAAAAAATTACTGTAAATTTTCTTCAAATCATTAAGTTTTCTTAACACGCGTGCCCACAACTGTTCGCTCATACTTCATGTGCATGCGCGTAACATTTTCAGCTGTAGTAGGCACTGCGTCCGCCACAGTTAGTAGGACGGTGACAGTGCAAGATACAGCATAGTTCGCCATTTGGTTGACCGAAAGAAAATTCACTGTAACAGTGCAGCACCATTTCCGACGCACATGGCAGAGATTTTCGTGTCTACAATGCTATTTGACGCTGGTTTATCCAGCTTAGGGAAAGTGGAAATGTGGAAAAGCGCATATCAGGTGGCGACTACGGGCTTTCGAAGAGGACGCTGAAGGCGTAAGGTTGTCTTGTCAACACAGTTCGAGGAAGTCTACCGCTCATGCAGTTTGTAGCTGTGTATAGGGGAAGGCCGGGCAGAGCGGACAACGTGGCTTTAGGACGGAATTCCTCGAAGAAATAAAAAATAAGTACGTATATTTCATTGGACACATTACAGTGATATATTGCTCTCTCAATGAGCAGGCTACTGAACAATACTTATATACGTAAATGTATATAAATCCGATTTGACTTTCATAAGGCCGTACATCATAATACTATTTCTATAGTAAAACCAACCAGATGCACCAATGTATCAAATTTATTTTATTTTGGAATGACACTCTACATGTTTCGGACGGTCTTTCCGTCCATCATCAGGAGTTCAAGACTGTACATATAGCAACAGGCACTTGTCAAACAGATATTGCTGACTGCTTGCTAGCTGGTACCCGCTAGCAAGCAGTCAGCAGTATCTGTTTGACAAGTGCCTGTTGCTGTATCTACAGTCTTGAACTCCTGATGATGAACGGAAAGACCTTCCGAAACATGTAGAGTGTTATTCCAAAATAAAATAAATTTGATACATTGGTGCATCTAGTGGGTTTTCCTATAGAAATAGTATATATATATATATATATCCATAAGGATTGGAGGGGGATCTTTAGTCATTTTACCCTCCGTACCCTGGTGCAGCGAAATCCCGATCGGATAAAATGAATACAAATCAATAGGAAAGGTTTAACCAAAACATTCATCATAGAAATAGGATCCATGTCCATTGTAACCTGCACACGACTCTCGACTCCACAGGATATACTTTGAGCACTGTGTCCAATCATTCTCAGGTGGTTCAGTGTAGGAATCTTCACACACACCTGGCAAACATACCTCGGCTCTTAAGTACCCTGTGTTTTCTTGGCAGAACGAACTCCAGTAAGCTCCTTGCTAAGTCTGTGGCAGAATTTCGCAGTTTTTGTCTCCTTTTCTCGTCAGATTTGTGTCTTTGTTGCTCCTTTACTGGGGTACTAATTAGGATTTCAGTTCGGTGGCACTCCTTTTCCGTCGAATGTTCGAAATTTTCTGAGCAGTTGAACAGATGATTATGATTATGATTTTAACTTATCAGACTGAGTCATCGAATCAGTGACAAAAATCATTTAAGATTTGAATATGAAATTCCGTCTGCGTAATAATGAGGGAATTCAGATTGTGGGGAATGGGTGGAAGAAGCCGGAGTACAATCAGGTTTTGGGCGATCAGTGACAGAAACTGCAGCATATCAGTATCAGAGAAAATATTACGGTTGTCAGGACAAATTCATAAAGATTGAACTACGCTTACTGCATTTTGAGAACTTTGCCCTCTCAAATATGCGGATGCCAATAGTCTGGCAACATCAAATTAATTCACTCACTCTACATCCAGCACGATGTTTTGTAATATGCAAATTCCTAGTCCAAAACATAAATTCAAAAACCCATATACAGGAACATGTAAAGGCTGCATTTTGTGCAATACATGAGGCGCAGATTAGAGAAACAGCACATTATTTTTGGCACAAAATAAAGCCTTGATATACAAATGCGATTCGTGATCGTCCAGAACCAGTCAAATTTATCTGGTTGCAGCTCGACGACATTGTTCAGCAAAGAACTGTAGCCCCTGTAGAAATGTCTCTCCATTGATCCATCCGTAGTCTGCACAAGAGTGATATCCTGTAGAATATGCCCCAAAAGCCGTTCCTGCATGCGTTTTCGTGCAAATATGGAAAACAGTGGAGTGACCAACTCTACAAAAAGCATTGCAGCAACAAATAGCTGTTGTAAGTTGTCCTAGTTTCTGCACTGTCATTGGTGATTACGTGTTTCTTTCCTGCTGCGGATTGACTTTTGGATGGTCCTTTGTTGAAGTCTGTATGCCAGTTTCATCCGTATTGTAAGGACGTGAAGCGTCTATTTTTTGCTCTTCCACAAGTTCAAACAACATAGTGCAAAAACGAGTCATTTCTGGACAACTGAATCCCATGGCTTTGGCAACTGGAGTGGGTTCTCACGAACGCAAAGATATACTTGAATGTCTCCAAATAAATCCCATCAACCAAACATCCTCTGCTGCTCCATTCTGAAAAGGGCGTGGAACTTTATTCCTCTCTGCAAAGTCACATGCCAGTTTGTTCAAATCTTTTCTCGTCAAAACATAAAATAAACTGTCCATGAATTCTACGTACCCATCAAGTTGTTTCTCTTGTTTGTTGTTGAAAACAGTCCTAAAGCGTCCTAACCTTTCTTCAGCAGACCCACGTTTGCATACCAGACAGTGTACTTCAATGCTAAAGTGTTTTAAGATCCTCAGCCAGCTTCCACTATCGCATTAGCAATATACTTTACATTCCAAATTCCCTGGTTGGTTTTCTTACCTATTTGTATACCATCTGAAATTATTTTAAGTTAAGATTATTAAAAAATGTGGGAGAATTGAATGACAAATAAAGCACTAAATAGTGGAATAGCATATAAACAATCAGGTGAGCTTTAAACGGATATTTCGAATATTCCGAGCAAAGCGAAGAATTTTTCCACTTTGGTTCACTTTGCCCAGTATGTCGCCATTGAAATACCGTAGGTCATGGCAGCCAAAATAACAGGCGACAATGTTGTACCGCAACCGTAATCAAAAAGGGATTATATCATATAGGCCTAACCTAAAGCAGTGCAATATTTCTTCAGCTGCTTACTGTAATACACGTAAGTCTATACACTGACAGTCAGAATATTTTAACAAACACACAAAACAAAATTTTGTCTTATAATTTCCACGACGGTCACTGCTACGAAGAACCAATTTCCCCGAGGACAGTGCAGCTACTACCATGCACTGTAACAGAAGCGTGGCGATATCTTGCCTCGACAGCGAAAAAAAAAATGACCTTTTTCTCTTTGCCCCGGTCTCCCCTAACTGAAACGGAAATCCAAAAGACCAGCAAAAATAGAAATCAGTAAGAAACAGCTGACTTTGCAAATCTGATGCTCAATGCAACTGACGATGATATTTTTTTTTGCGCCGAATGATGTTCAAAGATGAAGCAAACTTCGATATGAATGGTCATGTAAACAGGTCCAAGTAGCGCATCTGGACACAGTAACGGCCACAAGAAACTGACGAACTTCAACTTTCATAGGTCCGTGCATCGCTCATATATTCGCAGAGTACAACCAACAAGATGCAACGTTTCACAATTTGTTTATTTCTGAAGACGCTCTACATGTTTCGGACGGTCTTTCCGTCCATCATCAGGAGCTCAAAACTGCTCATACAGTGCCAGGTACTTGTCAGACCGTTACTGCTACTTGCTGCTAGCCCAGCTGGGCTAGCAGCAGGTAGCAGCATTGGTCTGGCAAGTACCTGCCGCTGTATGAGCAGTTTTGAGCTCCTGATGATGGACGGAAAAACCGTCCGAAACATGTAGAGCGTCTTACAGAAATAAATAAACTGTGGAACGTTGCATCTCGTTGGTTGTACTCTGCGAATAAACTGACGAACATTTGCCAGATTCCCCATAACTGATGTACTGTGCAGCATAATGCATTGTCATATTAGGCGGTGTACTTATTAAATGTATTAAATATTGTATTAAGTACCTATTAACCATGGAACTTGAAAATTATAACTGTAACAAAAATACATAGTTTTGCAACTTTTTATACCTGGTGCTCCTTCTCTGATGGCACAACGAGTAAAGAGTCTGTGTTAAACAGAATGTTGACATCCATCTGTACATTAGTAACCACCACTCGAGGCTTTTCTGTGTCGCAACATCAGAGTAAGAATAATAGTTTTTAAAGGAGATCGGTTGTCTGCCGGTATGAAAACCCCCCAGCAAATCACCCTCTTCACGCTTCCAAGTGCTAACGAAGTCCACTTCGATTTTACTAAGCAATAGAAGTCGAGGACTTTGGCCACTTACTGCCCTTACTCAAGCAGCTGTAACGGGATTCGCTGCTCGTATCCACTTTCCGGACGGCGGTAGAACCTTACTGCTAACTGGCCGGTGGACACGGATACAACAGTATGACCGTATTATAGGGCCTTTGTTTAGCCGAAACCACCACCACGGCAAATATTTCCCTGGATAAATTACAGTTCCTTGCATATCGAAAAACTGATGGCATTGAATAAGAAGAAGATGAAATTTTGTTTCAACAAGAGGGTGATCAAACCCACTTCAGTCACACTTCCTAATTGGTGTATTGGAAGAGGCGGGAAAAAAGTGACTCCGACGAATTCCGGACTTCTCAATACTGGATTTTTTCTTTCGAAATTCATTAAAAATATCTTTTACGGAAAATAAAATCCAAGATTCATTACTGTGAGAGAGAGTTAGCAGAAGTTCAAGGGTAGTCACGCCTTCATTACTAGGAGAACATGGAAAGAATGCGAACACCGTCTAGATGTTCGCAGGGCTAGAAATGGCGTGGACACTGAGATCTTCTAACGTAAGTATGAAATCTTTAAGAGCAGACGAACACATAATAGCAAATCCCAACTATATATCCCTCTTCTTACGAAATGTATTAAAGCTTACCCTGCTAAGGTGGATAATATGGTGAGCTCCTAATAATGCCAGCAGATGGCAGATTGGATTTAAAAAGGCGTTTAAAGTGTTAATTCTCCTACCTCGGTTAATGATTGCCGATGATCGTGCACTATGATATTGGTATGATTCTCAGAAACACCAGTCATCATTTCTCCATACCGCAACAATATACTGGCTTTCATAACCGAGACGGCGCGTATTTACTGCACGGTGCGACGTAAATCTAAAAACTTAAATGGGTTTAGGTTAGTCTTCGCATATAAAGGGTCAATACTCCGATAATCCCAAACATAAGGACAATTTAAATAAAGAAACAAAATAAGACGCCAAACTCTATGCACCTTAATATCCTTACCACTTTATCGTGACGAAATGACACTAACCACACTGCGAGTTACACTTAATTTGTATTACCTTTGAAAAACCGAAAAATAAGTACGGACTACATACCATATTTTCACCCTAAATCAACCGCGTATAGCAAAGCAGTATGCAAAATGCTGACAATCAAAATAAAAATGTGAATTAAAAAAATCCCTACGTTGTACCCACGTATCGAACTTCACGGATGGACAGACGGGCAGCTTCATTCATTTTTCAGTCATGATACCATCCATCATCGTCGGCGTTGAGGAGGTGAAGGAGGTGGAGGTGGTTGTTCTATCAGTTCAGGAAGACCTAAACTGATAGAAGAAGCGGGCTGGTTTCTTCTTCAATCAGAAGAGCGAAGATCGATGATATATTGAAAGGGTCTTTTTGTATGTAGCGGAAGGTAAGCTCGTTATTGAGCTGCGACGTGACCATTACATTTCTGTGTAGCGGAAATAGTATGTATGTAATAACACAATTCTTCGTGAATCGTATTCAAACAATTCTTCGTATCTGTTATTACACACTCACTTCGTTTTAATAACGTATGCGTGCGTGGGACATGTCAGAACTGAAGGCAATATGCAACCGCTCTAATAACTGATCAGCACTACGACTAGGCCCATGCTGACATGTTACATCAACGAATGTGACCAATGAAACAATAACAAATGTGAATGCTTCATTACCTAAACAGTGTAAACTGTAAGACGTCAGTGATAAAACTGCGTTTAGTTACGCCGTAATGAAAATACGTCTACTGTAAATGTATTGTTTATTTATTGATTATATCTTGTCTTCTATCAAGAGTAATCTATGTAAAAATAAGGGTTTTCTCGGAACATGTTCAGATTCATCTCCGAGCCTTAAAAATCAATATATTACGTGTCTGAAATTTTAAACAAGATATCAGTCTACAAGTTTTGGATTCTACCGACAAACGACATATATATTGCGGTGGCATCATCGAAGAGTACAGCGTATACAGTAGGACTAGCAATTCCTAATGTATACGCTCTTTGTCTACACTTCAGTGATCAGACTGTAATGTGCGTGTGTATGTGTGTGTGTGTGTGTGTGTGTGTGTCGCTTCCAAGAATTTCGTATCTAACTGCATGCGTCATATTATTCAATTTATTATTTCTTAAAGTTTTATAAACTTAATATTGTACATTTCAGGCATTATATATATATATATAAGCTCCGTGGGCCGGGTAGCTCAGTCGGTATAGCGACTGACTACCGGCTGGACGGTTCGGGATCGAATCCCGGTGGGGACAAGATTTTACTCCCGTCCAGACCGGCCCTGGGG
>Ga0131853_10021053_pt1 | contig 11840 bp, 8 predicted proteins | sample TergutLab28metaG_FD_92764 | JGI IMG/M metagenome (GOLD analysis project Ga0131853, IMG submission 92764) | Labiotermes labralis P1 segment gut microbial communities from Petit-Saut dam, French Guiana - Lab288 P1 (version 2) (version 2) | ecosystem: Host-associated > Arthropoda: Insects >...
GTGGTGGTGGTGGTGGTGGTGGTGGTGGTGGTGGTGGTGGTGGTGGTGGTGGTGGTGGTAGTGGTAGTGGTAGTGGTAGTAGTAGTAGTAGTAGTAGTAGTAGTAGTAGTAGTAGTAGTAGCAGCAGCAGCAGCAGCAGTAGCTGAGCAGTCACCCATGAATAGCACTGACCATTCAACTGCTAAACAACTGAATGTGCACTATTTCAAAAGCAGAAAGAACAACCAATTAGCGTGTCATGTAGTTTCTGTCAATTTACAGACACAAATATAGGCCTACTGTCGAAAATCTACCAACAAGTAAAGAATAATCTGCTTTGTATTTCGTTAAACATTTAACCACTTAAAAAATATTATAAATAAATGTTGTAAATCTTCAAAAGCTCTAGATCTTACGCCACGTAAAATTATTTTAAGTTCAACTATTTGTGATAATATTTGCAAATTTTACGTGAGCTTCAGGCAGAATACGACTTGTTAATATCCAGTACCAAATTTCATTCAAATCTGCTCCATACTTTCGGAAACGAAACATGCGGATCGACGCGACCTGCCTGCTGCTCCTTTACGGTACACACTGTGACATGAACGTCTAGAACGGCAGTAATAACAAAAACAATTACGAGAATAGTGAGCTATAGAACTTACGATCATCCTAACGGCGACCACAGCAGCAACAAGAAACGCATACACCCCAATGCTTACCTGCAACAAAAGAAAAATGACAAAAATTCAGTTGTTACCTAAGGCCCAGACGCGACGTAAAAGTTATCAAATATGTAAAGCAGAGGTGAACAAATAGCGGGCACCAGGTCGCGTGGCGACTATCTTTTGTACGGAGGTGTCTAATGTTTGTGGATCCTCAGAATGGAACTTGCTTCATGTCGCCCTTCTGTCGCCTAGATGTATGAAGTGGCTCCTAGATTTTTAAAAAATTTAAGCACCATTAATGTAAGGTGTATTATAACTGTAGTGGCCTAGAAAACTGAATAAATAAAGGATTATATGTCAGAATTATTAAGTAACCGATATTTAACTTACTCCATGGAGCAAAGTCCTTCTTGAAAGGCTAACAGGTTCTAAACTAGTCAAGAAATTCCCCGCATTTTATGGAACCCGAAGTTCATTACCGCATTCACAGGTGTCCGCCACCTGTCCCTCTCCTGAGCCAGCTCGATCCAGTTCAATGCCCCAAACCCCACTTCCTGAAGATCCATCTTAATATTATCCTCACATCTATGCCTGGGTCTTCCAAGTGGTCTCTTTCCCTCAGGTTTCCCCACCAAATCCCTGTATGCACCTCCTCTCCCCCCATAGTGCTACATGCCCCGCCCATCTCATTCTCTTCAATTTTATCTCCCGAACAATACTGGGTGAGGAGTACAGATAATTAAGCTTCTCATTATGTAGTTTTCTCCACTACCCTGTTACCTCGTCCCTCTTAGGCCCAAACATTCTCCTCAGCACCCTATTCTCAAACACCATCAGCCTAGTTCGTCCCTCAATGTGCGCGACCAAGTTTCACACCCATACACAACAACAGGCAAAATTATAGTTCTGTATACCTTAATATTTAAATTTGTGGGTAGCAAACCGGAAGACAAAAGATGATAGCAAGCATTCCCTGACTTCAATCTGCTCTTAATTTTTTCCTGAATAAACCGAGATTTAACTAAATAGCATAACTGCTGATATAGGAATAACGGTAGAAAAGAAAGAAGAAAAATAAATGCAGTATTAATAAACAGAATACATCTGGTAGCACGTCTTAAATGAGCAGCACCAAGCCTATTTCCCAGCACCCAGAGTGGGAAAACCGTCGTTATGTTTCGAAGCCGTTTGACTATGCGTATGGTATAAATGGAAATGGCTGAAGAGTCTCCACTGTTTTGGGATAGCAAACAGCAAGGTATACCCAGATTCTCTCTTACAAGTTCCTCAACTCTGAATTTCCTACAGAGCACAAATGTAATTACCGATACACCTAGCTGTCCCTAAAGTCCCCTATGATTGCTTTTCTCTTCAAAAACCGCAGCAAATCTCTGACATTGCATTTCAAGAAATAAATTTAAAATTTACTTTCCAGCCCACTGTCCTTCCTACATCGGAAAGGAGGGTGATTATGAATTCGCCATGCTGTGTCTGTATGTGTATGTATTTGCCCCGATTTAATTTTGAATTTGTTGACAGGTTTTTACGAAACCTGGTATCAATTTCATGCCTTTTAACAACACCACAACGTCGTGAATAGCGAAAATGTGTTGAGGTATCAACATGAAAGACAATTCAGGGACCTGACACGATGTGTGGTAAAGCGAAAAAGTATGCAATTTTGGTTCCAGAAACATTTTCGTAGAATTTCAAATAACTGGGCGGCCTTTCGGATATTTTTTCAAGTTTATGTCGATAACTGCTAATACACAAACACAGCTGCAGTGAAGCTTCGTATGGAGACAAATCGTAATATTATCTACAAATATGGAACATTGTTAGTAATCAGCATTTATAAAACTGGCGACCGTGTAAAACTGCGAGATTATAATCGACATAATTAACGCATACAGAATCTGCACGTAAGTAAATTCTGTGCCACAGCAACTAGAAACAATTATAACTGGCCTAATAACAGATACAGAGAAAGCAAAATTTAAGGAATAAAAGTATACTTCATGATTAGCGATCGTTAACTTCCTCATTTCTGGCATGTCTCTAAATATTTAGTCGCAATAACATGCACCTCATATTTCAGGACGGTTATCAAAACGCGAGAAAGAAATAGGTAGCACCAAGCCTAATCCCATACAGTTAAAAAGTTTCCCGAAAATTTTCTGGGATGTCACGCCCTGTGAAATGGTACATAATATCTGGCTGGTACGCTCCGACCCTCGTGGGGAACTCATCACATCACGTCAAGAACTCGACTGAGTTTGTCCACATGTGGTGCTATCTACTTACTGGCTGGGCCAGAGGACATCATGGTCAGCTTCCACGTGGCCTCATTCTTCACCAGAGTGCCGATAAGGAAAACGGTAAGCTTAATGGGTGGATATCCCAGCACTGGTTCCTGCAGAAATCGCCGGCGTATTCACGGACGGTTTCTGGGAGCAAGCGCTGGAACAAGCGGATCATAAGCAATCTGCAGGTTTCATCACCCGGACAAGACCTTCGTGACCTAGGTCCATAGACAAATGGGTCGAAACGGTTCCAAAACTACCCGGAGAGTGTCCGTCAAAATATTCGATTCACTATGAGTCCAGCTGACACCGACTCTCAGAGCAGACCTGAAGGCTCACTGGTACCGAAACCCCAAGCACACGATCTCCACCTCAACTGTGGCTCACACCCCCACCCAGCAACAAGCAGGCCCTTCTGTCCACCACTGCAAACAGGCAGAACATTGCGGGAAAGGTAGCCCTCCGGATGACGATCTTCCTAAGGCCATTTTCAGGGATAACTGATACAAACTAAGACAGATGAGTCCTGCCTTCCACCCGCCAGAAGACCGCTTGGTACCGGAAGCATCCGACCGCGGTCGTCACGCTGTCTTGCATCCGGACGACCTTCAACTTCACTTGCAGAATGCTCTCCAGATCATTAAATGCGTTGACCTGCCGACCAAAAAAAGCCCACTGTCCCTTTGCTCCGTGAAGGGGACCTGGCACTGAAGAGTCCTGGTCAGTACAACATCCCCTGTAAATGTGGTCTGGTCTACAACACATCCGCCAAGGCAAACAGTTAAGTCGGCTGTGGCAGATAAAAGCCTCAACTGGTTTGGTAATTAAATAGAGGGTCGATAGGGCGTAATATCCAGAAGACTTGAATCGTCATCGATGCTACTGTGCCAAACAAAACCTCGTCATTTTTCCTAATGACGAAAGGACGACGTACATGTGGATACTTACTGACAGAAGTCAACCATGAGCCAGACTATTCTAGAACACACGCAAGATGACGAGTGCCTGTCGACGACGAAGTAGAAAGAATTAACACGAGGTGAGAGATAAACCCGTAAGCTTGAATAAACTTGTGTCCTATGTCCCGCACATCGAGGCTTTCCTAATTAACTGACTAACTAATTAACCAACTTCATGGAGCAGGGTTCTTCAAGCTAACAGGTTCTCAGTTAGTCAAGAAATTCCGCGCATTTTATGGAAACCAAAGGTTCATTATCGAGGATTTCTTAAACCCATACAATTAATTTTCGTGTAAACAAATTACTGAGTGTAGGTGGTGCTTTAGTAGCGCCTTATTGTGATGCTTTGAAATGAAGTGTCAAGAAGGCAGATGTCGCCGGACCCAGTAGCCGCGCGGTCTAAGGCGTAGGTCTACGGCCGCTCGCCTGCTGAGATTGTGGGTTCGAATCCCACAGGGGGCATGGATGTCTGTCTGTTGTGAGTGTTGTGTGTTGTCAGGTAGAGTTCCCTGCGACCCATGGATCACGCGTCCAGAGGAGTCCTACCGACTGTGATGCGTCGTTGTGTATGATCTATAAACCTCAAGAATGAGGAGGCCATGGCCCGCGTTGGGCCGCAGCGAAAGGGGGGGGGGGGACGATGTCACAGTTCGTACAAAATACAGGTTAGGTGTCTCAAATGTTCAGATGATTATTTCATTCTAAAGGCAGAGAACTGTGCTTCTCTCAGTATCGCCTATGCGCAAGAACACATATCTAGATGGCGTCGGAAATGGGACAGGCAAGTTTACGCGGAAAATGTCGCAGCATCCCATCTTTTACGCGACAAACCGTCATGCCTGATTTGTCATATAGCGGCATGTTTAAAGATGTATGAGGAAAACAGAGGTAAATAAAAGGCAGAACTACAACTCTGCGTGTACCACTGGGTCAGTGGCACAACTTGACATGATTTCCCCATTCCTTTTCACTTGCTTTCTTGTAGGAGCTTACGAAGTGGCAACTAATCAAAATCAGATAAAACACGTTTCACTGAAGGAAGGTGTCAGAGAAAGCTCTCTTTGCAAAAGATGCCTGAGAGGTTTCGTAACATCAAAAGCATATTACGATGCAATCAGTATTGCCTTTCACTTTATGCGACCCGGAGATTTAGAGAGAAGACAGTATGGAAAGTGCCCATTTAGGAGACCCAAACGTACATAGGATGTAAAATCTGTTCTTGAGGACTACAGGTGTAGGGATGCAATGAATCTTATTGGAAAAGTCCCAATGATAGGTTCTTATAAACTATAACATCCTTTATTAGACAGGATATTTGACTAGTTGATCAACTTTTGAAGAAGGATCCTACATGATATATGGCGATACTGAGAGTGTACTCTTAAGTCCAACACACGTTATGTTTGAGTAAGTAACACTCCTATCATAATCAGGTACAGGATATTTTGAATTATCATTCAGAATATCATACTTTCGGTTCGGGGTCCTGTACGTTTCGTGATCTTTGGTCAGTATCTTAAAATAGGTGTCAACCACTGCCTGTTATAACATTTCGAATTCATTGCTCCGAGAGGTTATTCTATTCGACGCTGTACATACAGTTTGTGGAGCCCTCAGAGAGAGCAGGACACTTACACTGGTACTGACGAGGACATGAAATCAAGAAAATGTAAGATTTACTACGTTATCAACAAGCTGCAGAAGTACTGTTCAAAAGCGAGGGTAATAGGCCTACTGTGAAACGGAATGGAGAGAGGGACACATACCCGGTCCGTCAGTATAATTGCATAGTGGGATCTGTGTTTTCACAGTTCGGAGGAGTGTTAGCAAAAGACACATACAGAACCAGGCAAAATGTACTAAATATAATATTGAAATAGGGAATGTTTAAATTACTTGCGTAAATAATAGACCCAAGTGAAGTGTAAATAAAAGGACTATCGAAATATAACCGGAGCGAAGACAAGATTTAGAAAAGCTTCCTGAAAACAGATACAAACGAACTCTTGATTTTTTTTTAATGTTTTGCTGACCGTGCATCTCAGTATATTCTTAGTAATTGACCAACTTAATGAGCAAATATTGTTTTATAATAAGCTTATTATAAAACAAGAATTTGTGCATTAAGTTGGTCAATTACTAAGAATTCTTGATGTTTAAACCCGAACTGTATAGAACAGGGGATTACAACCAGCGGCCCGCCAGGTTGCGTTATGCTACACGCTGTCACGTTTGTAAATTATATATACATATGTATAACATACACACTATCAAAATTACACAATAAATTAGGAGGCGAGATATACCAATTATTATGATTTATATACGTACAGACCGCGCACTTGCCCACAATAGCGATAGTGGCCCTTTGCCAGGAAGTTAGACGCCCTTAGTATGAATGACATAATCAGGGTTTTAACACTGGCGTGGTCTTTTATCCGTGAGCAAGTTGCACGAGCAAGTTTCACGACAGTCATTCAGGAAACTATTTTAGTTCTCGTTTTTTAACTGAAGACCGTGTGATGGCAGTAGATTTTTTCAGCTCTTTTATATAATAACAACCTTGAAAGTGTGGAGATAAAGGAAATAAAATAGTTCAATTACGTATCTAAGATACGTGGCAGATAAGGCGCTTTTTAAGAAAACTGACATGTTTTGACACTGCACTGTTAGGGAAATTTTAAATACAAGAAACCCAAAGTCGCGGTGGTGTGGGAAACAGTCCTGTACCGTATCCGGGAGATCCATGTTTCATATCCCTGCACAGTGACCGGCTATCCCGACTTATGCCTTTAATGGTTTTCCATCATAACAGGTAGGAATATAAAATCAGGCCATAAAGATATCTTTTCACATCTTTGCCAATTCATTATTCATTTATGACTGTATCAAAAGACGCTAAGCAACATGAACTACTGCAACTTTCATCAAATAAAACAACAACAACAATCACTGCCGCCGCCGCCGCCACCGCCACCGCCACCACCGCCACCGCCACCACCACCACATCCACCACTACAGCCATCCATTCCTTTCACAGAAGTGGGGTAACCAATTAATTTTGGCTCATAATTTGGGCAGAATTTGGCCGAAGTTCCCAGGTCCCGCAGAAGATGAGTTTCCCCTCTCCCATTCACAGTTCACTGCTCAGCGCTATTCTACGAAGCGGCTTGGTTACTTCCAATCCTCGCTTTGCTCTTATTACGATGAAATCATATCGATTTTGGGAGAAACTTTTGTTACGGTGTTCAAAGAACTGCGCAACGTGAAACAAGGTAATTAATCCCACAAAAGTCTGTTATCTTCTTTACGCCATAAAGCATCAGTCGTCTGTACGGTCGTCAGGAAAGAATACGTGCGAGGCAAATTCTTCCTTGAACATGAAAAGTAAAAGAAAGTGTTGCACTATTCACGGGCAAAAGCACGGTTCACACACACACACACACACACACACACTGCGTCCGATGGCCATGTCTTGCATTCCAAGGCCAAACACTTAAATGGTGCAGCACTAGACGGCTGGGATTCTGAGATAATCAACACTATTTCCCCGTCCATCAAAGCAGATTAGGGACTGCCTTGTGTGCACGTGTGTGTGTGTGTGTGTGTGTGTGTGTGTGTGTGTGTCCCACCCGCCCCCCTCCCAAAGGATGGGAACCATAGAACAGTTTCCACGGGCGTACTTTGCATCTTAAAACTGTTCGCTGAATACCCCTAGTTCCGTCTACTTCCCAGCTATTGATCTTTTAAACATTAATGGCACTACTACTGCTTCAGTAACCAGTTAATATCAATTTGATGAAAATTCGAACAGCACTTCTTGAATTTAACCGTGCAGACAAACCTCCACTAAGATCTGCACTGATTTAATAACTCTTGGCGCGCACATACATACATACATACACACACACACACACACACACACACACACACACACACACACACAAAACATAATTCGTATTCTTCGGGTAATTATGTCGAAGCTACTAAATATAGCCCCAAAAGCGCAAATGCTCATTAACATGGATTTTGGCTGACTACTTTTTTTTTTGGCAGCGCCTCAGTGGCTCCATCTGAGCGTTTTTCGGCATCCACATATTTTGAAATAAAGAGCTTGGAATGTAAACGTTTGACATGTACATGGAACTGCGATTTCGAGGAGCCACACTGATTTTTGTCTCGAAACTTCATTTACAATTTTGTTATTTGAGGCAGGAACGGAGGCTTACTGTGCAGATCTGGCGGTATTCGTGGTTAAGAAGCAGGTCCGTTCCAACAGGGAACGTTCACTAATTCTGACTTGAAACTGTAGTTAACATCTTCCTCTTCAGGCTCGAGATTTATTCATTACGTGTATAGCACGTGGAACAATGCCGGCATTTGTCATCAGCCTGTGAGAAGCCACAGAGACCTCTGAGGAACAGAGTGGGGCCAGACGGTAGGTGATTCGCAGGGCGGAGGGGTTGAGGATCCGGGCTGTATGATGGATACTGTAACTCCCCGAAACGCAATGCGACATGACGGTATTGGCCCCTGAGGGCGCGCATTGTATTAGGGTCGAGGGCCCATAGAATAGCTTCCCACTAAATGTTCATCTCCGGCAATCACAATCGGATAAGTTCATACTCAGTTCATATGGTGCACCGACCTGAGAGTCACATTGCAGGAGGAAATAATGCGTGTCGAAATTAAGAATGATTTTACGTAATTAAGTTTACTGTTCACTAAGACGATTATTACTCACAACCATTCCGTACGAAGCCTGAAGAATGTTTGTACCTGTCGGTAGGCTTGTAACGGAACAACGTACTGTACAACATTTCAAAACCAGGAAATATAACTATTAGTCCTAAATCAACAAATATTGCACATGAGTAACGGACGTGAAGAACAACGAATGTTCAATGCACATATAACTCGTACACTGTTGAACAGAACCTGGTTTTAAAAAGTATTCAATTGAAGTAATATCACAATAAAAGTCAGGTCTGTGTTGAAAACGGTAAATGTGTTCCTGTGCCTAACCGCAAGGCTGTGGAGGCTTGCAGGGTGGTGGAAGCGACTAGATACAGACATGCAGATTATGTATCATCTTATGCAATGCCTGCAACATCGTACGAAAAACTGCATGCTGCAAAAGGTGACGCAAATCAAATAACAATGTGGCTTTCTCCCTGCGCCATGGTCATTATTGGTCTAAATCATAAAGAGGCAACGGTTCGCAGTAATGTCATCTACTGCCCAGACGTATCTGCCTCTTCGTCAATGCTATTTAGCAGCCACGCAAAAGGTACCGTATTTGTCTGGTGATTGCGTCATCATTGTTCAAACGAGGGAAAACAAATAGGTTTAAAGTACACTGTAAATAAAACCTAAGACGAAGATAGTGAAAGAGGAATCAGAACAATTTGTTAGGGCGAAGTCTTCCGGGTTGTGATACAGTCTGTACACTCGCTGACGACTACAGACTTTTCAAAAACACCTGCTACCTCCATATATAACTGATGACAGAGACACAGCAGATACAGACGGCAGCTTTCCCCTAAATGTTAGTCACCATATAAAAGACGGCACGGTATCACAACCGAGAAACACAACATGAAGTCTTCAGACTGCCACGAAACCCTCAAAAGTCAGTATATTTTGCTGAACACAATGCCTCTGAAATAAATAAATGGTCGGTATGTTAATCCTGAAAGGATAGGTCACAGAGCGGAAGGGAGAAAAACAATTACATACATTAATAAGCCAATAAATGCATAAATGCACACAAAGAGAGACAAGAAAGAATGCAAGAATGAGGGGGGGAAAAACACATAACGTGTTCCAAATAGAAACTTACGAATTACCTCACCCACAGTAAAAGGGCTACGTGGTTACGAAAGCGGTCCCTTTGTTCCTCAACAAACCCCCTTTTCATCGATCTTAGTGGGTCTGACTATTCTTCACACAAATATGAAACATGCTTTAAATGTCACCATAATAAAGGAACTCAAACCTATTCGAAGTGTAATAAAAGTCCATAAAAATACCGTACAGTTGTTGCTGGCGCACTCTTACAACGTCTGCTACAGATTAGTACTTTAATAACGCCCATTCCGCGACCATGAATATGTTAAACCGGTTTCTTCGGATCCACACTTATTCCACATCATAAGCAGGGAGTTACAACGTATCTGGTTTACGATTACTAGCCTTATGTATGTAGGCAGACACACCGTACTAGATGACCGGTTGTAATTTTCATAATGTTATCCCAAGATGAGCTGTCATTATCCTTGATGAACGATATTATACGCCAATTAACAGTCTGGAATTAAGCATGAACGATCAACGACATCTGCAAAGAAAAACAATGACAAACATGAACGAAGGGAAGAGCCCTCACCTATCAAACATGAAAAAAAAATTATCAAATATATGGGCAATATATGACGAGAAACAGTATTTCCACAAAGTTGGAGCCTATTGGCTTTCAAGATGCAACCTATTGCATCGAGTTGGCTCGTAACACTTGCAGTAACTCACACCATCACACTCTGAACACACATGATACAAAACAGTATCAATAACTGCTTCTTTCAAGGAAATACGGGGTGAGGCATAAAGATCTCCAACTTTTCGAAGAGGTATAAAATATGAAAGAAGCCATCTACAAAAAAATTGAATATATTTCTGAAAAGTACATTAAAAACAGTTTTTTTAATGGGTTTTAAAAATCAGATCGGACATGAGGCAGCCGTCGTTGGCAACACATTGCTGAAGACGTTCCCGGAAGCTCTTCATAACACTCCGGGTTGGCTCAGGCGGAATGGAGTCGATTTCCTGTTGGATCCTTTCCTTCAAATCCTCAACAGATCGAGGACGATGTTTGAAAACCTTTTCCTTTAGGTTTCCCCAAAGGAAAACGTCACACGGGCTTAAATCTGGTGACCGTGCCGGCCATTCCACGTCTCCCCTTAAAGAGATCAAACGCCAAGGGAACAACAACAACAAAGCCCCGATGTTCACCGGTCCAAACCATTATGGGTACTGATAACGGTAGAGGCTAACCAACCGTATGACACTACCCCCACCTCTCTACCACCACTACAGCCCTCATAGTGCCCCTTCGAAAAGTGGGAGATCTTTATGCCCCACCCTGTACATACAGCGCACGCCGAACAAGGAGGATATTTTTGAGTCATCTACACACTTAATCTCAGAAAATCCCGAACGTATTTCGATAAAATTTGTTATTGGCAGCTTATACTAAAAGTTGTCATTAAGGACACAATTTTATTCAGGCACGTCAAATATACGTCCAACTTTATATTAAACTCACATGTGATTTCCTAAATTTTCCAATACAAATTTGACGCACGATATACAGAGTTAATTAAATCCTAGAAAATGTATTTTAAACAATTCTCGATAACAGATACGTTCAGTACAACACAAAGAAAAGTTATGTCTGTTTTAGCGAGATTTGTGTTTTCCCCAATGCGGTACGCAGACACAGAACCCATTTTGAAAATACGACTGTTTCAGCGAGGCGTACACACGGTGTCCCAGGAGGAATGTGCCAGACTTCGGGAGGGTGTTCCTTACGTTAAAGTATACCGATATAACCCAAAACACCTGTGTCCAAAGTTGAACGGTTACGGAGATAATGGCCAGAGAAAAGTGTGGTCTTCTTGCGGGTCCACACACTGTACCTGTCTGCTGACAATCGTATCCATTTCTGTTCTTGAGTGTGGTGTCATATGACGGCAATTTCGGTTCACGCTAGCCACACAGAACTGCAGTCAGCCATGTTACGTCATCGCTGGGCATTCTCATGTATAGTGCTTGGAACCCTAAGGACAACTATGACATGAGTGCGAGTGTTTTTGTAGTTCAATTTAATGGCTTTATATCACTCACAAGTTAGTTTGATGTTAAGTACA
>Ga0131853_10021057_pt1 | contig 11839 bp, 5 predicted proteins | sample TergutLab28metaG_FD_92764 | JGI IMG/M metagenome (GOLD analysis project Ga0131853, IMG submission 92764) | Labiotermes labralis P1 segment gut microbial communities from Petit-Saut dam, French Guiana - Lab288 P1 (version 2) (version 2) | ecosystem: Host-associated > Arthropoda: Insects >...
AGCAGTTTCTCTTTGCCATATAAACCTCTAACATTCCAAACGCCTATTTTCGTTAAGCCTGAATTCTTTGTCCTCTTTCTCGCCTTGGTTGTCGTTTGTTTATCAGTCCGGCGCTTCCTCTGGGGATTCTGAATTATGTAGGATGCCCTCAGGATGGATAACCAGTCCCTCGCTGAGTGAGTTTGGTGGTAGTTAACCTCAGGGCCTCCAAACATGCCCGTTTTCTGTAGAGGTGTGCTCCCTTAGCCGAAAGTCTCGGTTTTGAGGCGCCGAGGACTCGCCTTCATCCGCTCCTCTCTGCTACAACGAAAGTTGCATTGCCCTGGGATCACAAGCGAGGACGTGAGGAAGTTGGATTTGCTGGCAGAGCTGACCGGTGTTATGTCAGACGGTAGATTCCCAAGATTTGTGGATACCATCTATCGGCATCGATAATATCCCTTGGGGCCAGTACCAGCCTTTGATCCCTGTGATATATGATGAGATGTAATATAATGTAATGTGTGATGTGATATAATGTGATGTAATGTGGTGTAATGTGATGTGATGTAGTGTAATGTGATATGATGTGATGTAATGTAATGTGATGTAATGTAGTGTAATGTAATGTAATGTCCCTGTGTTACTTGTGGAGGTAATTGTGTGCTGTCCCTGCAGGGCTGCCTTATGTTTGGTGTCGAACCGGCGATCATAAGGCGTCGCTATGCTGGACGCGAGGTTATCAGAGCGGTATATATTAAAGTAGCGAACTTCTGAGATGTGATGCCACGTAGTCAGTTACCGGAAGTTTTTCATCTTTACAGCGCTGCAAGCTCTTCCTTTGTCTCCTTACAGGAAACTGAAGATCGACTTATCAGATATCCTTCTGTCGGCCTGCAGAAACAAATGACGTAGAAAAAAACAGACAATTAGAACAGCAGATCCGTTTTATAGAAACGACATCGGACATCTTGTTATACTGTAACATTTAAAGACAAAAAGAAACTTTTATTATATATAAACATCCAGTCCGTACCGCTCAGTAAACACACTCCGTCTATGTTACACAAGCCAGTCAGTTAATGCTGTACAGTGAAATAATCGCTGTTTGTTCTCAAATGCACACAAAACACATAAATAGACTGTGTGGGCAGAACGTGGAATTGTTGAATGTTAAACTGGCGGTACGTATAATGACCAGTGGACTGAGAGGGTTACAGTAGGTGTAAATACTAGTGTAGGGCCCAATTCTTGTGTTATCGTCTGAGAGGCTCAGTGAGTCACTCAGTAACAGAATGAATAAGAAGCAGCTAGGCCACAAGAAATAAGTAAATTGATGCAGAACGCTTTGCAAGACTCTTTGACGGTTTTAAGTCTTCTGGGATTTTACTTTGTGTTGATGGGTGGGGTGATTCCGGACGTTTCAAATTAACGCAGTGTCGCCATCTTGAACAGAAAAGCAGCGGTCATGAACTGCCGTCTCGCCACAACTCGGTCACCACATTCCGCGCACTTCATACAACAGACGACGACGTCATGTCAAGAAGTCACCACAGGCGTGTCCCTCTCCTGAGCCACATTAATCCACTGCAAAACCTTCTACCGAAGCACTGTCACACTCACCTCTGACCTGTTTCCTTCAAGGTTTGAATCCAGAATTCTGTATGTGAATTTCTTATGTTTGGCATGCGTTCAACACGCCCCGCTGAGCCGACAGCAATATTCTGAAGCCGAACTGCCAGAAATATATCTGTGCTGCATTTTCTAATGACCTGTCACGTTGTGTCACCGTCCGGCTACAAGCCGTCACGTTGACTCGCCTTTTCATTCCGCTCCACCGACTTTCCATGGAAGCAGGAAGAAATGGACGAAACGGTACGCCTTGTCTGTCTGTCTGTCTGTGTGACTCTCATCCAACTTTCTCAATTAAGGATGTTCCAGGCTTTTCAGTAACAAGCGCGCTGTTCTACTGAACAGTTTGCAGGGCACAAAAATGTAGTGTTGAAAATGTCCTAGAGCAGAATTAATTCCGTGAAAGGGAGTGTCTACACTACAGCCTTGGCTCAATGAGTGTCAACACTACAGCCTTGACTCAGAGAGTGTCTACAGTACAGCCTGGGCTCAGTGAGTGTCTACACTACAGTCTGAGCTCAGTGAGTGTCTACACTACAGTCTGGGCTCAGTGAGTGTCTACATTACAGTCTGGGATCAGTGAGTGTCTACACTACAGCCTGGGCTCAGTGAGTGTCTACACTACAGTCTGTATCCAGTGACTGTCTACACTAGTCTGTATTTAGTGAGTGTTTACACTACAGCCTGGGCTCAATGAGTGTCTGCACTACAGTCTGTATCAAGTGACTGTCTACACTAGCCTGTATTTAGTGAGTGTCTACACTACAGCCTGGGCTCAGTGAGTGTCTGCACTACAGTCTATTCAGTGACTGTCTACATTAGTCTGTATTTAGTGAGTGTTTACACTACAGCCTGGGCTCAGTGAGTGCCTGCAATACAGTCTGTATCCAGTGACTGTCTACACTAGTCTGTATTTAGTGAGTGTGTACACTACAGCCTGGGCTCGGTGAGTGTCTACACTACAGTCTGGGCTCAGTGAGTGTCTACAGTACAGCCTGGGCTCAGTGAGTGTCTACACTACAGCCTGGGCTCAGTGAGTGTCTACACTACAGTCTGGGCTCAGTCAGTGTCTACACTACGGCCTGGGCTCAGTCAGTGTCTACACTACAACCTGGGCTCAGTGAGTGTCTACACTAGTCTGGGCTCAGTTAGTGTCTACACTATAGCCTGGGCTCATTTAGTGTCTACACTACAGTCTGGGCTCAGTGAGTGTCTACAATACAGTCTGGGCTCAGTGAGTGTCTACACTACTGTCTGGACTCTGGACTCAGTGACTGTCTAGGCTACAGCCTGGACGACTCAGAAATTACAATTCGACCCCCAGCAAAGTGACGCCATTCTGTTCTATTCTCAGCCACGTCCACACCGGTCTGGGACCGCTACTGCCTGCTATACAGTAGGTAAGGGCAGCCAATTTACAGGAGCTCGGACTAGCACAGCGAGCAGAGCACTTGCCAGTGCCGAGATTGCATAAATCGTGGTGCTGCCAGCCCTTACAGTCACTAGAGCGACTGAGCTGCCCTCACATGCGCACTGCGTTGGTTGTGTCGCTGGCTGGATAGCCGAAACTGCGTGGAATGTAGCATTCTGTGCGACAGAGCTGGCGTGGTCGGTACGGCGTTAAGATAGAAATGAACTGCACATATATACACATACATACATACATACATATATACGTACATGCATACATATATACATACATACATACATGCATACATACATATATACTTACATATATAAGTACATACACACGCGTACATACATACATATATACATACATGCGTTCATATATACATACATACATGCGTACATACATACATACATAATACATACATACATATACACATACATGCATCCGGTGGTCGGTATGTTAACCATTTTAATTTTCTCTGGCTACTTTATAATAATAATAATTTGTTTGTTTGTTTGTTTGTTTGTTTGTTTGCTGAGTCACGCTACAGAATATTGCCCTGTCTGCTCACACGCAGCTCTCTACATCCCCCATCTGTCATCAGTCTTGTGTGTAATACTGTTAAAGAACTATTGATGTTTAATTATTTATCATTCCCCCCCCCCCCAATTTATTATCGTTTTCAGCTATCCATTTCGGTTTTTTTCCACGTTTAAGCTACTTTTTTTTAAAATCTATTTTCTCGTGTGCTATACACTATCTATCCCACAATATACACTATCACTCCCACAATATACACTATCTCTCCCACAATACACTCTCTGTCCCACACACCAACCAGTTCCTATTCCCTTTCCAACTCCAAATCCATTTTCTTCAGCTGCTTGTCTCGTTTACATTGGTAGTTAGGCTATATGCAAGGATATCTGAATTTCTGAGTCTGTGGTGATTGTACCAGTGAGCGGTTTCCTTCTGCTATTTCTTCATTCATGTTTGGCCACTTGTTCTTCAGCAGATCCTCTTTGCACCTTTCTGGTTGCTTTACGTACCACCAAGTTGCCCTTTCAACAATTACACGTACTGTCCACACAGTGTATTCATTTGCTTTGTGTCGATCTCAGAACAAACAGCGATTATTTCCCTATACGGCATTAACTGACTGGTTTGTATAACAGAGACGGGGTGTGTTTACTGCGCGGTACGGACTGGATCTTTAAATACGATTCAAGTTAATATTCTTCCAGTGGTCAGTGAATAACGGATTGATGTGAGCCAATTGGCAGTCTTCGGGTTCAACCTGTGCTCCGGCGTTTGCAAGGAGCGACTGAGGAAAGATACAAAACTCTGACACGACAGCCAAGCACTGCGTCGGACCTCTAGTTTTTGTGTTCTTATTGGATGGCGCAGAAATACATGAAACCCCTATTTAGGGGGCTTCCGTTTCGCCCCCATCCCCTCCACTGAGTGCAGGCTGCTGGCTGTCTGTTCTTTTTGTAGTGGCGACAGACAAACGGTGTGTTCGGTTCATGAGTGTAGGCACTGTGTTTCATACAGCTACCGTGACAGACAGACAGACAGACGGTGTGTTCGGTTCATGAGTGTAGGCACTGTGTTTCATACAGCTACCGTGACAGACAGACAGACAGACGGTGTGTTCGGTTCATGAGTGTAGGCACTGTGTTGCATGGAGCTACCGTGACAGATTTTCTCTCATCTGTTCATTTTTCTAACACAGCTGCCTTGCGTCGCCATTCTGGTCGCTCAGCCGGTTATTTGCCGACTTCTCACAACAGATACTTCAGTTCAATCCCAGTTTGTCTGTATGGGATTTGTGGCGAACAAAGTGGCACTGAGTTTTTTTTTGTGAGAATTTCTATTTTCCCGTTCAGTACCATTCCACCAGTACACCTTATTCATTTTTCTATCATCGACCTTATATAGTCTCCGCAACTGACGGCGTCGTTAAACAGCAGATTAAAAAAAGCAAAACGCAAACCGTGCCGTGCATGGAACTGTGCATTGAGTCGCCGCCTGTGATTTTAACTGCGTGTGGTCTTAGTAAGGTGCTGGCTGGATTGAACCTCTAGACCTCTGAACAGCTAGACCTCTGAACCGCTAGACCTCTGAACTTCCAGACCTCTGAACCGCTACACCTCTGAACAGCTACACCTCTGAACAGCTACACCTCTGAACAGCTAGACCTCTGAACCGCTAGACCTCTGAACCGCTACACCTCTAAACAGCTAGACCTCTGAATCGTTAGACCTCTGAATCGCACAGCCTAATAAAGCTATTTGTTGTTATTATTAACTGTAATATTTTGCATGAATTTTCATTTTTTGTGTAGCCTAAAGCTTGTTACCCTGTCTTTCCGTATGTTGGACAGTGGAGCACAGCGTTACAGCAGCAGAGGGAATGCTTGAACCGGCATACAACATCTGCTGTTACCCTCCAAATGCCCTAACTGGCAGCATTACTTATCGCATTATGTTTGTATAATGAAGCAGTTTGTCCTTTTAATCGTGTCCACGGTCACAGCAGCCTTACAGCGCAGGCACCCAGCATCCTGCAGAACATCCTGTGACACCTGACGTTCTCAGGGACACGCGAAAAGCGATGTCTCGTAGTTTCTTGTGCAGCTTTCCAGCTTACTGACGTTAGGTATTTTTTTGCGAAGTTTGTGTACGTAATTTTTCCGTTAACATTTTGAACGACCTCGTGCTAGTTGATGATAAAATATGAGTCATGTTTGTGGAAGGAGAACTTCACTGGCTGCAAACAGAAAGCAAGTTCGGCTGTCTCCCTCCATTCTACACCAAAGTTCTGTACACACGCAGTTTGCTGCAACTCGCTACGCCCAACTCTGTGTCTGTATTTCAGGTTTCTAGACTCTGGCACTCGGCTAACGGATGTTGTGGAAACCCTTCTGGCAGTCTGTTGTGTAAAACACATAAAACTTTGTGTGTCGAACAAAAGTACACAATTCCAGCTCGTGTTTCACAGAAAAAGGACGGCTCACTGCATATCAATGCTTCGAGTGTAATAAAATTGAATTTTCAGGGGCAGTAGAAATGCCGAGATCACAGCCTTTAATTTCCGTGTAACCAGCACCCTCTGTCGGTAGTTCGTAGAACCAGCAAGCTTCTCCCTGCGCCGTAGACACCAAACGTGGTGTAACAGTCCGGACATCTTAACCAACATGTGCCACAGAGAAAACTCACCATTTCTTTCACATTATTCTGTGCCAATTGTTAATGATATACTCTTCAGGCTTCACCGAGGCGCTCTTTGCTTGCAAACTGTCCGCATTTTCGCGGTAGACGCCTAATGTAATGTCACTGATGCCCATAACAAAAACGTACAAACCTCCTTGCGTCGATTTTTACAGACATCATTACGTCGAAGTGTTCCGTAATACCGAATTTACCTTAATCGGCCAAGAAATATGGAACGTGTGGTTAGAAGATGAATATGTGTCATTGGTGGAATGGTGCTGACAGCTGGCGGCACAAGTTGGCACAGGAAATCTTGTCCAAGTGCCACTGTGTCCACAACAAGCTGCACGTGCCGCCGCGAGCTGTCTGAGCCGCAGCACGGCCTTTGGACCCTAAAATTCAGTGGCCTGTAATATACAGAATTTCATGTCGTACCGCGCTGTAAGCACATCGCTTTTCCATCACAATCGGTAATGCTGTCCGGGGAAATAATTCTCAGCTTAATAGAACAATTATGTGGGTGTCTTCAGTACTTGTGTGATTATAGCAAAACGGATATTTTCTGTAATCACAAATCGTGTACCAACACAGTGCTGTAGGAACCGGAAAATTATAAATAAATATTGAGAACTGCGACCTTGTGGGTTATTGGGCAGCGAGCAGCGGTGCAGAATTGCCACTACTTGCTCCGTAATAACCCAGAAGAGTGCAGATCTCATCTACTTAGCGGCGGAAGCCTGCAGTCACGTATAAACAAATAATGTTTGACAGTCGCTCTGCGCGACTTCAGAAACCATTTGAAGTCAGAGTCGTTTTATTTGTGTTCTACAAACTGCGATTGCCTGAAAACTTGGTCTCCCTCCTCCTTTCGTAATTCTGATGGTTGCCTTTTTCTGAAACCCAGTCAAACCGCCACAGCCAACAGAGATATAAGACACAAGACATTCAAGATCTTAAATTATGCAGTCTAAGAAATTACCGGGACAGCAGTTCCTCTTTCTGAGCAATACTGTGCTAGCAGGCAGCACTTCACTGTGTATGAAGGGCAGAAAGTGACCTTGAATTGAACACTGTGCTACCAGAGACATCCTGCCGTTTGTAGAATTCACGAGGGACTGCCACTTGACCCTCTCTTAGGCCAGATTAATCCAATCCAAATCCCTGTATTCATTCTGTATCTTAAAATGTATTTTGTACGCCCCTACCTATGTCTCACACATGTCATTTTTCCATTAGGCTTTCCCATGAAAACTTTTACACGCCCTTCTCTTCTCTCTCCCTCGTGTCATGTAACTCGGCCCAGTTCCTTTTCCTGCTTTTGTTCAACATAATAATGTCTGGTGAAGCATTCAAACAGCTGATTGGCGTGATCAGCCCCACAAGTTTGGCGGTTCGCCGTTTAAGGAGGAGTGTCCTAAGTCACCGGAGTTACGAGGTTTGTTCAAAAAGTATCCGGACTGACCACAGTGCATGAAGTTGATAAGGCTTACGGGGTTTTAACCCTAATTGTCTTCAACATAGTTCCCTTCCGCAGCTACACACTTCGCCCAACGTTTCTGCCACTGTTGGAAACATTTTGCGAACTCCTCTTTCGGGATGTCTGGTAGTGTCTTCATCAAATTTCGTTTGATGTCCTCCATTGCCTCAAATCGGTGTCCTTTCAGAACTTTCTTAAGCCCTGGGAACAGGAAAAAGTCACACGGTGCGAGATCTGGTGAGTATGGCGGCTGCTGCAACTGAGCGGTGCCGTGTTTGGCCAAAAACTGCTGCAAAAGATGTGAAGTGTGTGCGGGCGCATTGTCGTGGTGCAGGATCCAGTTGCCATCCCGCCATTTTTCCGGTCGTTTTCGGCGAACTGATTCACGCAAACGTTGCAAGACCTCCACATAGAATTCCTTGTTAATTGTTTGCCCGTCGAGAGCGTACTCGTGGTGTACGATACCCTCAGAATAAAAAATCGCCAGTAACATGACCTTTGTTTTGCTTCGCACCTAGCGCCCCTTCTTTGGTCGCGGAGACGTGGGACCCTTCCACTGTGACGATTGCTGTTTTGTCTCCGGGTCGTACCCGTAGACCCAGGACTCGTCACCTCTCAGAATGTTCTTAAGAAACTGCACGCCTTCACATGAACGCTCAAACAAATCGCGGGCGATTGTCTGACGTTGCTCGCTTTGGTCATCTGTTAGCAAATGCGGCACAAACTTCGCGCACACACGTTTCATGTGCAGATCGTCTGTTAAAATTGCATCGCATGAGCCCACGGAGATCTCACAGTCATCCACTATCTCTCGTACTGTCAGTCTCCTGTTATTGCGAACGACTGTTCTAACTTTAGCAATCATTTCCTCATCTCTCGATGTTGACGGTCGTCCCGAGCGGGGGTCGCTTTCAACGGAGGTTCTACCCTCTTTAAATCGACGGAACCTGTCAAACACTTGTGTACGACCCATTGCATCTTCACTGTATGCTTGCTGCAATAACTGATACGGTTCAGTTGCGGGTTTTCCGATTTTAAAACAAAACTTGATGCAAATGCGCTGTTCTGTACTTTCACACATCGTAAAAATCGCTATGACATAAACGCACGTGTTACTTCCGCGACCTACTACAGCCAACTGAGCAAACGCAGCCACTTGCAACTTGTGTCATGAGTTGCTAAGACATGTACGAACATCTCAAGGGTGGTTGCAAACACATACCACCCAGTGAACAAACACTACAATTCCATACCGGATACTATTTGAACAAACCTCGTATATTAAAACATTCAGTCCGTACCGCGCAGTAAACACACTCCGTCTCAGTTATACAAACCAGTCAGTTAATGTTGTATAGGGTAATAATCGCTGTTTGTTCTCAGATCCACACAAAACACATAAATACAGTGTGGGCAGAACGTGGAATTGTTGAATGTTAAACTGGCGGTACATATAATGACAGTGGGAATTAAACGGCTAGATTATAAATAAGAAGTACGTTTTGAAAAGACGGGACTCATTGGTACAGATGGTGGAGAAAATACATGAGCTGGATTGACCGCGTAATTCAATCAGTAAGTGTGCCGTGTTAGTGCAGTTAAATTCATTCTGTGCAGACAGTGTGGGTGCGTGACAACTAGCTTTGTGCAGTAGCTGGAAATGAAACTTGTATGTGTCAGTGCCTTTATTTACTGACTGCTGGATGCTGCATGCTGAGCCGTACTGCCGTTTTAATTGCGTTCGAACTGAATCCGGGTCGATAAGAAACGTTACATACACAAACAAACAAACACGCATTATTGTCCGCTGTACTGTCTCTATGCACCATGTTTGCTCATAATTCTGTAGCGTTGTGTGTGGGACAGACAGAGCGACTTAATGAATGTTCGAGATTAAGTCAACTGTTTTGTCGTTTCAACTTATTTTCTGTAGTAACATTTTTGCCCTTCTGACTTTTGTGTTCAATGTTTTGTCTTTTTATACTCTCGTCTGATGTTTTTTTTTAAATTTATGATTGTGACTGTACATGGATCAGTGGTTTTGTTCGTCAGAAGCATTATGCAGGGATTAACGACCATTTTTTACTGTTTATTATGGGAATACTGTTTAGCGGCGTACCCACCAGGAGCCGTTGTAATTGCTACAATATCGGCTACTCATGTCCGCTGTCCGAAGCTGTGATGCCAGATTGCAGCCCTAAACGGTAACCTGAACAGCAGGGAGTGCCAAATGAAGATATGCTACAGTGGAATATGTAACGACGTATTGTTGAAAATGTATTATTTATTTCAGGTTTATAATAATGCAGAGATATTACAATAGAGTTTCTTGTTTGCATGTAGCTCACTCAAATAGACGCAGACATTACAAACATGGACGTTATTTCGTCAGACGACTGACGTTACGACTCTGTCAGGCCGTTTCTCTTGACGGCAGGTGGGGCAGCGTTCGCCGCTATTCCGCTTTTCCGTGAGTCGGGTTCCACATTTTTAGGCTAATACCGAGCTGTCACGTGCCGTATTTAAATAAAGTGCAGACAGTGTTTCCCTTCCGTTCATGGACGCACGTCGCAGCTAACAAACACGCTGAGTTAAGCGAGACGAAAGGACGTGACCAGCGACAGTTGTAGGGCAAACAATGTTCGCGTGCTCTGAGGATGTAGCACATTGCCGCGTCTGTTGCCGCAGAGGGCTGAGTGACTGTCATCGGTGATATTCCGGAGGACATAATTTGAGGTGTCGTACCGTCAACCATATTCTAAGAGCCATTCGAACTTCTGAGGTGAGAGCAATGCGGACGATATTCGCTGAAAATCTGTGTGTAGACTGTGAATAATACGCAAACTCGTTGGAGGCGTCAGGTCTTCTGGGATGTTATGCTGTGTCGACTGGAAAATAGTTAAGGCCTTAAGAAGGGTCGTAGTACCTTCGAAACGTCGGTAACTATTCATCACTTGACACAGCATAACATCCGAGAAGACTTGCATTTTAGCAGAACCGCTGTGTGAACCTAAATCATGCACTTTATGTCTTTATGGTTTATTTCACGGTGCGTTACGTAGCTTAAACCGTGCAGTTCACAGTCAACAGTGGGCTGTAAAACATGTGGAAGGAAAGGATCATGGCCTGTACTATTGTGGCCTGTGCTATTTTGGCTTGTACTATCGTGGCTTGTACTATCGTGGCCTGTGCTATCGTGACTTGTACTATCGTGGCCTGTACTATCGTGGCCTGTACTATCGTGGCCTGTATTATCGTGGCCTGTACTATCGTGGCCTGTATTGTCGTGGCCTGTACTATCGTGGCCTGTGGTATCGTGGCATGTACTATCGTGTCTTGTACTATCGTGTCTTGTACTATCGTGGCCTGTACTATCGTGTCTTGTACTATTGTGGTTTGTACTATCGTGATCTGTATTATCGTGGCCTGTGCTATCGTGGCCTGTGCTATCGTGGCCTGTGCTATCGTGGCCTATAATCGTGTCTTGTACTATTGTGGCTTGTACTATCGCGTCTTGTTCTATTGTGGCTTGTACTATCGTGGTCTGTACTATTGTGGCCTGTATTATTGTGGCCTCTACTATCGTGGCCTGTACTGTCCCAGCATTTGCCTGCAGAAACCGAAATATTCAGTTACGACTGCCAGTCTTCGGGACTGAGATTCGAAGCCGGTAGCGCCAAAAAACGAAGCAAGGATGACTCCAAGCGACAGGAACCATGATTGGTCTCTGTTGGTGTTTCTCTGTAGATCAAAGTATTTGAAAAAGTTGAGCGCAAAATTCTCAGGGTCACATAATTTTGCCAAATTCAAGTGCGTTTTGCTGATTCCAAACGGTGCTCCACGTCAGCTCCCAAATGGCAGACATTTGATGTTGCTGCTGCTGCAGCCTGCATTTTGACGTCGAACAGATCTGTTATGTGCACCATCAACTGTCCTGTTATGCACCATCAACTGTTCTGTTATGCATCATCAACTGTCCTGTTATGAACCATCAGCTGTCCTGTTATGCACCATCAACTGTCGTGTTATGCACCATCAACGTTCTGTTATGCACCATCAGCTGTCCTTTTATGCACCATCAGCTGTCCTGTTATGCACCATCAACTGTCCTCTTATGCACCATCA
>Ga0131853_10021058_pt1 | contig 11839 bp, 7 predicted proteins | sample TergutLab28metaG_FD_92764 | JGI IMG/M metagenome (GOLD analysis project Ga0131853, IMG submission 92764) | Labiotermes labralis P1 segment gut microbial communities from Petit-Saut dam, French Guiana - Lab288 P1 (version 2) (version 2) | ecosystem: Host-associated > Arthropoda: Insects >...
GGCTGAGTGGACCCCGTTCCAGACCCACTGCTACTCAGAAAATCTGGTAGCGCCGGGGATCGAACCCGGGACCTCTGTATCTGTAGCCAGAAACTCTGACCACTAGACCACAGAGGCGGTCAGGGTGCGATATACAGCATATGTAATTCTGAGCACATTAACACTGCCAACTATTTACAACTAACTGTATGTTGGTATTAGGGAAAAGACGTACTGCTCCAGCAGAGGGGAAATACAGCACGTACTTTAAAAAAAATTACACAATAATGAACTTCACATTTTCTGCTGTACGTAATTAGAGAATAAACTGTAGAAAAAGACACTGTGTTATGCACGTTGCACGTGAGGGTGTTGAGAATTTCATACAAAATATTTTAATCTTGACACACGAAGCTAAAGAAATATTACACACCATGGACATAACAACACTATTTACAAGGCGGGAATATAGTCAAAATGGCGTAATATTTTATTTTCTCCCCCTCTTACAATTAAAGTGTTTCAGTTAGTTTATTATCACATATAATCAGTTACATGTCCATTTGGCCCCGTACACGTATGAAGACCATCATATGTATGGGTCTGTATTAGCTGGCCAATTTAATTAGCGTGCGTTAAAAGGTGAAACAGACGGAAATAAAAAAAAGCACTGATGTCTGCGGGGTTTTAAGCCGTAAGCTGAAATTAAAGCCGTCATAATATTACAAATGATGGTGGACATTTTGAAAGCATTGGGATTAATCAGACTTCAGTGCATCGAAGGTCATATTACATTCTATGGAAATCGACCGCCTGTTCAAATATTACAGCATTAGACACATAGGTTAATAAGCTCACGTCATTGTAAACCTGCCCTAAGCCTGGGGACAACGGTAGAGCAGTGAAGATGCTGTGCTATAATCGGAAGGTCGCTGGTTCGATTCTAGATGGTGTCATTGGAATTTTTCATTGACATAATATCTTTCCGATCGCACTATGGCCCTGGGGTCGATTGAGCCTCTAACAGAAATGAGTACCAGGAGTATTTCGTGGGGGTAAAGGCGGCCGGTGCGTAAGGCTGACAACCTTACCACGATCCTGTGCCGTTGTCACGAAATCTGGGAACCTTAACTTCCTGGAAATTTCTGGGTCACTCCAGGCCTGTAACGGGACTGCTTTACCTTTCACCGTAAGCCTAAGTATACTTGGAAATTCAAAAGGAGCTTCAATTGTATCTGATACTGTCATCAACCATTCGTGTGGGCTGCAAAAACACGATACAAGTTTTTTAGGATTTTTTGCCTGTCGATTAGTACATAGTGACGGATATTTATCTCAGTATTTAACCAACCTGATGCACAAAATTCGTTTCACAATAAGTTTTATTTCATGCCTCTACATGTTTCGAGCATATGTGCTCATCATCAGGAGGTCAAAATTGCATTAAACAGCCTCTGGTATCGTCACACCTTTGACCTCCTGATGATGAGCACATATGCTCGAAACATGTAGAGGCATGAAATAAAACTTATTGTGAAACGAATTTTGTGCATCAGGTTGGTTATATACTGAGATAAATATACTGAGATGCACGGTCAGCAAAACGTCAAAAAAAAATAGTGACGGATATTTCGAAAGACTGTGGTGCGGTCACCTTCAGGGTTAAGCAGTCCATGAATATTATCTAATCTTCAGGGTTTAACATAAAAAAGTAATGAATTTTCGGCTACTCCTCTTTAAACCTTGCCCTGCTACGTGGAGAATTACTGAAGACTAATCTGGTACAATAATACAAGAAAAACAAATCAGACAGCAAGTAATTAGATCGGTATCAAGGTACAAGGCAACAATAAACAGAATACAATAAACAGAACATCAACACACAAAATGCTGCTAGTAAATACAAATTGAACAGGACGCTTTTATTTGAAAAATAAATGGTATTTGTGACTCCAAACACGCATATCTTTAACAGAACCTGCCATTATTGTATTCCTATCTCGGAGACCTCCATGATGATGACCATGTAGAGGCCGAAACATGTAGGAGGCCTACGGAATATAGGAAACATTAAACAATGTCATAATTTTGTCAAAATGCATAATAAATATGTTTCAATTTATTGCTAAAATAGTTCGCAAGAAAAACATAATCATTATAAATATAATGGTTTGATCATCCAAATCAAGTTTCTAAACCAAACCGATATAATCAGGTGGGTTGTTCCGTGCTGACTCCTCCAAACTGTTCAGTTCCATTACGTCATTATAAACTTTTCCAGAGATTACACGTATTACAGTACAAGAGTGCAGAACCCTGCTGTGTGCAAGAAATCTGTGTGTTTGATCTTTCCAGAAATATTTTGACAAGCTCCAGAATAGCCTAGAGACCTCTTCCAGTACACAATTTTTCTAGAACGCTTTCAGATAAATTACTAAGCGGCCTGTTCTGTTCCTGTACCTACTAGTGCGGAGACATTTTTTTCTTAACAGAATGACAGAACATTCATCCGTCACACTCCTTCGGTCTTCCATCCCTGTTTAGACGCCTAATGTTCCCTTTCTTTATTCCTTGATTGCCAATTACGACATTACAATAACTTCCAGCATAAGCCATGCATTTCAAAGTGAAAAATTATATCATTTTTTTACAAGAGAACCAAAAATATAACTACAGATTTTTAGTGATATCCATGTAAAAATGTAAACGTAAAGCAGTCCCGTTACAGGCCGAGAATGGCCCAGATGGTTCCAGGAAGTTAAGGTTCCCAGATTTCACGACAACGGCACAGGATGGTGGTAAGGTTGTCAGCCTCACGCACCGGCCGCCTTTACCCCCAGGAAATACTCCTGGTACTCATTTCTGTTAGAAGCTGAGTCGACCCCAGGGCCATAGTGCGATCGGAAGGACTATGTCAATGAAAAATTCCAATGATACCGTCTGGAGTTGAACCAGCGACCTTTGGATTTGTAGCGCAGTACCTTGGCCACTGCGCTACCGCGGTTCCCAGTGATATCCATGTGCCTAGCAGAAATGTATGTCAGAAATGGTAGGGTGAATCATCAGAAAGCTCTAATTTAAAGACCACGGTTAACATAAACTAAAAAATTTTGCTTTCTTAAGGCGAAAACTGCTGCCTCCATCTTCAGGGTGGAAAAGGGTCAGCAGGAAATGTTAGTAACCCGTAACAGGCCACAATATACCATAACCCGAAATATCACCATTGCTAAACAAGCATGTTATTTCCATCTTCCTTGTGTCCAAGTGTGCAAGACAGTCTTTTATTCTTTTAAAGTTCTTCTTATCCATTTCATCTATTTTTATCCTTTCCTCTTTTATTCCTCATCCTTCCCGTTTCCTTCCAAAACCCTAGGCCATTTCGGTATCATTTTACTACAAAGTAATTCACAATAAATTGCTGCGTGTAAGCTGTACGGTCTTGCTGAAGTGTATTGAGAAATTTCGTTCAATATTATACATGTTTTGAGTACAGCCAATATTACCATTCCCTGGAGGGAAAGGTATTACAACGGAGACGTCCACTTTTCACGGGATTTAAAGTGCCCTTCCAGCCATAATGTCAGTATGATTTCCACACGTCGGCATGACCGGCACAAGGGGTGAACATTGGACAGTGATACCTGAGGGAGAAAAACGCGAGAATTCACTTGCAATAACTGCATATGAATAGTTCCAAAAGTTTAGCTTTGAACAGATGGAATCCACAATAAAAACAAGAGTAAAATGAAATTGGTTTAGAAACGAACACAAAAAATATGCAGACATCCAGTCAAAATCCAACAACCGTCTGCCATACACAACCAATCTGCAGAAAGTGTAGGATCATCGCATAACTCAGGCGAACGTTACCTTAGGGGTAATTGTTAAGGTGCATATATATATATTTGGACATTTCACTGCTACTGTTATAATCACAGGCAACGCCCGAACATCCTTCGCCTTCCAAATGGTTCGGTAATATTTTAGCAATGTTTTCCTGGTGCACGTCATGCAGGTAGACGAGGGGAGTAGAGGCACAGTTTAGCCTCACGTCTTGACCGCTTTACCCCCGCGGAATGAGGCCCCGGTACCCACTGTGACGCGACTGAGAGGGCCCCAACGCGGTCTGAGTTCTTCAAAGAAGAGAAAGATAACTCCTCTTTGACTGGAATCAAAACCTGGATTCTTCAGTTATTCAGCTTTTCTTCTGGTCCGTGTACCATCTTCTACACTAATAATAACGTTGTTCATGTTTTTTAAGAACCAACGCTAAAACTGAAATCAAACGTCGCAGCCCAAGAAGTATAAATGGCAGCAAATGTGCAATAGCTGAGGGTGGTGGTAGTGGTGGTGGTGGTGGTGGTTGTGGTAGTGGTCGTGGTGGTGGTGGTGGTTGTGGTAGTGGTGTTGGTGGTGGTGGTGGTTGTTGTGGTAGTGGTGGTGGTGGTGGTGGTGTTGGGGCAGCAGTGTGGACATGCACTGTTGATGTGTGATGTTGAATTTAATACCAGGGTGCTGATAAGTCCTTAGCCCGACCGGGAAAGGAAGAAGCTCGGAAGCATGTCTGGGACGCGTGCGATTTCAACAACGTCGAGACGCGAGCTGTCATCAATTTTTTTTCCCCTGCAAGGCAAGGCGCCGAAGGAAATTCACGCTATTCTGACAGAAACATTAGCTTGTTTTCTTCGTGGTCGGGCTAAGGACTTCTCAGCACCCCAGTATTTTAGGACTGTTAACTTCTGTCATGGATCTGTGGGAGAATAGAGCTTGAATTATGTGATGGACCTACGGACCACTGTTGTTGATAAAATTCCTGGCGAAGGTACCTCGGTGCTTACACATATACGATTTAGCATCTGACATGAAATGTGTTTTGTGATCAGTTTATTGTGTTTTAATTACTGCATTTTGTTGGTTTTCAAAAGACGGAACTTCACATAAGGATTTCCTTCCTTTATTTCTTTCCATTAATATAACCTTGTCTTTGCGGAATCGTCTTTACACCTTTCTCCCTCTACCTCCACCTCTGCCTTTCCTTCCCTTTTTGCTGTATTCTTTTCCAATCCACTTAATTTTTATATCTTTTAGGTCGTTCTAACCCTCCACCCTTTTTCACCCAATCTCTGACATTAAGCAGTTTCCCCTTCATCTTTCCGTGGGCCCGGTAGCTCAGTCGGTATAGCGACTGGCTACGGCCTGGACGGTCCTGGGATTGAATTCAAGTGGAGGCGAGATTTTCCGCACCCGTTCAGACCGGCCCTGTACAATGGGTACCGGGTCTTTCCCGGGGGTTAAAGTGCGGTCGGGGCGTGCTGCTGACCACTCACCCTCTACTAGTGCCGTGGTCAAGAAAGAGTAGAGTTATACCTTTACTCTCCCTATGGGCGGTACGGCCTGTACAGAGCCTCAATGCCTGTACAAGGGTGCACTTTACCTTTTTTGTCTTCATCTTTCGCCTTTCCCCACTCCTTTATCCTTGTCTTACCTTTATCTCCTTCTCTCCTACGTCCCTACTATACCCTTCCCATCTCCCTTTATTTGACTGTCCTACAGTTTCGTAACTTTTCCCGTATTCTAGAAACTGAACTGCAATTTAGCGCTGCATTTTTCTCTAACGTGATAGGAATCGTCAATTGCAGATATTTACAATCTATTATTCTATTATTACGTGGCTGACTGGGTCTATGAAAGAAACATTCCATTTGGATCACGCCAGTCCCAAAATGACGGACCGCAGGTTTAGAACAGATCGTGCAGGCACGAGGTTCTTACACGTGCACATAACAACGGGCATTCTTGCACGATGATTTCGGGCGGTCCGAGAAAGCCAAGGAATTTCATTCCACATAGTACAGCACAACAAGTTTCAGTAGAAGGGGGGGGGGGAGAAGATTCCAACCGGCCACTTTAATATGCTGCACGGACAGGACACACTGTCCTCATATTTCCTTACCAGATGTTCTGGGGTACATAATACAGTTTGTGGCAGTCGACACGTACTGCAACATCACTATCTTATCATCAATTACTTACTGTTAAAGGACCTGTCAGTATTTCAATCCGGGTCTACGGCGTAACGTAGAAAAACACCCACCTTCCCGGAATTTTACGTGGTGTGTCTGAGAAAAATCAGGATAGCCGATGTCAACATCCCAGATGCAAAACACACTCCTACAGAAAAAAGTCTACAATAAGGATAACAAACATTTGGCTTGCGTGTTCACACTGGCACGACAAAGGAATCTGAGTTTCTTTTTCCTTTCTTTCTTTCTTTCTTTCTCTCTGTCTTTCTTTTTGTCTGTCTTTCTTTCTCTCTCTCTTTCTGTCTGTCTTTCTTTCTTTCTCTCTTTTTCTCTTTCTGTCTGTCTTTCTTTCTTTCTTTCTTCTGTCTGTCTTTCTTTCTCTCTTTCTATCCGTCCTTCTTTCTTTCTGCCTGTCTGTCCTTTCTTTCTTTCTTTTCTTTCTTTCTTGTGTGTCTTTCTTTCTCTCTTTCTGTTCGTATTTCTTTCCCTTTCTGCCTGTCAGTCTTTCTCCCTTTCTTTCTTTTTGTGTCTGTCTTTCTTTCTCTCTTTCTATCTGTCTTTCTTTCTTTCTGTCTGTCTGTCTGTCCTTTCCTTCTCTCTTTCTTTTTTGTCTTTCTTTCTCTTTCTGCCTTTCTTTCTTTTTGTCTTTCTTTGTCTCTTTCTGTCTGTCTTTCTTTCTTTCTTTCTTTCTATCCTTTCTATCCTTCCTTTCTTTTTTTCTTTCTTTTTTGTGTCTTTTTTCTCTCTTACTGTCCGTCTTTCTTTTTGTCTGTCTGTCTTTCCTTCTTTCTTTTTGTCTTTCTTTGTGTCTTTCTGTCTTTCTTTCTCTCTTTCTGCCTATCTTCTTTCTTCCTTTCTTTCTTTCTTTCTTTCTATCTTTTTGTCTGTATTTCTTTCTCTCTTTCTTGCTTTCTTTTTGTCTTTCTTTGGCTCTGTCTGTCTGTCTTTCTTTCTCTCTTTCTGTCCTTCTTTCTTTCTGTCTGTTCTTCTTTCTTCCTTCCTTTACTTACGGTGTGTGAATATTGTCCTTACAAATTTCCACCACCAACATACCTCTCTCATACATCACTGCCTAAAAATCCTAAGATGAAGCTACACGCTTTTGTTGACAATTTCCATTTTCCGTGGTCCTCGATTTCAAAAATTATCGCCATTTCTGACCCATAAATGTACCGCTACAAAGTTAATGTTTGCCATCCCGAAGTGTTTAACACATATATAAATATACAATTATGTGTCAGTCAAACACAACAAACTTTATTATGTTTATTATTGTATTAGGGCAACATGTTTCAATTCTCATAGAATCATCTTCAGTCCCTTCTAAGAACACAGATCCTCACTTAGCAATGTTTAAAATGCGCTGTTGGATCCCAAAAGCTTACATTCTTCATATAACTATGTATAAAATGCATGTGTCGTTATGTTCTTATTGTACAGTCAGGATAACTTATTTCTAAAACTTTAACCGGTACATATGAAGGAGGTTACACGTATGTATTTGAGATGTGTTGTTATAGAACTATGGATATTGTTATATATTGTTGCTAATTACAAAATATGTACATAAGCGTTAATACGTTAAAAACATTAAAATCTATGCTGTAATGTTGCGCTTGGTAAGTGAGATCTTCCCTATGTTGATGTTATATTCTTGACGAACGTTTAGGCTCTCATCTCAAGTGTTGAGTGGTTGGATTTCTATAATGACAGTGAAGGCGTATTGATGCCATTTATTTCACGAAGTTTATTGCTCTTTTGTAACTTGTCGTTGATGTACGCTGACTGTGTAGTCTTTGTCACATTGTATATCAGAAGAGATTCCTGTTCGTTATTATACTCTGAGGTTGGTTGCTGTTTATTTTATCCATCAATATGAACGACAAGTTACACAAGCGCAATAAACTTCGTGAAATAAATGGCATCAATACGCCTTCACTGTCATTATAGAAATCCAACCACTCAACACAGGAGATAAGAGCCTAAACGTTCGTCAAGAATATAACATCAACATAGGGAAGCTATCACTTACCAAGCGCAACATTATCGCATAGTTTTTAATGTTTTAACATTTTAACGCGTATACACATATTTTGTAATTAGCAACAATATATATAACAATAGCCAAAGTTCTATAAAAACACATCTCAAATACATACGTGTAACCTCCTTCATATGTACCGGTTAATGTTTTAGAAATAAGTATCCTGACTGTACAACAAGAACATAACGACACATGCATTTTTTACATAGTTATATCAAGAATGTAAGCTTTTGGGATCCCACAGCGCATTTTAAACATTGCTAAGTAAGGATCTGTATTCTTAGAAGGGCCTGAAGATGATTCTATTAGAATCGAAACATGTTGCCCTAATACAATAATAAACATAATAAAGTTTTTTTTGTATTTGACTGACACATCATTGTATATTTATGTACTGCTACAAGCTTCACGGTAATCGTTTTGTATATTTTACATAGCATTATGTCAAAGAAGCTACAAGAGTACAGGTGGTTAAATTATAAAACAAAAAGAGGCCTAAGTGTTCAAAACATCTGCAAAAGGGCAGTTGAATAATTTTGGCTTCACAAATTCACAGAATTTCGTATGTTCTCCATACACACACACACACACACACACACACATTGCGTCAGCTAAACGTGTCGACAACATTCCAACTTACTGTTCCACCTCTGTGCACAAACTCAACTCTACAAACTTTACCAACGTTCACTCCCTCTCAAATAACCTAAAATGTTCTTTAACTTACACTCCTCCCTGATAATACCATACATATTCAATTCGACTCAATGTTCCCTGTAACAGAGCTAATTTATTTTAACAAACTTTTTAAAAATTTATTTTTCAATACATTTTTAAAATGTATTTGAAAAAGTACTTCGTCTTATCATGGGCCGGGTAGCTCAGTCGGTATAGCGTCTGAGCTACGTGCTGGACGATCCGGGACCGAATCCCGGTGGGGACGAGATTTTTCGCCCTTCCAGACCGGCCCTGGGGCCCACTCACCCTCCTGTAAAATGGGTACCGGTTGTTTCTCAGGAGTAAATTCCGGACGGTGCGTCCTGCTAGCCACTCACCCCCTTCTAGTGCCGCGGTCATGGAAGAGTAGAGCTATAACTCTACCCACCCTCTGGGCCTGTAACGGGATCACTTTACCTTTACCTTTACTTCACCTTATCGGTGGCATTTCACAGTCATTCAGCAACAATCAATACCAGATGGATGATTTAAAATCGGCTTGATAAAGCCGAAAACTGCAGACAATTATTTATTTTTATTTTCCACTGAGGAACAGCCGCTAGTGGACCAGGGTCTCCTCTTTATCTAGGCTTCACGATCACACTCAGTCACACCACAATCGGAAGGACTCCTCTGGATAAGTGATCAGCCCGACTAAGAGACCTCTCCCTGTCTACATCCAACACTTACAAGAGAGAGAGAGAGATGTTCATGATCCGGGCTGGGATTCGAACCCGCAATCCCAGCAAGCAGGCGGCCACAGACCGACGTCTTAGACAGCGTAGCCAGTGGTATCAGACAACTAAGTAAATACTCTCAAGAATATTTTATACGCATGTAAGCGAAGTGTTTAAGGAAACATGAAAATAAAGTTGTCTAAAAATTTTACTTCATCGCCAGGATAGCGAGCCGCAACACACACGAATGGAAGTTTCACATCTCATTTTGTAAATACATTTTCGTATATCTGCTTATAAAATTTTAAAGTTTCTTTAAACGTTGTCATAAAACAGAAAGATCTGTAAGTCTATAGATTCAGAAGAACAACTATGCCCGGTTTCCTTTGTAGAAAATATTGGTCGAGTCCCGAAATATTCTGCGTATATTTTTGTAGACTCTTTCTCCACATGAAGAGGCTGAATTGTATCACCCATCATAAAAGTTCAATTTCATTTTAGTGCACATTCCTAGAATACTTTATAAAAATTCGGAAGATGGAGTTGACTCAAATGACACAATATCTTACAGAAGGCCCATGAAAATCCATGAATTTCTTTCAACTTTTGTAGGATGTCCGCTATGCACAAATAAATTACAGGTCTCCAGTTCCTGAAGAAATAAAGGAGACTCATACTGAACGCACATGACAAGTATTAACCCATGTTTAATAAATTTAGAAATTTCGCTATTCAGGAATCTAAAATGTAACAAAATTTCTTTATTTTTACCAGTTTATTGCGTTCATGCATAGAAACGGATTTTTTTATTTATTGCTTCCAGTGTCTTGTCACTTCCAGTTAACTAAGTTTTAATTCGAGATTACTAAAGAGTTGTCAGCCTTTTGTAGCAGTGATATTCAGATCTCTGATCTTCAGGGACGTTCCGCCGTTTCAAGTGCGTGATTTTTATCCGACGTTTCGAAAACATGCAGCTATACCAAGACGTCCGGCACTCATCACCCAATAACGTTGCAAAATATCGCAGGATAGCGAAGTTCGCAAGGGAACTGGAGTTTTGGAGAAATACAAAATCAATAATTTTGTTATTCAATCCGAAATCCGAAGTATTTTGTTTTAATGGAAATAACACAAAACATCAGGAAACGGGGAAATTGGAAGCCAGGAATTTATAGATTTTCCATTATCATAAACTTTTTCTTCGCATGTCGTAACAACCCCTAGTGGGCCAGGGCGTCCTCATTGTCGAGGCTTCAAGGTCACATTCAAACAGACATATCTCATGGTCACAACCAAACACACCTAAAGGTCACAAAGAGACACGCCTCAGGGTCACATTCAAATAGGCACATCTCAAGGTCACACTCAGACATGCCTCAAGGTCACAAAGAGACACGCCTCCAGGTCACATTCAAATATACGCATCTCAAGGACACAACCAGACACACCTCAAGGTCACAAAAGACACGCCTCAAGGTCACAATCAAAGAGGCACGCCACACTTGGGTTTGTCGGATTTATGTTATTCACATTATGTTCGTGACTTTTTGACTGATCTGAGAAGAAACAGTTTGTTCTGAAAGACACCCAGCTTACTTAAATTTGAACTATATCGACGTATTCTTGAAAATGGTTTCATCGGCCTGTTATCACAAGATTCTGTAGTCTTAAGACTTGAAGACATCCGGAGATACCGAAGAACCTAGAACTGACATTTCACAAGACAAGCCCCTAAAGAAGCCTTAGCGAACAATCTTGTACGTAGTTACATTCAATCCTCTCGTTAGCAGCTCGGGACCAGTTCCATAGAACCGCCACTCGTCGGTTCCATCAGACGTGACACAAGGAACAGTTATTGTCTGACACATGTGCACAAAAATCTGGCGTAGGGAATGTAGTTAAACGAGACAGGAACATGTTTATAGTTAGACTAAAATTCATTAACAGTCAAAATGGCGGTTCTTTAGAAGCAGTGAAAACTATTCTAATAATTTAACTAGAATGGAGTGTATGTACTTGTCTAACACAACTATATGATGGTAGAGATATGTATAGAATTTATTACATAAAGAACAACTACGTGTTTTGGCACTTACCAATTATGATTCTAATAATTTAAATTAAACCAGACTTCATTAACTGATCAAATGACAGATCCACGGAATTGCTGCAATTTCCATTATTATCATAACTGAAATTAAAATATATCCACTGGCGGTTAATATAATGTCTATTTCGCATTAACCCTTTAAAGCCTACTGGTCACGTGATGCACAAACAGTTTAACATTCAACAACTGTACGCTCTGCCCACACTGTATTTATGTGTTTTGTATTTATCTGAGAACAAACAGCGACTTGTGCCACTTACAGCATAAACTGTTTGGTTTTTATAACCGA
>Ga0131853_10021059_pt1 | contig 11839 bp, 15 predicted proteins | sample TergutLab28metaG_FD_92764 | JGI IMG/M metagenome (GOLD analysis project Ga0131853, IMG submission 92764) | Labiotermes labralis P1 segment gut microbial communities from Petit-Saut dam, French Guiana - Lab288 P1 (version 2) (version 2) | ecosystem: Host-associated > Arthropoda: Insects >...
ACACATACATACATTGCATCATACACTTGTGTCAGATGTTGCATGCACTCGTCCTTCGTATAACGCTTACGTAGATATCTGAACCTACAGACATCTAACACGAGGAGCTTGCACAATATATCAGCGTTGCAACATATCATATGTTCCGGTTAAACACCGAAATCCATTTCACCTTAATTTTATTACTTATTCCTCGCCTTAATATCAACCTATACAACCGGGACATACACGATATTGCAATTATATTACTCTTCGACTTCATTCTCAAATTTTGTGTTTAGTTATTACGATCCTATACATTTTGTTTCGTACATGCGGCAGGATTCAAACCTAGAATTGTTCATTTATGTGTTCAGGAATCTTGAGACCTTTTTAAATAATATTATTTTGAACTTATCTCACTTCTTACACGAACTTCGGCTTAGCCCACTCTTTTACAGGCTACTCTTTCAAATTCGATTTTGGCGCGCCCGAGGAGAGCAAGTCTCCCACCAGCGATCGCAGAAGTAGCGTCAAAACTTGACGGCATTCTATTTCCCTCCTTTTCCCTACTCAATATCGGCTATCCCTTTTCTTCTTTTCATACATCGCTACTACACTGTTTCTCCCCACGATGAAGCAACAATCTCTTCGCCGGAGGGGAATTGTCACTTCTCACAGTTGGTATCTATGGGACATTTTCACTTATCACAGTTGGCTACACCATTTTCACTTGTCACAGTTGGCTACACTGACATTTCAAATATGGCGCCGGAGGGAATTTAATTTTTCCCTACTCACATTTGGCAACACTAACTATTTCAAATATGGCGCCGGAGGGAAATTAAATTTTCCCTACTCACAGTTGGCAACACTGACTATTTCAAAAATGGCGCCAGAGGGAAATTTTCCCTACTCACAGTTGGCAACAGTGGGACATTTTCACTCCTCACAGTTGGCAACACTGACATTTTCAAACTTGGCGCCGGAGGGGAGGGAGTCACGTGACCGGGGAAGTGGAGGGGGTATTTTTATTCTTGAGAAATTCTTTACCTCCCCTGGGATATGCCTCACACATTACTACTCACGATACCAGGAAAACAGTTAACAAACATTTCTTACGTATATTACGTAACAATATTACTTTGGCTCGTACCAATTCTAAGTGATCCTCACACAAAAACACATAGGAATATTAGAAAGAAAACAATGAAACAAAAAATTTCTTACATACCTTACATGAAAATATTTCATTGGCTCGTGCCAATTCTCAGTTTTCTTCACACAACTAACACATACCGAAATTTACCGGACCTAATATAAACACAATATTACTTATGTGCATGACCCGACACATTTTATTGTTTTGTAACAATTCACAGGCCTCTCGCACAACAAAAACTTACCAATATTAACAAGAAAAAATTTAAACAAACCATTTATTACTTGCACGACCAGACACACTATAATGCGTCGTAACAATTTCGAGTGCTTCACGCACGGCATACACAAACCGACATTAGCAGAACAATATTTAACAGAACATTCCACACGTACAATACTTGACAATATTATATTGTCTCTAACAATTCGCAGTGCTTCTCGCACAACGAACCAATACCGACATTACCAGCACACTATTTAGACAACATATTTCCTACGTACATCACCTGAAAATGTTATATTGCCCATAATAATTCTCAGAACTACTCTCACAAAAAAAAATTATGCCGATATTACCAGAAAAAGAGATACACAATATATCTCTTACCTACATTACCTGAAAAAATATGTTGTGTCTTAAAAATCAAAAGCCATTCTCGAACAACAAATATATACTGAAATTACCAGGACAAAAGATAAAAAATCATTTCTTACGTACATTAACTGAAAATATTTCATTGTGTCGTAAGATTTCACAGTGATTCTCGCACAACAAACACATACGGATATTACAAGGACAATAATTATACACAATATTTTTTACGTGCATGATCTGAAATATTATATTAGATCTTATCATTTCTTAGTGCTTCTCGCAAAAAAAACACAATCAGACTTTACGTGGAAAATAATAAACAAAGCAATTCTTCCTAAATTACCTGACAATATTTAATTGGTTCTTAATAATTCTCTGTCTTTCTCGCACACCAAACACATATATACATTACCAGAACAACAGTTAACAAAATATTTCTTAGTACATTCCTGCCAGTATTATATTGGATTGTACCAGTTAACAGGGTTTCTGGCACAACAAACACATACCGACATTACCAGGACATCAGGTAAACGAAACATTTGTTACGTACTTTTCCTGACAAAATTACATTGGCTCGTACCGATTTCCAATGGTTCTCGCCCAAAGAAAACTTACGGACATAACCAGAACAACAATTATACAAAATATTTCTTACGTACATTGCCTTTAAAATATTACATTGAATCGAACAAATTCTCAGTCCTTATTTCAGATCAAAAACATGCCGACATTAACAGGACAAGAGTTTAACATAATATTTCTTACGTATATTACCTGACAATAACACATTGTTTCGTAACAATTCTCAGTGCCCCTCGCCCAAGAAACCCATACCGATATAACCAGGATAACAATTATACAATATATTTCATACGTACATTACATGACAATATTACATTGGGTCTTAAAATTTTCCGGGTTTTGGGCCTCGGGGCGTGACTTCTATCGAACGACAAAGTCCCGGGAAGTATCGAACCGAGGGATGGCACTAAATTCGTCCTCGGCCCGTAGAGCGATCAAATGCTTACTAGTGGGTGCCTTGATTTAGATGGTCAGTAAGTGTAATGGAAAAGACATGTGTAATTTAGCATGTGAAAATATAATTGAATTGTCAGCAAACAAAACACGCAAAATGTGCATTAACCACATAAGAAAAATAGTGACTTTAAAAGTGAACGTGGACTTCCGACTAGGCTGATCGTAACATATGAAGCACACAGACTTACATAATACTTAGATCAGGCGACAGGCTGCCACGGGGAAAAGCGTAAAATACAACAGTACTATAATCACAGTACAAGGAACGCTCAGGCAGAATTAGCACAAACACTCTACATTAGACGGTCCAGAACAATGGAAACCTATCTGTACAACATGGAACACGATCGGCTCGGATGGCTCTGCTAGAGTGTAGAGAAATCAGCCGCCTACCCAAACAGATTCTGCAGATACGACGCACAGTTCTCGTGTAAATCTGGCGCTGAAGCAAATCCTTTCACGTTGGGTGCAAAGCAAAACTGTAGATCCTAGAGGACAAATCCAATTCAATTTGGTACGTTCCATAAAATCTAACACAAAAATAGCCGGAAATGGGCCTCCATTCACTACCTTAAAATTATGATTGCATGAAAAACAGTAGTCGAACATCTGGACTCACTACATCACTAACCTGCCCTTACTGTATTCAGCTAACAAATATTACAAGGTACAAGGAAAAAATGTACATCGCTCGCCTCTGTGATAGATGTAATCTATAACGTCGGAATATAAGCAGCAAAATTGAGCTCCCGCGTCCACCAGGGCAGGAATTTTTCTTATTTTCAGTTTCAAACCTACCCACAGTGACGGGGAAGGTTGTGTAGAAGCAACATACCGTAAGAAACTCGCAGAGCCCGCCCGGGGTGATACTGACCTCCGGGGAAACTGTGATTTCTCGACCGAGAAGTTCGCTGACGAGAATCTGGCCTCATGTGAACATTCTCTCCACATTGCCAATATCTGCGGGGTCGATAATCTGGCGGGGCAGGCCGAAATGTTTCTCGACCACGGGGGCATTTCCCATTTGATTTGGGAGTAGTAGGGTGGGATTTCTCCATTTCCCTCAACACAGAAAACTTCCCTTCTTTCAGGCCCGCTGCACAAATTAACTCCTTACGGGTACGGGGTCTCTCCACATATGGAGAATGGGCCAAAAACGTAAGTTGGAGGTTCATTAGGACACGGACAACGAACTGTCCTTACTGCGTCTTGTATTTCATAATATTTTCCGCTGCAAACAATCTATCTACTTAGTCGAGTATTACTCCCCTCCTCATGAAAATTGAAAATAACATGATCCCGTACCATTTTTCCCTAACCGGATGGTGGAAAAATTCTTACAGCAGTTCGCAAATGCACTGTTCCCGACTCGTCCCATTCCGTAAACATTCTCCGAAAAATCGCAATACAGCACCAGAAACCAAAGGCAGGATACGAAACAAAAATACTCTATCGTTAACCAAGAAGAAAGCATGGATTTCATCCAGCTTGGTAATCAAATGCAAAATGGATTCATGTTCCTCCGAAGAAAGAGCCTCGATTTGCCACAATAAATAAGAACTGGAGGATATTACGTTGCCACACCCGCCTACATGAGAGCCGCAAAAGTGTTCTTGGGGACCAACACGGATGTCGTGTAATGACAAATCACTCCGAGAACTTGCCTCTTCAGGTTCGGTGTCTTGTTCACTCACCATGCTGGTTCCATTCAAGTTAGGCAACTATCTCTGTCGCAACAGACCAAACGGTCCTTCGTTATCCAGCCCCTGGTTGGGGAGAGTGAAATTCTTCAATGTAACTTCCCATAACGAAAATTAAAGGAACCTCACCTAACTCTTCCGAGAAGGAAAGCAACACCGAGTGACTATAACCCGGGAAAAGGGAACGGGGGAAGAAATAAACAGTTCTGCCTTGCCAAGAGTAAGGTCGTTGCTCTAGGCAGAGCCGGTACGGCTCATGATTCTCGCACAAATTCATGTTGACATTACAAGGCAAATGCTAAACAAAATACTTCTTACGTGCATCAACTGACACATTATATTGGCTCGTTCAATATCTCAGTGCTTCTCTCAAATCAAACACATTCACTAATTACCAGGAACATTTTTAAAGAAAATATTTTTTGTAAATAACTGACAAAATTAAATGGCTCGTACGAATTCATATTTCTTCGCGCACAAAAAACACATAACGACATTACCAGGACAGTACTTATACAATACATTAAACTGGGTCTAACTTGTCTCAATGCTTCACCCAAAACTAACACATACCGACTTTACAACTACAACACTTAAACAACACATTTCATACGCACATTATAGGACAATATTTAATTGGCCCTTTCCAATTCTTCGTCTTTCTCGCACAACAAAACTCATAACGAAATTACCAGGAAAAGGGTTTAACAAAACTTTCCTTACGTCCATGACCAGTCACATTTCATTGGGTGTAAAAATTCACACTCTTTCTAGCACAAGGAACTCATGCCAAACTTACAAGGAAAAAAGTTAAACAAAATATTTCTTATGTGCATGAAATGACATACAACATTGGGTCGTAACAATTCTCAGAATTTCTCGCACAACAATCACATACTGACATTACCACGACAACATTAGCAGAAACATTACTTACGTGCATGATCTGACACATAAAAATGTGTAGTAATAATTCTCAGAGTTTCTCGCAAACAAACAGATACTGACATTACTAGTACAACAGTTAAAGAACGCATTTCTTACCTACATTACCTGACAATATTACATTGTATCGTAAAAATTCTCAATCCATCTGGCACAATACACACATACCGACATTACCAGGACAAGAGATATAAAAAACATTTCATACGTACAATACCTGTCAATATTACATGGTGTCGAAACTTTTGTCAGTACTTTTCGCATAACAAACATATACCGACATTACCACGACAACATTTAAAAAACACATTTCTTATGTTCATGTCCTGAATCATAATATTGGTTCGTAGCAATTCTCAGTGTTTCTCGCACATCAAAAACATACCGGCATTACCATGACAAATATTATACGAAATATTTCTTACGTACATTACCTGAAAATATTTCGTTTGCTCGTAACAATTCCCAGTGCTTCCCGCACAGCAAATTCATAGTCACAATACAAGCTAAACAGTTAAACAAAACATTTCTTACGTACCTTACTGACAATATTACTTTGGCTCGTACCATTTCTAAATCCTTATCACGAAGGAACACATACCTATATTAGTAGGAAAACAGTTAAACAAAACATTTCTTACATACCTTACATGACAATATTTCATTGGCTCTTACCAAATCTCAGTTTTTCTCGCACAACTAACATTTACCGAAATTTACAAGACCAGACCTAAACAAAATATTTCTTATTTGCATGACCCGAAGTATTATATTGCTTCATAACAATTCACACGCTTCTCGCACAACAATCACATGCCGATATTATCAAGAATATATTTAAACAAAACATTTATTACTTGCACGACCTGACACATTCAAATGCATAGTAATAATATTCAGTGCTTCTCACCGATGTTACCAGGACAACATTTAACAGAACATTTCTTACGCACATTAACTGAAAATATTTCCTCAGCTCGTACAATTTCACAATGCTCGTACCACAACAAACACAACCGACTTTTCCAGGACAACATTAAATCGAAACATTTCTTACCTACATTTCCTAACAATATTACATTGTCTCGTAACAATTCCCATTGCTTCTCGCACAACAAACACATATTGGCATTACCAGGAAAACAGGTAAACTAAACATTCCTTACGAAATTACCTGGCATATTACATTGGCTATTAACAATTCAAAGTGCTCCTCGTAGGACTAAAGCACACCGACTTTAGCAGGACAAGGTTTAAACAAAACATATCTTATGTTCATCACCTGAAGACATCACATTGTCTCGTATGAAATCGAAGTGTTTCTCGCCCGTGAAGCACGTACAGAAAATAACAGAAATAAATGTAAACAAAATGTTACTTACGTATGTTACATGACAAAATTTATTGACTCGTAAAATTTCTCAGTTCTTTTCGCTCGATAAACACATAACGATATTTCCAGGACAAAAATTAATTGAATCATTTCTTACGTAAATTGCCTGACAATATTTCAATGGCTTGTAATCATTCTCTGTGCTTCTCGAACAACAAACACATATCTACAATACCAGAACAAGGCTTGTACAAAACATTTCCCATTTAAATTACCTGACATTATTATATTGGCTCGTACAAATTAACAGTGATTCTCGCCCATCAATCGCATACTGACTTTACCATAAAAGCATTTTTACGAAACATTTCTTACATAATTTACCTGACAATATTACATTGGCTCGTACCAATTCTCAGTGCTTCTCGCACAAGAAACACATACGGACATAATCAGGAATATAATTATACATTATATTCCTTAAGTACATGTCGTTACAATATTGTATTCTCCCAAAAATATCCTCAGTTCTTATCTCAGAACAAACACATCCCGGCATTAGCAAGACAAGTGTTAAACAAAATATTTGTTACGTACATTACCCGATAATAATTCATTGATTCGTAATTTTTCTCATTTTTCTCGCACAAAAGAACCCATACCGATATTACCAGGACAACAGTTATACGAAATTATTCTTACGTACATTACCAAAAATATTACATTGGGTCTTTCCAATTTCCAGTGATTGAGCCTTCGGGGACAGGCCTTCGACTGACCGACAAGTTTCTGGCGTGTTTCGACCCGAGGGCTGGCACTTATTTCGTCCTCGCCCCTTTGAGCGATATAATGCTTACGAGTGGGAGCCTTGTTTTACATGGTTAGTTTATGTAATGTAAAGGCCCAGGTAATTTAGCAACTGAAAATATAATTGACTTGTCAGCAAACCAAATACGCAAAATGTGAATTAACCACATAATACAAAAGTTACCAACTTCCAAAGTGAGCATGTACTTCCGGCTATGCCGATCGTAATATATGTAGCTCACACTCTCTTATATTATTTTTAGATCCGGCGTCAGTCTGCCACGGGGCGAATAGCGTACAATAAAACAGTACAATACTCACAGTACAAGGAACGCTCAACAGACTTAGCAAAAAGCACTCTACATTCGCCGGTCCAAAACAATGAAAACCTAACAATACAACAAGAAACACGATCGGCCAGCCACTACAATCAGTGATCAGACAGGCCGATGGGTGTACCAAGCCGAAGAAACGGTGAGGGGCGGTGTCCACACGTCGCCACCTGTCACATTCGGCGAGATTTTTCCGAACTCTTGGCATGATGTAGATATTCTGTCGATCCATAATGAAGTGGGGCTCCGGTCAGCCGCGAGGAAATCAGGGCGATAAAAATGGGGAATACAAAGCAAGCAGTAACATACAAAATCAAACTGAAATCGTAGTTAATTCATAAACCTTTTCAGCTGACTGACATATGCCTTGCGCACAATGGCCCCGGTACCGGGCTTGACTAACAGCACATTATTCTCATTTACAACTTTACATATTACTAGGGGCGCACACCATCTCAGTAACATTTTGGCATTGACATTACAAGCCTTATTACTAACAAGGTTCTTCCTGTACATTACAGTGTCTCCCACCCTAAATTTGTGGGGTTTACGCCCTTCATTAAATAGACGTGCCACTTTATGTTTGGCTGACCTCAAATTCTTGAAGGTACGTGCCCAGATTGATTGACTCGAAGCTGACTTATCATCAAACTCCAACGAGGGTAAATCCCACCGGGAACCAAAAGGGTGACTTAATTTCCCTTCCCATAAACAAAGTCGGTCGCTGTTTTTGTACTGTCATGGAGGGGGGTGTTAAAAGCGAAAGCTAAGAATGGGAGATCTTCGTCTCAGGTGTTCTACGTTTGGTGGTGGTAAATTTTCAACGCTGATTTGATGTTCCGATTAACACGCTCCACGAGTGAAACTTGGGGATACTAGGGCGTAGTAAAAACGTGCTCTACCCCCCAGCGGAAACACAAGACTTTTACCTGCTTGGATCGAAACACGTTGGCGTTGTCAGTAACAATGCTATTTGGCTCTCCATACGCCGGAAAGCAACGCCTCTCAAAACAATCAATCACCACTGATGCAGCAATCATCCTGACTGGATAAAAGCTAACAAATTTGGAGAAGCTGTCCAGAACCACCAGAATCGCCACATTCCCCAGCTTTGTGCGTGTAAATGGGCCTACGAATTCGGCAAACAGTTTCTGCGTAGGCTGGGTAGAAGGCTCCGCGTTATGCCACACCACGCGGGTGTTTTGGGTGGGTTTGCCGCGCTGACTCAGGCCACATTTACAGACGTACTGATCGGTCCTCATATTTGGCCACCAAATGTTGGCCGTCAACTTATGGAAGGTCTTCTGGGCCCCTAAATATCCAGCAAACGGGGAGTCATGGAAATAGGCAAGGAGCATGTGTCTCAACATAGCAGGGACGACCCACTTCCGTCTACTGGCGTTCTTGGGAAAATAACAGATTAAATTCTTATGGACAGCAAACTTCTCTGCCGCAGCTTGGCCTGCCTCAATCTTAAACTTGAAATACTTACACAATGGGTCTTCAGCCTGATACTGCTCAATGGAAGAGTAAATCAAGAGCAGAGACTCTATCAAAACAGCACACGTCAGTTCAGGGCCGTCACACGACATGCCTTAAAAAACACGAGAGATTGCTTCGGCAAATTCATTATCGGTCACTCGGGTGTGCTTGACGCGAAATTTAAAAGGGGCATATCGCAACACCCACCTGCCAAGCCGACCTATGTTTTTAACCCTCTTGAGAAGCCAGAACAAGGCCAAGTTTTCGCAGTGGACTTCAAACTCTTTATGTTCGAGATAACTTCTACACTTCTCACAGCCGAATAAAACAACCAGGCATTCCTTCTCGTAGTAGAATAACGACGTTCAGCAGGGCTCAGCAGACGACTCTAATACGATACTGGAGCTAGATCTTCCCCCACTCGCTGGTTCAGCACGGCGGAGAAGGCAAGGTCACTAGCGTCGGTAACTAAAACAAACTCCTTTTCAATTCAGGGACTTGAAGAATCGGGATCTCACTCAAAGCTTGTTTGAGGGATTCGAAAGTGGACTGATGTTCTTGTGCCAAAATGAAATTAGCTTCCTTCCTCTTAAGAGCATGCAAGGGGGCTGCACGCTTGGAGAAATCAGGAATGAAACGCGCAAAGAATTCAGTCATTCCGATAAATCGTCTCAGAGTCCTCAAATTCGTGGGCCGGGGATACGCCTTAATGGCTTCTATTCTTTCCGGCAACGCCATAATGCCGCGAGATGAGAGCGAGTGACCTAAGTATTGGAACTCACTGGCCCCTATGATCATTTTATCAGGGTTCAAATTAAATCCGGACTCATGCAACCGCTGAAGAACAGAACGTACCTGCTCCATTTGTTCATTAACCGAACGAGAGTACACTACCAGATCATCAAATTAATTAAACACATTCCTTCTCTTCTTATAAGCGAATAACTCGTGCACAACTCTAGTTAGGCTCTGACTACCCACACTTATCCTAATTGGGAGTCTGTTAAACTCGAACAAACAAAAGGGTGTACAAAAAGCAGTGACTCGGCGGCTCCTGGGTGGTCAAGGTTATCTGAGATACGCCGAATTAAGGTCGAGAACAGAGAAAATCACGGCAACTGAAAATTAGTCAAGGGCCTGGTCAATAGAAGGCATGGGATATGAATCAAAGAGGACTTTTGCGTTTACCTTGCGGTAGTCGACCACTATACGAAAGTCTCCCCCGTTCTTGGGAACCAAAACTGCGTGGCTTGCGTACTGGAATCTGGTCGGGCGGAAAACGCCCTGCTCTAGCAGGTCGTTCACTATCTGCTAAAAGTTTTGCAACTTGGGGGGGCGCACGTCGATACGGCGGCATCCGAAACGGGGTAGTATCGCACAATTCGACGTCATAGGGGCAACACTTGGCAATGTCAAGGGATGGTGAAACAAATTCGGGAAATCCCTCATTAAGACATTTCGGGTTAGACCGCTGGGATGGCTCTAATCAAGCGTTGTGAAATCAGCAGCCTCCCAACACAGATTCTGCAGATACGACTCACAGTTCTCGTGAAAAAGTGACCCTGTAAACAATCCCTTCACGTTGGGTGCACAGGCAAAACTGTACCTCCTAGAGGACATACCCACTATAATTTTGGTCATTTCCAAAAAATCTATCCCCAAAATGGACGGAAATGGTCCTCCATTCATAACCTTAAAATTATGATCGCACGAAAAAGAGAGGATTCGAACATGTAGCCTCACTGCATCACTAACCTGGGCCTTACTACCGTCAGCTAAGGAAATGACAACGTACAAGGAAAAATCTATATCGCTCGCCTCTGTGATAGAGGTAATCTATAACGTCGGAACGTACACAGGAAAATTGGGCTCCCGTGTCAACCAGGGCAAGAAATTTTCCTATCTTCAGATTCAAATCTACCTACAGTAACGGGGCCGGTTTTGTAGCTGCAACCTTCCATAACGCACTCGCAATACCGTCCCGGGGTGCTACTGACCACTGGGGCATCTGTCCGTTCCCCGACCGAAAGGGTCGCTGAAGAAAATCGTGCCTCCTGTGACCAGTCTGTCCACATTTCCAACAACTGCGGGGGCGAGAACCTGGCGGGACGAACCTGGGCCTTTCTCGACCACGGGGGCTATTCCCATTAGAAGTGGAAATTGTAGGGTGGGCATTCTCCTTTTCTCTGAACACAGAAATCTTCCCTTCAATCAGGCCCACTACATTAATTAACTCATTATGGGTACGGGGTCTCTCCAAAAATGCAGAATGGGCCCAAACCGTATGGTGGAGTTCATCAGGATACGGACAACTAATTGCTTTTCTTCCGCCTTTTACTCCAAAATATTTTCCGCGGCTAACACTCTATCTACGTAGTCGCGTATAACCCCTCCCTCTTCATCAAAATTGAACACTACACGGTCCCGTATCTTCCTTTCCCTAACGAAAGGGGGGGGGGGG
>Ga0131853_10021060_pt1 | contig 11839 bp, 7 predicted proteins | sample TergutLab28metaG_FD_92764 | JGI IMG/M metagenome (GOLD analysis project Ga0131853, IMG submission 92764) | Labiotermes labralis P1 segment gut microbial communities from Petit-Saut dam, French Guiana - Lab288 P1 (version 2) (version 2) | ecosystem: Host-associated > Arthropoda: Insects >...
GCGACAGGTAGCAACAACGGTTGACTAGTACCAGATGCTGTAAATACAGTTGTTTGTGCTCCTGGTGATGGGTGGAGAAACCACCCGAAACAGGTAGAGCAGTTTACAGATAAAATAAACTGTACATATTTGCATCTTCTAGGACATTTATTGACACTTATATAGTAAGTTATTCAGAGGAATAAGGTAAAGGTAAAAAGCGTTCCCGTTACAGGCCCGGTGTGGCCTAGAGGGTTGGTAGAGGTATAGCTCTACTCTTTCATGACCGCGGCACTAGAAGGGGGTGAGTAGTCAGCAGCACGCCCCGGCCGCACTTTACCCCCGGAAAAGACCCGGTAACCATTTTACAGGAGGCTGGGTGAGCCCCAGGGTCGGTCTGGATGGGCGGAAAATCTCGTCCCCACCGGGATTCGATCCCGGACCGTCCAGCCCGTAGCTCAGTCGCTATACCGACTGAGCTACCCGGCCCAAACACAGGAATAGAATAAAACAAAATCACTAAAAACACACAAGACTAGAAATACATGCGAGGGGAAAACAGGCTTTATCGCCTGTGTTCTGAAGCCCGAGGTTAAAGTCCGTATGTGAGCTATACTTATAGTTACTTGCGTAGGTTTGGATAAACTTGGTTTGCGAGCACTAAAGTATTCCACTTTCATCATGACCGTTTATTAGATGGACGCACCTGGAGATGACTGATCGCACAAAGCGATACTCAGAATTCACGTTCGCATTTAGGCAGTGTGTAGGCTCGTGGGAAGATGAAGTTGGCCAATAGACAATGGATCTGAAGTGTTGAAGTGCTTCTCGGGTCGCCCTGCTTTGAAGCATTTTGCTGGCAGTATAGCAACTATCGCCCTCATTCATTACCGCGAAACAGGCAGCTTCCTACGCTCTAGAGAATAATTCTGCACAGAATAACAGTTCGTTCCTTTGAAGAGGAATTTACGCTGCTCATTTAAATATACAGACGGATTGTAAGATGTAAACCGTGTTGCGAAAGTCACTTCTCTGTTTTCTGGCCTTTGTATTTCGTCTGATTAGCAGCCAGCTTTATTGAATAATGAATATGGGTGGATGATCATGAATTATTAATTGTTAAAGGGAAGAAAACGTGTAGCAAAAACCAAGTATTTGCTGAGCGTTTGATAAAGTCGAAAACACAAAATGGCAGTAGGTACTAACGAAGCTTGTTCCTTCGTGAGTAGCTCATAGTTACTCAGAAAGTTCAATGAACACCCTCCCCCCCCCTTCCCCTTCCGCCATTTGCTGTGGTCGTTATTCAACTTACTATGTTCACAAGAGGTGGTAACCCTTTTATTGCCTAAGCACAAAAATACAGTCCAAACCCTCATGTTTTACCGTACTGTCCTCGTCCTGTATATTCCTGACTCTTCCAAATGGTCCCTTCCACTCAAGTGTACCAATCAGTATTATTTAATTAATACATCAACAAAAGCACATACATTCATTTGATCTAAAATTCACATTAAAACACTTAAAACGCTCCTACATGTTTCGATCATATGATCATACTCAGGGAGCATACATTGTTCCTTGCTAAAGTTACAGTTTAAAAACACTACAACTTTAGCAAGGGACAAAGTATACTCTCTGGGGATGATCGTATGATCGAAACATTTAGGAGCGTTTTAAGTGTTTTAATGTGAATTGTAGATCATTAAATGAATATATGTGCATTTTTTAATGTATTAATTCATTAAATGACACAATGCTCTGTGCAACGATAAAGAAAGTTATCAATCAGCAATTTATAACTATTTCTAGCCTCTTATTCCATGAGTACTACATTTCTCTCCCAACTCATTTCGCTTGATTTGTTGAGTCCTGATAAAAGAGAGAGAAAAAAAATTATGGATTTCTGCGTTACGGGTCTCTTCCATTCCCTTATACGTACGCTCTCTCTGGTCCATATATTCTCTTTAGCACCCTGGTCTGATACGCCCTAACCTCGATCTTCCCTTAAATACGAGACCACATTCTTGTAACTATCCATACTTCCTGCACTGTTGTTTGTAGTTTATTTATGCATTACTTATTGAAAACGGCACCGATTTCATTCAACACGAAATGTTACAGTTGCTTGCGTAATATCAACACTGTAAGAAGCTTCGAAAAAAAAGCGGGTAGCTCATGCAACATATTGACAGGGCTAGGGACTTGACGTCATTGGCATGTACTGCGGCAAGGAAGACATTTTTTGTTCCGGGATCGAAGCGCTAGAGGCTCTGGGACTGTCCCAGCCTCCTATGAATAGGATACAGGGATGAAGCGGCCGGAGCGTTAAGCTGCGGACATGCCTCTGTGTATTCCTGAGTTTAAGAATGTGTGGAGCTACACCTAGACGTCCATTCATCCACGTCTCCATGGCGTAGTGCCGTACATGAACTAATTCATCACCATATAGAAGCCGTCCTTCCAAATTTTTAATGTGATTCACGTTCATGTATTCAGCAACCTTTGCTGCCAACGCTTCCACTCTTCAACTGTCGCGTCTGCAAAGTTCTTATTGTGACGTTCCATGTACATAGGCACTTTGATGTCTTTCCGTTCGGTAACAACACAGCACTTCATTTCTTTGTGGTTGCTGCAACGTCTATTGTGTCGTTTGTGGGTTAAAAGGTTGCTAAGGTGACATCGGATGTAGAAGAAAATCAATGTTTCGGCAAGGAACTGAACTGGCAAGCCCATGAACCGAAAGGTCTCTCCTTACAGAGGTCGACCGTTTAGAACATAAGCTACTTATGTGACGGTGTGGGCATACACTCGCAGAACATCTGTATCGGCTCACACGTAGAGCGCTGTATTCAACAGCGAGCTGTCAATGAACTCACTGTCAACCCTCTGTAAGGAGCACCTCTTCAAATTTAACATCAGAAGTTCAGTTGAAAAATACTAAAATTTTCGTCAGTCGAACACAACTTACGTAATTCTAAAACAGTACGCTTTATTTAATTACACACACGAACACATGCATATATATATATATATATATATATATATATATACATACACACAAATTATTTAAGAAGTCTAAAATTTATATTAAAACATTTAAAATGCTTCTACGTGTTTCGATCACACGATCATCCTCAGGCAGCATATATTGTTCCTTGCTAAAGTTATAATTTAAAACATTCAGTGAACTACTTCGTTATGTTAACTTTGGTGCTGTGGCAGCATGCTGCCACAGTAATTCACTGAGTGTTTTAAATTATAACTTTAGCAAGGAACAATATATGCTGCCAGAGGATGATCGTGTGATCGAAACATGTAGAAGCATTTTAAATGTTTTAATATAAATTTTAGACTTCTTAAATAATATATATATATATATATATATATATATATATATATACATGTGTTGGTGTGTGTAATTACATAATCTATAGAATGCACGGTGAAATGATAAAAAAAACCGTACGCTTTATATTCTTGTATCGGTTGATGAGATGGGTCTGACTGGTCGAAAGTAACTTGATAAAAACACATCCCATTTGTCTTTTTGGCCCAATAGAAAAATATATCTTTCGACTGAGCCATAAAACAACTGGGTGTCTTCTAACAAGTCTCTTTTGTGTCCCAGAGAATATAAAGATCAGTCGGTTAACCTTACGAAGTCTGAAATTCATGTAAAAAATATTTAAAAATTCATTTGCCGAATCAGACTCAACATAACTGCGTCTCCTGGATGAAGACTTATTGGATGTGTCCTTCAGGTAGACAGTCTGCATTGTCGTGGGAATTTTAAGAACTCTCTTAACTTTATGGGAAAAATTGAGAATTTGTGTTAGTATGTTGCAGCATCAGGAACACATACTAATCGTCGTGACCGAAAAAACTGCGTAAATAAGTTATGCTAATCAGGTGTGATGGTATTTATTGATAAGACATGCCGCACATGCAGTTGCCACCTCCCTATGAAGGGTTCAACTGACTTTGTGTATTTTCGTAAAGGGAATTTTAAGTTTCGAAGGCGGAGTTCAGTTTGTTCGTGTTAGCAGCCGTCAGAATGGCGCATGGCCTCCTTGAAATTGCAGCGTTCGTGGTCAAGCAGTTAGTCCAGAATGAGGGGACAATTGAAGTTGTTCACGATTTTGCTGTAAGCGCTCGTACATTTTAACTAACAAAACACAGGTATACATTTGTGAAGGAATCCAAAGATCAGCGGTTTTTTTTTTTTTAGAACTGTGGCTGGATCCAGCTGCTGCTGATGATTTCCAGCGTCACAGGTTGTTAATTACATTTTACATTACAATTTTGTTAATTATTGTATGTCAGAACTTCATTGCTATGCAGCACTCCAAGGTTTTGTCGTCGGTTTTGTTGGTAACGGTGTTCGAAATGGGTTTTCGTATTAACCAGCCCTCTCACTGAGAAATACGCAGTGCCAACTGGACGATTCAGTGACAAAAACAGTTGCGCATATCTTGGGCGCAAGTACGTTTCAGAAACACTGAACACGGTACACCCTGTTGTAGAGTATGTTACCAAATTTTCGGAGGAACTTGTCTGCTGCCCTGATGTGTTTTTCTCCGAAACGTCAGTCACCACCTGTCTGACCGAACGGTATCACAAGCCAGAAGACCAAAACGTCAGTCACAACCTGTCTGACCGATCGGTATCACAAGCCAGAAGACTAAAGTCAGTCACAACCTGTCTGACCGAACGGTATCACAAGCCAGAAGACCAAAATCTAAATCCTCAATGGTATGAAAACATAAACCGTCACAATAATTGTGTGATACTGAAACACAAAACAGGGATGCTTAAGAAACTGTGATGTGTCCATAACCTGTTTATCGTGCTGAATGACTTCTCTGGTCTAAACATGTTTTTCTCAAGACCACTCGTAACAAATTTAACGCTCATAGGGGCCGTGCATCGTGTTATACTTCTATAGTAAAACCACTAGATGCACCAATGTATCAAATTTATTTTATTTTGGAATGACACGCTACATGTTTCGGATGCTCTTTCCGTCCATCATCAGTGGTTCAAGACTGTACATACAGCAACAGCTGTCTGCTTGCTAGCTGATGATGGACGGAAAGAGCATCCGAAACATGTAGCGTGTCATTCCAAAATAAAATAAATTTGATACATTGGTGCATCTAGTTGGATTTACTATAGAAACACTTCACCCACCGATAGATCGCCTTCTGTGAACGTCACGGATCGGATTGTCTGCACTTATGTTACCCTGATCATGCACAATTCTTCAGTCTTGTTTGACGGATGAGCCAATGTATTTCGTGTTTATGCTTAACTTTTGATAGAGGTAATTAAAAAAACAATAACCTGATTTCTGTCAAAATGCAAATTTGCTCGTGCTTTTTCCAGTATGTGAGCTGTTCCGATGTGGGATGTTTCCTTACGTTGTTTATGCGTGTGCAACGTGGTCACTGACATTGAGGAAGAACGGGTGTTGGATTATGGAGTTAGGAGGGGAATAGTGGAAGAGGCCAGAGAAAAACTGAACATCGAGCGTCTCCTTAATTTGTATCCCTCAGCAGTGACTGAATACAGGATTACGGTGCGATCGGGATCATATAGCATGTATGGGTGATGGGATTAGGCATACTGAACGACTTGTATACAATTTAAACAAAAAACCTAAGGGAAGAGACAATTTGCCAGACCCTGAACTAGAAGGGAGGTTAGTAAATTAAGACCAAAAAACGGTTGTGTGTTGACTGGATTAATCAAGCTCAGGAGAAGGTCCAGGGGCGGATTTTTATGATGGCTGTATTGAATTTCGGGGTCCTTAAAATGCAGGCAATTTCTGAACGGGCTAATCAAATAGGATGGTGTTCAGTGACAATGGATAGAATGCAACATTGCAACTTCAATGTCTCCTGATATCATAGCATGTACAAAAAGTAACAAGTTACTGCTTGAAGTTATGTACAGCTCTGTCATAAGTTATTCAAGAGCGTATGGGGATGCGCAGTACGTGTTTCTGCAATAAACACTAGAAGGTCACGTCCTTCAACCTGGCCGGGCCCAAGAACTGTACCGTCGGGTAGGGTTTGTAGAGTTTTATTGAAGAGGAAAACAAACAAGGGGACTCTTCTCTGAACTTCGTTCCGGTCAGCACAAATGCAAACAGTCACAATCCGTAAAAAGGATCTGGTGTTTGGGAACGTCTGTGGAATAGTCAGGTCGCTGTCCATTGGAAATGGGACCGTAAATAATATTGACTTGTCTACACATACATTAAGTTGCTGAGATGCAAGTTGACTGACCAAGAGTCGTTTCTGAAATCAAGAAAGGGGAACTAAAAGCAAGAGAAATATAATATTTGAATGAAATCGTATCGCATCGCAATTGAGGGTCTGCACGATTTCGCTTCTGAGCGCCAGTACACATCAAGTTAGTAGCTCAGTGTGTACGGCGTACGGTCACATGCTGCGGTCTGGGGTACGGTTGGGTCCACAGCGCACACCCTGTTTTACGTACAGCTCAAATGCAACGTACATAAACACGAGGATTCGGGTTTTGGGGGTGTGACGCTGTGCCGGGTGAGTTGTTCCCGACGTTTCGAAGCAATGTAGTGACTTTATCATCAAGCACTAAGCAGCCCATTATACGTGCACTGCTTAACCCCTGAATATGAAAGCGCCAGCAACCCCTCACCCAATGACACAGCGTCTCACCCAAGAACACGCAATCTTCAAGGTGAGTCATCCTCGTTGTGTTGGTTAATCAAAGGTAAAAAATTGTGCAGGGTATTACCGTCTTAACACAACTATATTGTCAGACACATATAAATATCTCAACTACATGTTTCGGCCCTTATGGCCATCATCAGGTTGGATACAGCATCAGAGGAAAAAACTACATAATATAATATGGTACAGTACAAATATTTGTGTGGCGTAAGTGGGGGACGAGATCACGTTTACAAAGCACACACGCCCTCCATATCTTTGTAAACGAGATCTCGTCCCCCACTTACGCCACACAAATATTTGTACTGTACCATATTATATTATGTAGTTTTTTAGTATGATGCTGTATCCAACCTGACGATGGCCATAGGGGCCGAAACATGTAGTTGAGATATTTATATGTATCTGACACTATAGTTGTGTTAAGACGGTAATACCCTGCATAATTTTTTACCTTCCAGAACACGCAAATACTCTCTTACACCGCTCCGAAACCCTTACATCTCTCGCGCATATATATATATATATATATATATATATATATATATATAATTTATTTATTTCTCAGGTTAGCGATACTGATGGACTTCAAATTACAAAATGCAGATATTTACAAATGACACTGATCAACAGGGTTTTTTTTTAATTTATTGTATGTGAAAGTTAAAATGGAGCCCGGATAGCTCAGTCGGCATCGTGACTAAGCTATGGGCTGGATAATCAAGGAATCGTCGTTCAGTTCCCGGCAGGGGCAAGACATTTGTCTTTACTCCTATGCGTCCAGAGGCCCACCCGGCCTCCCATTCGATGGTGACGGCAATTCATTTCCCACGCACCGAAGCAGGTACGGCGCGCAGCGGGCCGCTAGCGTCCACGCAATGCCGAATTTAAGAACGAGTGGAACTCAACTTCCACGCCTCCAGTGTGACTTTATGGTGCTCACAGGGACAGCTTCGCCTGTATTTTAGCCATTAAGTGTCACAAAAAAACATCCTTTTAACGCAGCTTGTTTTAATGACAGCCGGTCCCAGTTGCCGCTCGGTCTAAGGCGTGAGACTGCGGCTACTCGCTTGCTGGGATTGTGGATTCGAATCCCGCCGGGGGCATGGATTTCTGTCTGTTGGGAGTGTTGTGTGTTGTCAGGCAGAGGTCTCTGCGACGAGGTGACCACTCGTCCATAGGAGTCCTACCGACTGTGATGTGTCTGAGTCTGATAGTGTAATGAGGAGGCATTTGCCCGCTGGGGCTGTTGCGCTACGGTACAGTACTAGAAAAATAAAATTAGAAAGACAGGTTTAGTTTCTAGTCAGCCGTCGTCAGGCCAAACAATTTAGATTCAGAACACAATAATGATTTGCATACAGGTAAAGCGTCGTTGGTCAGGCCTATTCAGGCCGTGAGGGTTCCAGGAGGTTGAGGTTCCCAGATTTCAAGACAGTCGGCACATGAAGGTGGTAAGGTTGTCAGTCCTATGCACCGACCCCCTTTACCACCCAGGAAATATTCTTGGTACTCATTTCTGTTAAAGGCTGAGTCGATCCCAGGGCCGTAGTACGGCCGGAAGGATTGTTACCAGCGGGTATCGAACCCGCGACCTTTCTCCTTGTAGCGCAGTGCGTTATTGAACTGCGTAACCGCGTGCCCCAGTGATATACATATGGACCGTTCTTTAAGCATTTTATTAAAGCTAGGTATCAAGATAATTTACTTTAACGTTGAAAGAGGCATAAAACTATACTTTATGTATGGTTAAAGAACACTGAGTACCAGGAGTATTCAAGAGAAAAACGTAGATAGAAGGCGTATGAGAATCGGTGCTGAGGGGAATATTAGGAGGAAGCAGAACACTGCATGGCGATGAGCTGCAGTATTTGCGTTCTTCATCACATGTTATGAGAGTTACCAAATGGAAAAAGATACTCATCCGCGCGGGTTTCATAAACGTTGCGCATACATTCACCGCCTGAGAGACTGTCAGCTTCTCAGTAGGAAATATGGTCCATTGAGTCAGCATATGAAACCAACAACATTGAAGAAATGTGCCCTTTGAATATTTGGGTCGCTACTTTATCACATTTTAGTTTTCGCATCTCCTGCCGTACGTGAAGAAGACGAAAATCAGGACCGAAAACTTGCATACCATTTTGAAATTGAAAGAATGCATTTTAAAAACATGTCACCGATTCGTCATTACTTGGCTTTGGCAAAGGCACGGGGCTCCTTTAACTTAGTATTGGATTTGAGGCACAAAAGGCCTGTTATTAAGGCCTAGGAACATCGGGACCGGAAGGGCTCGAACCCACATATTCTGTTCTATTCTATTCTCGTCATTAATTCGATCCCCACGGTTTAATAAATATAATAGAGTGAAAAATACGGCATCGTTATGTCAGTGGAGTTGGTCGCAAAGAAGATAACACAAGACACAGGAAGGAATACATTTTGTAGTCGTCGGAGTATTACAAATCCGTATACAGGAATGTATAAGTTCCTACGAGGAACATCGCATAGATTACTTCCACGTGTGGAAATATTATTATTGACAGGACAGGCAGTGTAGGTATAATGTAACACTGAGGCGCGTTCGTGCAACCATTGTTGCAGTGCAAAAGCAGTAAGTATTGCATATTCTGAGTGTGTGCTTGTAGACTTAGGTGTCCACCGTGCAATGCGCATGCGCTATATTGTCATCTGTGGCCTGCCCGAATGTACAGTATTTTTCCACATTATCTCACAAACGGCACGATTTAAAAAAAAAAGTTTTTGAACGTAAAATTTTGTTTTGATTTTCCGCTAAAAATTTTCGTCTGAAAAAATCCTCTTTCTTGGAAGAAATGAACGAGATATAATCAAAAATGTATATCGGTCTTCATGTAAAATACCCGTTATTCTTGTCAGGTCTTAATGAAACTTGAATTTTCACGACAGATTTGCGAAAAATACGCAAGTATGAAATTTCGTGAAAATCACTGGGAGCCGAGTTGATCCCATTTGGGTGGACGGACAGACATGACGAAACTAATAGTTGCTTTTCGCAATTTTGCGAACGCGCCTGCAGCACCACACGACAGTGGTCCACCCTCTCGTGTTTCTGCCCAGACAGCTGGCTGAGTTTGGACTTTTATAGTAATATACACTTATGGTGTTGCTAGTAGTTTGTTTTGTGTATTTGATCGCATGGATCGGGCTACACTGTACGTTATTTGTTCGGTTCGCTTCCCGTGGTTAGGCAGAGACACAAAGAGGCAGGCGGCAGACGATGTATTGCTTCAGTAGTTGACGGTTCTAATGTTGCTGGTACAGAAGTAATAGGTGTGGAATTTTTCCTGTGTTTCAGGGATTTAATGCCATTGACTGGAATTGCTGTTCAATTACATAATCCGGTAAGAGAGACATTTTTCTTGCCATTTTACCCGGTAGATTTTGCTAAGATTTGTGAGTACGGCTATGTGTTAATTTTCTCGAAAGTTAACTGCAACGGCAGTTTTTCCAGGTACTTTTCTTGTTACTGGCGGACTGAAAAATCTGCAGGAAACTTGGTACTTTGTTTCAGGTACCGCTGTTAAGCTTATAAACGATATGATTAAAGACAGTGACCCTAAAAGCGACGCCAGTGTACGTGCAGCAGAAAGGTAGCAACAGGACATAATATTTCCCAAAGAAAAATGTTAGTGTGTGTGATACAGGATACAGTGCAGTACTTATGTACTTCATTCGGCATGCCATATTTTATGTATAGCGTTAGTTTAGGCAAACAGAACGAAACGGTTATTGTTGTTATGATTCATAATAATAGCCGTGCGGCCAGCAACACTTTGCACAGTGAATTTGCTCCACGACTGTTTGAATATAATCGTGCATTGTCAATATCAGGAGACCACTAAGTAAACGAGGTGTGCAGAAATTTTCAGTTACATTAGACTCTTTATTGCTTTCGTCACGATAAAAAGGAGACTCAGCCGAGGACAAGGTAAGTTTTCCTTTGTCCTGGGACTGGACTTGTAGTTTCAGAGATGGTTCGTTCTGGTTTTGCCTTCTAGCTCGTACACGTAACAGTACCGAGGTTATAGAGCGGTGATGGAAAATAATGACGGAAGAATAACAGCCCAATTTTCCAAATAACTGGAGATTCTGACAAGGAGAGTAGAATGTTCCGAGTTGCTTTAATCGCAGTGAACGGTGCTCGCAACTTCGAACTTAATTAAGACGAAGTGCACACACATAAACGGTGAGCTACTTTGCTCGATAAAGTTTAATGACGAACATATTCGTTTTATCGTAGTGATTGTTAAATAAAGTTCAATTTCGATGTACAACACTCATCTTGTGCGTTTATCCACCAAAATTAGTGCTAAGTCGTTCTAATCATGGCCTTTCTTTGTTCCGCTTTATTTTTCTCCCTTCTTCGTTAATGAACTGGTAAACGTGAAAGCAGAGGTTCTGAGTGGACTGACGAAATTAAAAATTACAGTTCCAGTGGCCCGATAAAAAATAAAAGCGAGTGTTCTAGTGGAATGACGAAGTTGGGGAAAAAGGGAGGGGGGGGGAGACGGACGGACGGACGGAATGAGGTCCAGTAGACTGACTAATGCATAAACTACGACTTACAGTACAGAGTAACAACCTGGTGCAGTTCGTAATGAAACCCTCGACTGTGTAGTTTGAAGTCCTGAAGCTTCTAAACCGACATTAACAAGTATTTATAACACACAACTTCGGTACGGAACGGTGTTTTTGTTTGGCTGCACGGACTCTGCCTCTTCCATCGCAACGCGAAAATGAAACCAAACACACAAGCAACGCATTAACGAGACCCACGGATTGAAGCCTTTCTTGCAAAGCTGATAGTTTCTCGTCTTATTCAAGAAATTCTCCATTTTAGGGTTGAGACATCCGGTTGTGATGCATGAATAAACAACCAGGTGGAAACTTTCGAACAATACAGGAAATCTATATGAATATCTGTATGAGTGACACAGCTCTCATTTTTAGTTAGTGTTGTTAAATATAAAGGCACTTATTTTTTGAATAAAGGTTGACCAACTTGATGACACTTGCTTTATTATCTACTGCTCAACATGTTTCAGACGTTAATACGTCCATCTTCAGGAGCTTGCGACTACTTGTTGCGTTGTGTAGGCTGA
>Ga0131853_10021061_pt1 | contig 11838 bp, 7 predicted proteins | sample TergutLab28metaG_FD_92764 | JGI IMG/M metagenome (GOLD analysis project Ga0131853, IMG submission 92764) | Labiotermes labralis P1 segment gut microbial communities from Petit-Saut dam, French Guiana - Lab288 P1 (version 2) (version 2) | ecosystem: Host-associated > Arthropoda: Insects >...
ATACTATACCGGATGCTGTATTAATACAATTTGACCTCCTGATGATGAACACAGAGTTGCTCAAAACATGTAGATTATTATAATAATAAACGTATTATATAACATAATTGTGCATCAAGTTGGCCATTTACCCAGAGTGGGAATACATAGGCCTTAGTGACTGGTTTTTATATTAACTGAGAACTCACTGAATGTATCAATACGATCTGCTTTGTCTGTTCCCTTGTAGGCAGGATACGGACACACTAATTATTTTAGTCCACATTAGAGTCGTGTACTGAATAAGTGGATTCAATCGATTTTAGTAAACAATAAGTTCTCTGATTTGGTCGGTCAGTTCAGCTTCACAGGACCCGGTTTGGCTATTATCCCAGAAAGTCAAGCCTGTACAGTACTGTTGGTTTGTCTGTTATTTAGTCAGCCAGTTCCTTAGCCACATAACTATTTTTCACTCGGCTGGCTGGTAAATCAGTCATTCAGGCAGTTGTTTACCACTTGATTGTGGGTGATGAGTCAGCAGATGGGATAATCGTTGTGCGTTCCTTGCACAATTCACATAGAAGGAACTCATGCAGGGCAGATCATATCCGTATGTTTATGTGTCCTTTTGTTTTAAGGTGGGTAGATTTTGATGAAATTTGACATGAACATTGTGCCATTTCAAACTCGCGCTTGTGTTTTGACATGATAGGCGCAGTAGTTATTGACAAAAACATGACGGATCCACGAACGTTTGAGGTGAGAGGAGAATTACGTCATTTACGAAATGTTTAGCGTAAGTGTAATGGTCGGTCTATCAGAGGCAGTTATCACAGTAGCAAATAATAACTCGTTTTTTTTACTATTGAATTTTGACGGTACTGAGGAGTCTGTTGGTCCTGCGGTCACAAATTTGCATCTTGTACCAGACCCTCATTATCTGAGTGTGGAGCGTTGATGGAATACTGAATAGCAGGGGAATATCGAAGTGCTCAGTGAACCTCTGTGCCCCCCCACCCCATAGTCATTTTCTCCATCACACTTTTCACACGGACAACCTTGCAGTTGAACCCGGGCCTACACTGTGAGAAACAAGCGACCATTCGCCTCAACCATAATGAGAACTGACGACAAGTAGGCATTTTCGAGCTTATTTTAAGTAAATGGCATCGTCTGCCTCTTCACTCTGTCTGTTCAGAACACCCATAAGAATTCTGATGCTGCAGACATGTAGAAATAGTATGAGGGCTCACGTAAGGATGCCAGATTTTGTCACCATTCTGCTGGTTGCGCGATATTGAGAACCTGTCAGTCGGCTACGCGGAAGTCAGTTTTTAATTCAGTGTGACGATCAGACTGTCCGCTATTCAGTTAGTTGGTTGATTGTTTGATGAGAAACCCAGCTGGTGAGACAGTGGTTTAGTTGATCATTCGGTGTTCCTTTCCTTTAATGTAGAAACAGCTTTGTCGGAGAGAGTCATTTGGCTGGTGAATAATACGACGACGCACCAACTTTTTCACAAATACCAATTGCTTCCATCGTCAGGGTAAGGGGAAATTATGCGGAGAGAAATAGTATGGACATGGGGATGGCGCGACCAAGTCCAGGACTGTCGGCGTACGTACCATTCAGAAAGCTGATCCTTCGAAGGAATGATTGTGGCCTCCCGAAACACTGGTGTCTGTCTATCCAACCACATTTTCCCATCCCACCGCACTGTCAATTAGTCTTTGTGGTCACCGCCTTGAGAATTCAAGTGACGCACACTTCACTGTAATATCCATGGAAGCGCTGATGGCATATTCCTGGTGAGGTATTCTTCACTACATATGGCACATAAAGAACATCTCTCACACCTGCAATATTATAATACCAAATTGTTGACTTAGTAGGCGAAAGAATGTCAAATTAGTATTTACAGTCTACAAGCCATGATAACCCATATTTTTTCAGCAGCTTGTTAACGATCAATAGATAGCTTTACCTGCAGCCAGACAAGTGGTTAATTTAGGTGCTTGTCAATACGAAAATGATTTGTTTGTCATTATGATAAAGTTTTGCAGAGTTTTCAGGGATAGCTATGATCATTTAGGATCATTTAATAGATGATTAATTAGCATCAATAATTACTCACATTTTTTAAAGGCCATTAACGTTTTTACCACTGTACTCATTCATCTTTAAAAGTTAATTAGCTAAGCATTATACATTGTTTCTGCTTGTATTCACTGGTACACTTTGGTGTTTTTTAAATTTATCGGATAAAGTGTTCAGGATAGGATTTAATTAGTTCTTCTTTAATTTATTACGTGAAGTACTCAGAATAATAAAGGCAAACTTTCCCTGTGCGCGCGATGAAGGCATATGGGGGATCTGCTGTTTAGCTGGACACATTAAATTTGGCACTAGATGCATGTGAGTGGTAAGGTTCGGGATCTGGCCGCCTTAATCCCGGCGATAGAACCCACGTAGTCCTTTGAGGTGGCTTGCTGGGGTCCAGTTGCGGTCTGGACATGCTGGAGGAGAGACGTGTTTTGCCACTGCCGAGAATCGAACCACAATTTCTGGGTTGTCCAGCTCGTAACCTAGTAACAATACCGACTGAGCTATCCCAGCTCCTCCAGAACATGATGAGCATGACTTAAAAACCCGCACGCCAAAAAGCTGCACTTCTTGGGGGTTGTTAATAAGTTGCAAATTAATTATTGGAAAATTTTACGTTCAGGTGACCGTGCATCGTGACAAATTCTTATAATAAAACCAATTAGATACAATGATTTCTCAAATTTATTTTGGAATGAAACTCTACATGTTTCGGACAGTTCCTTTGTCCATCATCAGGACTTTTTTACTGTAAACACAGCAATGATATATGTCATACAGCTGTCTACAAAAACTGTATGACATATATCATTGCTGTGTGTACAGTAAAAAGGTCCTGATGATGGACAAAGGAACTGTCCGAAACATGTAGAGTTTCATTCCAAAATAAATTTGAGAAATCAGTGTATCTAATTGGTTTTATTATAAGAATTTATTTTTGGAAATTTGAAGGATTTAGATATTTTTGTTAATTTAAGAAATTGTGTGTATTTATGATATTCCAGGTTATTATCTTCAGGTTTTTACCTTCAAGGTTTGGATTGTGTCTGTAGTCTGTTAGTGTGTCGTCTGGTATATGGTTACGTTTTGTAAGGACCTTCTTTCTCCGTCTTTAGTGTGTTCCTCTCGCACCTCACAACTTAGTTAATTAGATGCAGGATTTTCGTAACAGAGTCCGGAGTTTAGTAACTTTACAGAGAAGTTCGTGCGAGATTTTAAAGTCCGAAATTGACATTTGTACAGTTTTTACTCTTCGAGGACTGCATTGTCTTCGTCCCCACAAAATATTTTTACCAATGCTGTACATATGTACCTCCTCATTGCTCAATAATTCGCATCAATCAACAAATTCTCATAAAGCTGATTCGCACCGACGACTGCATCCCTGTCACTTCCCTGCATAATGGATGTAAGAAATTTCTGTATTTAGTTTCCACTTTGCTTGTTCTCTAAGGGACTTTTTGTTTAATCATGTAAACTTTACAGAAAAATGGGGGTTTGCTGTTTAACCGTGCTTATCTTAGGCCTGCTGAGCTGGTATACACACACACACACACATACACACACACACATACACACACACACATATACATTATATATATATATATATATATATATATATATATAGGCTTCTTTTCACAGTGTTGTTGAAGGGTGGTAAAGCCTTCAGTCAAATGTAGTATGTTATTTTGTGCCCATCTTTACGGTGTCTAAACAATATTTGGTTGTCCAGGTGGCGAGAATCTTATTGATCTTATTGGTTGTAGAAGGATGGACGCGGCTTCTTCGAGTGATTGCTCGAGACCAGGGAAAGAACCGACATATAGCATGAAGATGTGCATATTTTAGTTTCAAATGTTCTCTGAAGTTAGTTGATATTTAAATAAATATGACAGGAACAAATAATTTATAGCTGTACGAAGGGTGTTCAGGAGGAATCTGTAGTACATCGGGAGATTGTTCCTTGGTTTGAATTATATATATATATATATAAAACAAAATATACCTACATCCATTGTTGAACGGTTACCGAGTTAATGGCAATGTAAGTTTCAAGGGACGCGAACTGTAATACATTGGTTGATTACTGAGTGTATGTTAAGGCTAGGAGAAAATTGTAGTTTCAGTGATATTAATGTGTGTACTTAACATGTAATTAACATCAGAGTGACATAAAGGCATTAAGTAAGAAAATCTCGCACTAATTTAATAAAAATGATCCCTCAGTTTCCTAGTACTTTACATTACACATTCGCCTCCGCATGTCTAGGCTTGGCTATCGGCTCAAGGACGGACGTGCGCATTTTACGGGTAACGCATCATGTTAATCCGGTGCAGTGCATAGAACCGCAAAAAGACCACATTTTTCTCGCGAGATATCTCCGTAACTGTCCAGGTTCGGACATTGTGTGTGTGGCTATATGGATGTAAATTAATTGAAGGAACTTTCACCTGAAGAGTTGCAAATTCCTCCTGAAACACCCTGTACGCCTGCAGTTCTTTAGCTTTGCATTATTACTGTTACGTTCTTCTTATTATTTTTTTTCTTCTTCTTTACATCACGTAAGTGATTAAACATGTACAGAACTCATATGACTCGGACTCGATTCTTCTTTTTTATTCGGAAAGTGTATTTTGCAAACCCCATTCACTAGTATTAGTTTCTTATATTGTTAGTTCCAACTGAGTATAAGAGTTCTCAGTTTACATAATATCCTGTATGTACTTAATGGGATTTTGAATTACTTATAAAATGGCTTATGCTGCAGTCTGCGGGCGTGGAGAAAATATTTTACTACGGATTTGTGACGTAGCGTGGGTTTTGATAATAAGTTAATGCTCAGTGGATATCATTATTATGCCTCTCCATGACACAGCTAAGCTGGCCTGAGTGTGAAGACTGACATGTAGCTGTGCTTCCACCTGGCAGGGGAACCTACTAACCAGCTACAATGAGCCATGAAAACACAGCAGGGTGTCCCAGCCATAGTTGGTCACAGAAATTATTTTTCAGTATTCATAATCATCTGTGCTGATCTGATATCGTATTTTTCACAGCTGGAAAATTAAATGGGGGCGATTTGAGAACATGACTCGCACGAAGTCAGTAGAGTGAACTGTCTGTCCTTCAGACCTTCCTCATGTGTATAATAGAAACTGTGATATCCCACTGGCCTTACAGGCCTTGTATACACACATTCAAGAGGTAGACATGTATAAGGTTGTGCCACGTCTGTGTATCTACCCCAATTTAACACACTGTTGATATTTCGTCTTGACATGCTAGGGTTGCGCGCAAATTTAATTTCGATTCGTAATCGCCCCTCTTCTGCATTAAACTAAAATATGAAACTGTAGTTTTTCTCATAATTGGCCCAGTGTTGATAGGTCTTTGTCTTATCATGCAGTCTCCCACGTGGATTCAATTCATAGTAGTGACTCTGTAAAGTTTACTTTTCGAAATGGAGAGTATTTAACTAAATACAAAGTGGGGAAAAATTCACATTTCATACTTGTGACATTCTCCTTAGTACACTACTGAAACAGCAGAAGAATAAACTGTCTTGCATCATTAAACACACCGAAGTAAGCTTCATCTCATGGTGTGTGTTTTGGTTCCCATCGCTGTACCACAATAGGCTAAAGGTCGTACATTAACTAAAACTTGGGCGAGGAATAACACTCAGTTCAAGTTTATTCATGTAATGAAAAAGATAAAATTTGGTACGACAATTCACATTGCATTGGGACACTCTGTTGCCATATTTGGACATCCCTTCATCATGAATAGCTGCAGTAGAAACGGAGAATATTATACAGTAAATTTCATTATATTTTTATACGTTTCCTTTTAAGTAAAAAATGGAAACGGAATAATTGGTTATTGACATAGCTAGTGGCGAAGTAGGTTGAGGCAATACGCTACAAGACGGAAGGCAGCGGTTTCGATTCCAGATGGTGTCACTGGAAGTTATTATTAACATAATCCTTCCGGCCGCACTATGGCGCTGGGGTCGACTCAGCCTCTAACGGAAATGAGTACCAGGAATATTTCCTTGGGGGAGAGGCCCGTGCGTAAGGCTGACAACCTTACCGCCTTCATGTTCCGATTGTCTTAATCTGAGAGCTTCAACCTCTTGGAACCTTCAGGGCTTGTCCAGGCCTGTACAGGGATTGCTTTATCTTTCGCTTTACGTAGCTAGTTAAGTTGTAACGTTGTGAATTCCGTATACAGGCGGGCAGACATCAGTTTATCGAACGGAAATCAAACCTACGATCCCACGATTCGTACGGTCCAAAACTGTGCCTCTCTAACACCTTTTCTATAATAATCAACCTTATTTAAATTTCAAACACAATCAGATTATGGTCCTGTTGTAGTGTAGTGTAGGAGATGCAGTATTTAGATCACTGTTGTCCTCAATATGGAATGTCAGTCATATATGTATTTCAATGTGTGCTGTGATTATGCTAATCTTGATAAATTTTTAAACTAATTTAAGCTAATCTGGATTAATTTTCAGATTGAATTGCTTCGTAACTGACATCTCACTTTTGAAGCTGTGCAGCTTTAACAATCAAACCATCTACTAGGACCGTATTACAGTGTTGACCGACGTGTGGAATGTCTACACAGTTAGTGCCATCCAAATGAGTTGTAAGTCGCCAAGAATTTTTCACTCCTGCACTAACTATTTTACTTGTGCGTTGTTATGCGTGGTAATTAAGCCGTTGATTTTGAAGTCGATCAGTCATTCAACATTAACGCCATCATCTAAACTGATTTCGGCTTTGAATTTCGCAAGGATTATTAGTTGGCATTGATAACTGCGTCGATAAATGGCGTTGTTTGGTCTATCTGGGCATGTGCCTTTTGCTTGTTGATGTCACCCCCTTTCACTTGTGCATTCTGCGTAATTCGCCACTATGCCGTTGAATCGGCGCAGAAATAAATAAATAAATAGATTTAATAATAAGAAATTGCCCGTCATATAATATTTACGCCCTAACGTTTCATGTTTTTTTATGTTCGACTAAATCATTAAAATGTGTGCTTTTCCAAGTCTTAACTTGTTATCTCTACTTCTCTATCAGTGTTCAGTATTTCAGTAATACAGCATTACGTCAATCCACTGTTGAAAGTAAGGGTCGAGTAGCGCATTCAGTATAGCGACTGGCTACGGGCTGGACGGTCCGGGGATCGAGCTCCAGCGGGGGCGAGATTTTACGCACCTGTCCAGACCGGCCCTGGGGCACACCAAGCCTCCTGTACAATGGGTACCGGGTCTTTCCCGGGGGTAAAGAGCGGTCGGGGCGTGACGCTGACCCCTCACCCCTTCTAGTGCCGTAGTCAAGAAAGAGTAGAGCTATACCTCTATTCCCCCTACGGGCCATACGGCCTGTACAGAGCCTCAGTGCCCGTACAAGGGTGCACTTTACCCCCCTTTACTTTACTGTTGAAAGTGATTCCTGAACGCTGAATGAAATGTTTCTCTAATTACTGACGGTGGATAAATATCGGTACTTCATATTTATCGATTATAATATCATTACATGCTAGCCGGTAGCCTCAACAGTGGCGTGACTTTACTCACAAACCGGCGTTATTACCATCTGTTGAACTGTTGCCATCTGGTGGTAGTGCCGTAACAGATTTTTGTTTTTTTTCCCTTGGTAACTACCAAGACAGGATAACAATGGAAAAGAAATGTGACTTACTCAATCACAAACTGTATGCACTGTACGTACACAGGGAGATTACTGATGCAGGATATGCTGTTCCGCCGATGTGCTGGCGTCGAGGGTGTTACTATGCCTGAAACATATTCGATACAAAAGCGTGGCGTCCTTTTCAGTTTTGGCGTCGATCTTCAGTCCGAAATTCGTTGTTTTGCTCCCCGATGTTTCTTTGGCCTTTGAACTGAATGAGTGTTTCTAAATGTTCCAACAGGGAATTGGATTTATGCTTTCCAATCCGATTTCCGTCATTTTGACTTATTGTTCTTCCTTCGGAGTTTATGTGTTTAAAAATATCGTTGCTGCCCGTTTTTTGTTTCATTAAATTGAGACAGAACTTCGCGCCCAAACAAAGCGAGTAGTAGGTGACTATTTGTGCGTTATTTAAGTCCCCTCATAGAAAAGTTTAATTTAACTTTTGGCCATATCGCGAATGGAGGTCGAAAACATGAATATAGCTTTAAAGCTCCTTTCCCGACAGACTTTAAGCTCCTTGTGCGAACCAAGCTTAAGAGCATTAACTGTTTTCATGCTTGTTCCCGAAGAGTACAACTTTAATTTGGTTATTTTAGTTTCCTTTTGGACAGAATTACAGAATTTGCTAGTTAAATATGTAGATATAATGTGCCCTGTCTGAGGTAAGGGAGGATAAAGTATAATGAACGAATGGATACGTTTGTTAGGATGGGCCCCCACGAGGTACTGTAAGCGTGCGTACCCCCGCGGAGAGGCCCCAATCTGGGGCCCACACCATTACTATTACGTGTGATTCCCTAAACAGCCGTCAGCCAACACTCGTAGTCAGTGGGGTGGGAACGGGCGAAAAGAAGAAGAAGAAAAGGAAGAAGAAGAAGCCAATTTGATATAAATCAACGCAAGAAGAGTCTCTGGAGATTTCGCTATTCTTCGCGTACAGTCTGGATACGATGAAATTGAAGATCGATTACTGTAATTGTTTGCCGCATTTCTGTTTTGGTCTGTATGCTCAAGTGACAGGCGTTTGTCTCCGCGCTAAGCTTTGAAGAACTTTGGAACCCACCAAGCTTAAAACGCGTTGTGTGTCGTGGATGAATTGCTAGGTAGCGGGGGCGGTAGGAGCGTGAAGTGGAGGTAAAAGGCTTGGATGGGAGTTAATATGCTCGCAGGAAGATAGTCTCAAATTTGAAAACTTTGTGGTGATAAATATTAATAGAACTACTTGTTCCGAAAAAATGAAGTTTCTTTCCCGTGGCCCTCAGTGATGAAAACTTGCGCCACCCAGCTACTTGGTTGCTGTCGCTGGGATGTGATGCCGTGTATTATGGTATAATTTACCGATATTTCAGAAGTTGCTGTCTACACCGTCAAGGTAGACCTAGAGTAGCCTTCGTGATTAGTCAGTCGGTTTGTCAGTTTAGTCATAGTCAGATGGTGGACGTGTCACATATAGGAAGAAAGCAGGGAGAAAATGAAGAGCAACAGAGAATGAATAAAAAAATTATGAGAAGCAGGACAAAAGGTAACAGAGGAATAGAAATAAAGGTGATAACCGAAGAGTTGTGGTTCTATTCCATCTAGGGGCAAGAGGTTTTTTCTCCCCCCAATCGTCCAGATCGGCTCTGGGGCTCATCCAGCCTTCTACGCTGTGTATAGTAAGCTTTTTCCCTTGTGCTAAAGCGGCAGGAGCGTGAAGCTGACCACTCACCCCCTTCTACTGCAGACGTTAAGACTGAGCGGAGCTCTATCCCCACGCCACCATATGCCTTCATCACGTGCACAGAGAGAACTTTACTTTTATTTCTCTGAGTCTAAAGGTGCAGCATTGAGGTTCTGTTATGAGAAACTCCGGAGTGTACAGGCAACCGGGCAGGTTTTTAGGCTACATCGAAGGGAGCCCCTCAATTAAGTATAAATCACACCACTTCACCAAGTACAGAGTAATAGGCAAACAGAGAGTGAGAGAGAGTGCGAGAAGTGGTGGGGGGGGGGGAGGGAGCAGGTTGTGAGAAGACACGGGAGGCATTGGAATAAAGTGCAAAGGAGAATAGATGGACGGGACGATAAGGAACCTTTGCTGGTGTGTGGAAGTGAATTAACTTATTTGAAATATTAACTTAGCTATAAATCAATGGTCCTAATGATTAACTAATCGGCGTTGCGAAGCCAGAGTATATTTAAATACAAAAGGAGAAAGACTTAAAACTTTAAAACAAAAAGATAAGAAAACTTGGCTTAACAATGTTTGGAATAGTAATGGGGATATTATTTATTGACACCACTTAAAATCTCCTTTGGAGCAAGGGGTGTAATAACAACACTTCGTGTATTATTTTGTATTTATTACAGGTTTCCCAAAATGCCTCTGGAGGTTTGTAAAGATTAGTGCTTGTTGTATTACTACGAACTTTTATAACTGAGGGCATATTCACTTCACGCCGTGCGTATTGTCACGAACCAAGGTGAGGGACACAGTTACCAAGTTACTGTAGATCATAGGGGTAGTGCCAGGCTTATCGCATATTTGTGACGCACCTGATCACACAGGACCTGTCATTAAGCTGTGCGTGTTTTAATGGATAATTTCAATGACTTAACCCTTTCTGTGCTACGAACGAGTTACCTCGGTTACAAACCAGTCTTTGGCCTTGCACGTATTTTATGTTCTACAGAGACAGTTCATTTACGTCTGTTGAACTAGGAAATATGTGACTGTGCAATAAGGACAATTAATTGTACCCATACAAATGTGAAATATGAAGTCTTCTTCTAATGCCAAAGGCTATGCGTTTAAAGGACGACGGTTACTGTGCGTTCTGTATGTCCAGTTAGCGTTCAACAAATCTGCATTTTTATTGTTCCTAAAATTTTTACAATGAACTGTTATTATTATTATTATTATTATTATTATTGAACAGTTAATCTTTGCATTGAAGAGCCTGTGTTCTTCTGAGAGGTAAAGATATAAATTTTAAATGTTATTTTCATGGACTTTTTGATTCATAGGTTTAAATTTTCGCTTTGCCTCGTAATAATGTAAATGATCTCCTTTTGATATTAAATTAGAATTAAATGTGTTGCGAGAGTAATAATGAGGTCTGTATTTAAATATTAAGTAACTGTGACTTTTTTTTTGGTGTCTTCATCCCGTTGTATTTGGTAATGTCCGTATTTATTTTCGCAGCAGACACAAATGTAGACCACTATACATTCAGTTGTCATCTGCTATATGTCTCTGCCGTGTTTGACCATCATCAGGTAGATTTCACGAAACCTTGTATGGAAAATAATACCGAGACGGAGTCCTCCCCTTTACAGCTAATACATTGAAGTGCATAAACATAGTTCACTCACCAACAAATGCATTATTTATTAACTTAGTTAAAAGTTTTAAATTTACATTAAAATACACAATAATATCGCTCCTACGTGTTTCGGTCTTTAATGACCATCATCAGGGAGCTTTATCTGTACCTAACTAAAGTAATATTTATGTTAAAACACTCTGTAAAATTACGTCGTTATATAAATCAGGTGATGTGGCAGCATGTCGTAGAGCGGCAAGTGTGTTGTGTGCAGTGCAGAGCGAGACTAGTGGCATGTGTGTTGTGTGCAGTGCAGAGTGAGACTGTAGGGCGGCGTGTGTGTTGTGTGTAGTGGAGAGTGAGACTGTAGGGCGGTGTGTGTGTTGTGTGTAGTGCAGAGTGAGACTGTAGGTCGGCGTGTGTGTTGTGTGTAGTGGAGAGTGAGACTGCAGGGCGGTGTGTGTGTTGCGTGTAGTGCAGAGTGAGACTGTAGGGCGGCATGTATGTTGTGTGTAGTGCGGAGTGAGACTGTAGGGCGGTATGTATGTTGTGTGCAGTGCAGAGTGAGACTGTAGGGCGGCATGTGTGTTGTGTGCAGTGCAGAGTGAGACTGTAGGGCGGTGTGTGTGTTGTGTGTAGTAAGGAGTGAGACTGTAGGGCGGCGTTTGTGTGTTGTGTGCAGTGCAGAGTGAGACTGTAGGGCGGCATGTGTGTTGTGTGCAGTGCAGAGTGAGACTG
>Ga0131853_10021063_pt1 | contig 11838 bp, 6 predicted proteins | sample TergutLab28metaG_FD_92764 | JGI IMG/M metagenome (GOLD analysis project Ga0131853, IMG submission 92764) | Labiotermes labralis P1 segment gut microbial communities from Petit-Saut dam, French Guiana - Lab288 P1 (version 2) (version 2) | ecosystem: Host-associated > Arthropoda: Insects >...
AACCGCCCACTCCCCCAGCCTGTCCAGGTACTTCTGCAATTTTTCCATGTCTGCATTATTTATAATTTTTCTGTAAATTATACAGTCATCAGCAAAAAGTCTAATAGTTGATTCCATATTCCTCCAAATATCATTTACGTAGGCTAGGAACAGAAGGGGACTTAATACGCATCCTTGCAGTACACCTGACATTACTCTAACTTCTGCAGACAGTTGCCCTCCCACCCTGACTCTCTGCGTGCGACCTAAAGGGAATTCCCTTATCCATACCACTACCCTAGAACCCACGCCCGAGTTTGCAATTTTAGTTAGCAACCGACCATGCGGAACTAAATCAAAAGCTAAGTAGTCAATATATTCTTATCATTTCGGCAGTCTAATGCTGACGGCACTCAACAGCAGATGATTCATATCATTTTGCTGTTCCTAACTGCGTGGAGCAATCGCTGTTTAGAAGCTGACAGTTGCACAACAAATCAAATTTTATGGAACCTGACATTTCAATGCCACGTTCACCCTAGCCAGCCTCTTATTGGTAACCTGAGCCAGATTAATCCCTTTCGGATTATCTGCTCCTGTAGGTTTATAACCGAGTTTAAAATTGTCGTCCCTTCTATGCTCTTGTCTTCCAAGTGGTCTGTTGCTCGCACGCAGTAGTCGTATTCTGACACACAGATGGCTGTGCTGTCATCACACCAGACTGCAGCACATCTCACTGGACGGTGGAAGGAAGACTTTTCCTCTAGCTGAGAGGAAGTGACTAGTGTGTCCGCTTATCTTCAAGATGTGTGTGTGGGGTGTGGGGAGTGTATGTGTGTGTGGTGTGGTGTGTGTGTGTGGGTGTGTGTGTAGTGTGTGTTGTGTGGGTGTGTGTGTGTGGTGTGTGGGTGGGTGGTGTGTGGTGTGTGTGTGTGTGGTGTGTGGTGTTTGTGCGTGTGAGTCTGTGTGTGTGTGTGGTGGTGGTGTGTGTGTGTGTGTCACTGCGCCTGAAGCTCTGTACGAAGATCCAGTAGATTTCAGAAGGAACTTGTTGACGACAAAAAATTTTAATGTGGACGCAATTCTGTTACAAGTGAAGCCCTGGTGCGTCTTTGGGAGTGACACAGAGGAGCGTGGTTAGAGCGTGCATTGACGGCCGTCAGCTCACAGTCCGTGTTGAGGCCGTACAACCCGTGATAGTGTGCTGCCCTACTCAGTGCTGTGTTGTTAAGCGGCCAGAGGTGCAGCCCACAGCGTTGCTGATCACCGCAACTGATCACAGTTACTACGTCGCGCTGCTGGGCTGCTGTATCACGTCAGTCGGTTCAACAGCAAATAGAAAACAAGTAGATGTCAGGTAAAATAATGACGTTATCTTCTGCCGTCCCTGTCCGTATTCTTCAGTGCTCAAGCTGCTGTTGTCGTTGAGTTAATGAACTTTTCTCTCCCTCAGAAGAAATGGTAATGCAGATTCATCTCCACCATAACAACTACGACCAACTCTCTAATCATCATCATTATCATTATTATGATCATAACCAATACATGTTCGCCAACACCAATAAATTTCGCAGTCCGACATGTTGCGCTATTGACAGTTGGCCAATATCTGCTGTATCCTAGCGCCTGACAGTTTGCTCCGTTTGTCCTGTCGACACCGACCTTCTGACAGTGTTTGTGTCCTGCGCTCTGTAGCGGTCTGGCCTGATGAAGGGCTTCCTGCAAGTGTGGCAGAGTATGCAATCAGGGAATTCCGGTATGAGCGTCGCCGTCGTTTGTAGCAGCACGACCAGCGTCATTGTGACGTCACAATGCAGGTCAAGACGTGCTGCTTTATTGTCACCGTGAATCCTGCCGATGGTGATTTGTTATTGTTGTCATGATCATCAGCAGCAACGGCTTGTCTCATGTCCGGGGATCGTTTCCCGACAGGGTCAGTCCTGTCCAGCTCTCTCGTGCCCCCGATGTGGGAGTTAAATGCTGTTAGTTCACCTCGATATGACGTCAGAGTGAAAGGGAACATGACGCAACACGTCACGTGGCGCAGCGGGGACTCGAATCGGCGATATGGTGTCTGCAGGAAATTTACAGGTGCTGGGGGCGGAAGTTTGGTGCTCACTTGACGGCGTGGGAATCCAGCAACAAAATGTCGTGTTGTTGACGGTGCAAGAAAAGAACGCCTTATGCATAGATCACTTCGGTCTGTCCGTGGCTATACGTTCGGTATCGCCGACTGCCGTTTGTCGCCGTGCATGAAACCGGCTGTCGTGCTGAATGAAAGGCGTGCGGCTGTTGGAGACAGCGCTGTGTGCAGTGTGCTGTGTGCGGTGTGCTGTGACCGACTGGTGTGCATTTCGGTATTGCAGTCAGTTGGGCGCAGTGAAAACCGCACGATACAGTTTCTGTTTATGTTCTTGTTCTGGTACGATCGGCCTGATGATGACCGATATGCGAGGTCGAAACTGGCAGCCAGACAATAAATCGATCGCAAGGAATGTGCAGTGTGTGACTGGAAGTACCGGTACTCAACTGTGCATGGTCTGCAGCTGGGACGTTCTGTACAGGGCCAATGTTAGGGTACGTTGTGTGAACTGATATCGCAATTACTATGTGTCAGTACACTTGTACACAATGCTTTGTTGTGAGTCTCAAACTGTTTTCCTGAAGATGACCAAATTATGTCGAAACATGTGGCCCCCATACACTATATAGTGTACACTGGTGTTGTTTGGCCTGTCTGATTCCTTCGTTATTTCTCTAAATATTCGCTTATGATATTATTTTAACACACCGTGTACTGACAAACAGCTTGTATTATCTGTGACTGCAGTCACTCTGTGTCACCTTGTATCACGTAACGTCTTCTCGACAAAAGGCAGTCCAACTGAAGAAACCAAACTGCCCAGTAACTCTCACGCTCTCCACCGACAGCACTAACAACCACCACAAACACATTTTGCCTAATGACTGTTGTTGTCTACTGAAGCTAGCAACACCTGGCTATCAGGGGTTCAGTTCCCGGCGTGGGCACGACAGTTCTCTCTTCTGTTGAATATGCAGACCGACTCTCATTCCTCTCCAGCCTCTTATTCAAAGGTTACCGGGTTGTGAAGCTGACCAGGCACCTGTATCTCATGCCGAAGTTGGGAATAAGTGGAGTTGCTGTTCTCCCCATACGCCTTGCCTTCACACCATGCACAACTTTACCATTACTTTCTTGTAAACTGTTATAGTGGGTCATTGACAGTGTCAAATGTCGGTGCCATGGCACCTGAAGTCGGTGCCATACTTGGCACTGATGCCAGTGGTGTGCTATTCGCAGTATAGAGAATGAGCGTGTGGCCTCGTGTCACAGGCTCAGGTGGACCAGGCACAAAAGGCAAAGAGCAGTGTTTCGTTAGCAGGAGGCTAATTTATGCCAACTTCGGTACTCTCCTTTAAGCACATTTACTTTCTATCCACCAACTTAGTGGAAATTGCGAGATTTGACGTTCTCACAGCGGTACTGCAGCGGAGTCGGCTGTTGTGGAATGTGACGCCATGTTGCTGGGCGAGCAGCTTCCACGTTTCGATCGACCGCCAGGCCTTCGTCTTCAAGTTTTAGACAGTCTACTTCTGCTTCACCCTTGAAAATGAAGGTATTACTGTCTTTCGAAACGTCGGCACGGCGTCACATTCCAGAAGAGCTGAACCTTGGTGGAATTTTATGCAGTAGTGACCTTGAAGGTGACTCGTGACTGTTGTGTAGTGGAAGCTGCCTTGTTTACTGGGAAGGCTGAATTGAAATGTCTTATTGACATCGAACAGTCGTGACGTAGGCTGCCTGAAAGAGCTGTGTCTTTAGGAGCTGACAGTTCGTCAGCCAGTCGAGACATACACCGCATATTACGGCACTAGAAAGTTCGTTGCCGTCTTCACAACAGCCCGCATATTATGCCAGACGAGTCTATTCCACGCCTTCCCACCTTGTTAATTGAAGATCGAGTTCAGTATTATCATTGCATTGTGGCCTAGGTCCGCCCAGTGGCCTCCCTCCTTCAGATTTACACACCAAAACCTTGCATGCACCTCTCCCGTCCCCCACAGTGCCACTTGCCCTCCCCCATCATTCTCATCATCCGTGATTCGATCACCTTAACCACATACGGTGAGGGGTGTGGGCTGTGCACAGCTCGGTCAGTTGTCATCAATGACTGCTGACAGACAGCCGTGTGTCCGTACTGACTGCTGACGGGCTGCAGTCGGCCCGTAGTGACTGCTGACAGGCTGCCGTGTGTCCTAATGACTGCTGGCAGGCTGCCGTGTGTCCGTAGTGACTGTTGACAGACTGCTGTGTCCCTAGTGACTGCTGGCAGGCTGCTGTGTGTCCTTAGTGACTGCTGACAGGCTGCAGTGTGTCCGTAGTGACTGCTGACAGGCTGCAGTGTGTCCCTAGTGACTGCTGACAGGCTGCAGTGTGTCCGTAGTGACTGCTGACAGGCTGCTGTGTGTCCTTAGTGACTGCTGACAGGCTGCTGTGTGTCCTTAGTGACTGCTGACACACTTCTCTATGTTCTTAGTGACTGCTGACATCCTATTCAGTCGCTGTTTCTACACTGGGGTGCTAAAGCTTAATTTGTTACATAAAAATTATGCTTGTGGGTGGAAGCACCAGGACACTGAGCCTTGTGATGTGTTCAGAATGTCACATGCTGCGGAGACGAGAGGAATGTATACTGTATGCTGGTGGGGGAACGTGATGGCAGTGGGCTACTTGGAAACCCTAGACGTAGATGGAAAGATAATATTAAACTGGATCTTTTCTTAAGGCTTGGGAAATTGAGTAGCTTCTGACAATAAAACACTGTCTTGTATGGAAGTGGTTGCGAATCTGTTCATGTCATTCTCCCAGTTCCTCCATTGTTAGCAGCCTGAAATATCTCACATTCTGAGAGATGTGCCAGCAAGATGCCTTGCCCCACTTTTCGGTAACCCATCGTGACAGTCGCCCCTGGCTCCTGGCTTTTCACTTTCAGCACTGTAAATGTCTTCCTTCAGAGCTAGGTCAAGGACGCAGTGTGGTCCTACTGATAGTGACGTCACCACTGCTGTCTGAAGGAAGATATTGTTTGGGATCTGACATCTTTAAACGTGGAGACAGAAGTGTTGTTTAGGAGTTTGGATAGCTCAGTCAGTACAGTGACAAGGCTACGGATTGGAGCGAACCGTGTCATTCGGATTTAAGGATCGTATTGTCTGTCCAGCAGTCCTGTGCTGTCCTGCTTCGACTGTACACTGCCAGCACACAGTTCAGTTTATACTGCCAGCACACAGTTCAATGTGTACTGCCAGCACACATTTCAGTGTACACTGCCAGCACACAGTTCAATGTATACTGCCAGCACACATTTCAGTGACGGATATCGGCGTAGTAACTTCATAGACCAACAAATGCGCAAGATCTCTACGTCACGCAATTCCTGTACTCAGTGCACAAAACGTGACGTTTATATTCCTGCCGTCTCTCTCTCTCTCTCTCCACTCTCTCCGTGCCGTGCAGCCCCGGACTGACACAGCCTGTAGTCACCTTGTGTACCGTTATACCGCGTACCGTTACCAGCTGTCTGTCACCGCTGCAGGCTGTGTGCTGCGGCAGCGACCAGGCAGACAGCAGACACCTGTCCTACCGGCTGTCACACGTACTGTTACTGCTCGCGTGTTTCTTAATCTATTTAACGAAGTTGTATCAACTCTGTTGTTTAGGTATGGGCATAAAGTTATGTATAATGAATTGGAGACTGTGAAAGCAATAGTTTCGATGTGTTCTGCTGTTTCAGGAATTTTTTGGGGCGTGTGTGTCCTAAGGATTCTGTGGGTTCCAGTTTTTGTATTTTTAATAACAATGACCATTGATATTAAGTAACGATGATGCAATGTGTAACATTAATGGGAATTTTATGGAACATTTCATAAGATACATGGCGCGGGTTAGTTGTATTTGCTGAATGTGACGTGTGTCCCATGTGGTTAGCGGTTGGTTACGATGGCTTATGTTCTGTCTCATGTGGTTAGCGGTTGGTTACAGTGACTTATGTTCTGTCTCATGTGGTTAGCGGTTGGTTACAGTGGCTTATGTTCTGTCTCATGTGGTTAGCGGTTGGTTACAGTGGTTTATGTTCTGTCTCATGTGGTTAGCGGTTGGTTACAGTGGCTTATGTTCTGTCTCATGTGGTTAGCGGTTGGTTACAGTGGTTTATGCTCATTTGTGCGGAAGTCGCTTCGTTGTTCGCTCTTGATGGTTGCCGACTCATTCTGTACTTCCGTCTCCTCCACGCTGCTTGACATGCGGTTTGTACCTCGATAGCCTGTGCAGAACTGCACAACCAACTGCACAGTGTCTGTTCACACTCAGATGTGTTCCTCAGCCCCATCCACATATCTTCTCTACAGCCTTCAAACTCAGGCTTATGGCTGACAGAATTCAGGTCCAACTGCCTTGCCAATCGATAATGTCGCGTGGCACAGTCACGCCAGTAAGCCAGTTTCATCCCTTCATATTTGCGCAGAGGCACGAAACGTTGAACGTGTACTTTCAGTTGGCTGTCTGTCACGTGACTGCAGGCAGCCCGTGTTACAGCCTTAGCTGCGCTGAACAAGCTGTCTGACAGAGACTGGCATTAGTTATTGCCTTGCATAGAGGTGAGTCAGTCAGTCCTTTGTGATCAGAATCCAGCTGAATGTCAACATGTCAAAATATGTCCGTCCCTGTTGCCACAGTACAGTGACACCCTGCAGTTCTGACACGCACGGTTCTACTTTTCCCATCAGGTCGTCTTCAGGTCCACAGACAGACAGACAGACAAGCATCGGAAAATATTAAAACATTTACACGACTTTGTATCATCGAAGGAAACTGTCTGTAGTACGTCGGTGTGTTCTGTCTTGATGCCTGTAACAAAGAGGTGTGCGGGTGTGCAGATGTGCAATTTTGCACCACGATGGAAGAACTCAGAGTTTTGTTAGTGACGTTAATAAAGCAGGATACAAGACCTCAAGGAAGTGAGGAAGTGTACAAAATGTGACAACGGACCCACATTTCAGTTAAAAATTGTGCAGTGAAAATATTCGAACTGCAGGATGTCGGTAGTTGTGGGCGGTGCATTGTTTATAACACTGTCCACAGCAGTCGCGTACTGAAACTCAAACCCGCAGTGTTAGCGGACGCTGTCTTCTGTACCGTCTCTGACTCCAAACAGTAAAGATGATAAATGTAACTGACTTTGTGTTCAGAATGTGCGCTGTGCAATGTCGTATTGGGAATCAGTAGGTGAGGATTTCTTAATTTGTGTTCTTCATATCCTGGACTGGAACTGGAGAGTCTTGGTTTGAGTTGTGTTGTAGTTCGTCATTCATGCATTGCTAGAAGTAGCTACTTACGTACCTTTTGCTTTAAATATGCTACGTAACGAGGCTGTGATTTGCTGGAAATATATAACATTGCTGATAAATGACTAAATATGTATGGTGCGCTGGTGGGATGCTACTGACAGGGGACAGCTGGAGTATTCGGGGAACACCCTGTACCAGTGCCACTTTGTCCACCACAAATCCCACATTATTGCTGTGGAATGGAAGACGAGTGTTCGCAGTTAGAGCCCTGCGCCTGACCGCCTGAAACTGGCCCGGCCTTATACCTGTTATTTGTCGGCAGTCCGCTTGTCAAGTTGGTAGCAGTAGGTTGTGTAGAGACCTTACAGTGTGCCACTGTGTGTGAGTGAGACAGGAAGACAGTAAGACGAATTCTGTAGCCCTTGTACCAGAATTTTGTATTGAGCAAGGTTAAGACGGAATGGCGCAACCTTCAAAAGGACACTCAGTACTGTTTCGCTACAAGACAGCCTGATGTGTTGAGACATGACGTGGTCAGGTAGCCTTAAATTGGCATTTCCGTAGCTTCGCCTCGTTTCAGCGAAAGAGTAAAGGTAAAGGTGAGGGTACAGTTCACCCTAGTGCAGTACAGGAATGGCTGAGAGGTGCAGTACAGGTATAGCTCAGCTCTTTCCTTAACCTCGGCGCTAGATGGAGGTTGGTGGTCAACGCCACGCCTCGGCCGCTTTACCCCCGGCAAAGACCCGTACCCATAGTATAGGAGGCTGGGTGGGCTCCAAGGCCGGTGTGGACGAGTGCGGAAAACCTCGCCCTCACCGGGATTCGATCCCAGGACCGTCCGGCCCGTAAGGATTTGCTGTGCCGACTGAGCTACCCCGGCCCACACAGCGAAAGTAGAATTTACATACTGTTAGCTACTGGTGATGCTGCTTCATCAGCAGTGCTGTTGACACTCTGAGTGCACACTCACACACACGCATAAGGATGTGAGGTTTTCGCCGCCCTCATTATTATAAACATTGCTTTCTTTCGGTATGTGACGCCGTGTAGTCTGGTATATACGCCCCAAGGTTTCACAGAAACGTACTGCTTCCTTCTTCAGAGCGGAAGACAACAGGAACAGCGCTGTTGTCTCGGACTGTTAGGGTCCGTTGTGTTGCGTCAGAATGCTTTCAGTGTGACCAGGAGAGGCGTCTCAACAATCTCCACATTTATCATTTCATAATTAGAGCTTCAGAGGGTACGTCGCTGGACGTCTGTGCATAATTAAGCTGTTTGCACCACCCTCGAACTGCCGCACTGCGACATTTCGCTTTATAAAGTGCCTTGGTCATTCCTCCGGCGTACTCCGGTTACGAGGAGCACCTGCATACTGCGGAGAAGTAATTTCCCCCTTGGGTTCAATATTAATTCTTCAGAACCCAGCGGTTTCTTTGTGTATCACCAGGTTTAACGTCCAGTAATATAGGAACTGTATGTATACAGTTAGCATCGAGGTGCTTTCGCGAAACAACTGTTACCGTCGAAAACCAAGAGGTATTACATATTCTGGGTGTGTTTCTGTAGCCTTGGTTATCAAGCATGCAAAGAGCATACACTGCATTGTATTTTTTTGACGTTTTGCTGACCGTGCATCTCAGTATATTTATCTCAGTATTTAACCTCGTGCACGAGACGGCCACCTACAGGTGTGATGATACCAGAGGCTGTGTAATGCAATTTTGACCTCCTGATGATGAGCACATGTGCTCGAAACATGTAGAGGCATGAAATAAAACTTAATGTAAAGCAATTTTGTACATCAAGTTGGTTAAATACTGAGATAAATGCACTGTATTTTTATCTGTCCTGTCCCGCTCTACCATAGTTGTCCACGTTATCTTATAAACGGCACGATTGTCAGAGGAAAAAAAAAAGCTCAGTGAAAGTACAACGTGTGTTTTGATTTTCCGTACAGTTTTGTCTGAAACATTTTTCATTTTGAGAAGAATCCATCGAGGTATCATCATGGCGGTACGTCGGTCTTCATGTAAAGTGCTGTTATTTTTTGTCGGATTCTAATGGAACTTCAATTTTCTAGAAGGATTTTCGAAAAATACACAGATAAAAAATTTCACAAAAATACGTCCATTGTGAGCCGAGTTGTATCATGCGGACGGACGTACAAACAGAAAGATATGACGAAGCTAATAGTTGCTTTTCGCAGTTTTGCGAAAGCGCTAAAACACTACAATGCTTAATCCGCGCTACGTGCAGAAAAATTAGACGTAATGGCTGTTGAATTGTTTGTGACGGCTGATGAAGTTTCTCATTCCTGTTCCGCATTCCACACGTTATGTTTCATTTTACGGCCGGTAAGTTTAACTAGACGTAACGATCAGTGTGTTACATAAAGCAGGTGCCGTGCGCGTGTCGAGCATTACCTCGCTCTGTTTCATGCGTACGCCGGTACTGCTGCTGCTATTGCTTGTACACAGAGCATTATCCAAAGTGCAGGAACGCCTTTGTGGACATGTCCTGGTTTCAGGGCGCCTGAAGATTTAAATAATGCTTCGCTGCATGCGTGCACTGATGTGCGTGCACTGATGTACGTGCACTGATGTACGCAACCAACACTTTCGTCTCGGCATTTTAATTCAAATAATTTGCACTGAGCTACGCAGGCTAACTATCTCCACTACTTGGGAAACTTACAGTGCCTGTGCTACTCACAAGATTCTCGTCCTTCTGTGGAACCCGCAACTCCACCCTCTGGTCACAAGAGCTGCCATTTTTCCTTGTCTGCAGCCACATTGGAGCAGTCAGAGCCATCCAGTTCTGTTTCTTCATTTGCACACCGGGCGGTCTGTGCGGCAGGTCTGCTACCATAATGGTGTATGTATGTATGTATGTATGTCATGTGACCTACACTGTACATGTAGTGCCTAGTCACAGTCCTGTGCACACAGCGCAGGTGTCACTTTGTGTCACTCAGCAAGACAGACTGCCGCTTGCCAATCTGCCCCACTTCAAACTTTGTACGTTTTACTGGGAAGTTAAAACAAATGTGTAATTCGGTCTCCAGCAGGGCAGTTGAACTGTATGTTTGGTTTGAGAGCTGACAGCGGTTTTTGTATTTGTTCGAGAAGTCCGTTTGAGAACCTGAAGGAGTGAGCTGGATTAAAGTTTGAGGCAGGTTCTCAAAGTGTAGGCCGCGAAACGTCGCGTGTCACTGTATTGCGTATAACAGGAGGTTTACAAATAATTCTGTTTAAAGTAAACTTTGCTTATGCCAGTGTGTGGACAGTGCATCATTCGACGGCTGTTGGTGAAGGCTGCTGCGCATGCGCGAGCCAACTACACTCCGTGTGTTTACCAGCGTCACCTTTCAGCCTGCGGCCATTGCTGGCGGCAAGAAACAGTGTGCTGCCTGCAGACCGATAATTTGATAGTCCGGTCCAGTCCGGTCTGGACTGTTGGTATTGGCAGTTGATTTACGGCAGCATAAAAAGCGAAAGCTGTCTGTCTGAAATGTGTCACCTTGTTACCACGTGTAGGCTACGTGCAAGGTGTGGCACTGTATGGCACTATATGTGGCTCTATGTGTGAGACACTGTACGTCATTAAATGTGGCACTGTGTGACACTGTACGTCATTAAACGTTGCACTGAATGGCACTATATGTGGCACTGTATGGTACTATGTGTGACACTGTACGTCATTAAATGTGGCACTCTGTCGCTAAATGTGAAACTTTATGTCACTATCTGCAGTTCTGTGTCACTATACGTGGCACTATATGGCACTGTTTGCGGCACCAAGTCACTATGTGTGACACTATACGTCATTAAATGTGGCACTGTATACCAGTATACGTGGCACTGTATGTGTGCCTATTTATGGCGCTCTGTGTGCCATTTGAACCACATGTCAAACCTCCCGTCCTATCACCGGCTGTCCGCACTTCACCGTGCACCTGCACAGATGGTCTGAACAGCTTTACAGCTGTGGAATGGAATCAGAAAAATTTACTGGATTTGCTTTCCTGCTTTGCGGGGTTCTGCATTGTCCAGCATTTGATTTATCCGGTACCTCTTTACAGTAATAAGAACTGACATTGACTAACCAACTAGCTAACTAAGTACATAGTTCAGTTGAGCTGAGCCCTTGAGCAGCAAACAGTTCCTCGCCTAGTCAATAAATTATCTGCATTTTATGAGACCCGAATGTTCGTTACCGTATGCACAACAGTCTACAGCTTCTCCTCATCCTCAGGCAGATAAACCCAATCCAAGCCCTTCCAACTCATTTCTTTAAGATCCAGTTTAATATTATCTTGGGGTAGCACAGTGGTTAACGTGCTGTGTTACAAATCAGAAGGTCGCTGCGTCGATCCCAGCTGGTGTCATTGGATTTTTCATTGACATAAAATCCTTCCGATCGCACTATGGCCCTGGGGTCGACTCAGCCTCTAACAGAAATGAGTACCAGGAGTATTTCCTGGGGGTAAAG
>Ga0131853_10021064_pt1 | contig 11838 bp, 8 predicted proteins | sample TergutLab28metaG_FD_92764 | JGI IMG/M metagenome (GOLD analysis project Ga0131853, IMG submission 92764) | Labiotermes labralis P1 segment gut microbial communities from Petit-Saut dam, French Guiana - Lab288 P1 (version 2) (version 2) | ecosystem: Host-associated > Arthropoda: Insects >...
GTCTACGGACGCACCGGTTATACCTCTTCGCCTATCCTGACAGCCTAATCCATTTCGATCGCTCCGCGTCGCTCTCGACGCGTCCTGTCGCGTCGCTGTTGTCGTGAGGACTGAGCGTCGCTTCGGTCTATCACTCTCGTCGCGTCGCGTTGTCTACGAGATATACATTAAATACATGACGTGTCAGGCAGGTATTGGCCAGACGCCTTAGGCGTCACTCACACTGCAACCCGAGCCGAGCCGATTGGAACCGAACCCATTCGGACCGCGTGAGATGTGCGCAGGTCTACGGACGCACCGGTTATACCTCTTCGCCTATCCTGACAGCCTAATCCATTTCGATCGCTCCGCGTCGCTCTCGACGCGTCCTGTCGCGTCGTCGTTGTCGTGAGGACTGAGCGTCGCTTCTGTCGGATCACTCGTCACGTTCTCTGCGAGGTACGCATTAAATACATGACGTGTCGTGCACGGATTGGCCAGACGTCTTAGGCCTCATTCACACTGCAAGCCGAACAGAGCCGAACAAAACCGAAACGAACCGATTCGGCTTGGAAAACAAACCTTCGTTAAGAAATGGTAGCATTCACAGTGATCCCGAACCGAACCGGACTCAGCCTGACCGAGCGTGTTCACTGACTGATGTTTTATTTGTCATAAGATTTTAATAAAACACAGAACTGCTTAATTTTTTTTAGGAAAATGAGTTTTTTACGCGTCCATTGCTACTAGCATCTCAGAGTAGTTGGAGAGGTTAAACGAAGGAAAAGCTGTTTTCTTTTATGTAATTTTAAAAGCGTTTACGTGGTGCAGGTATTTCACTGACTTGATAGCACTGAATACTTCAAATATACCAGCCTGAAATATATATCCAAATTTTTCGTATAATTTTTCATATATTTCTAGAGTACATTTGTTGTTGCAAATTTCAGCGGAAATATAGAATAATTCACAAGAGCTGTCGAACCGCCTGCTTGTGACTTCATTGTAATGCTAGAAGTTACGCACAATGTCCGCTGCTTTCGGGCGCAAATGTACCTGGCGAATTTTTGAACATTTACGCACAGTGATGTTATTCTAGCTATCAGATGCACTTCTGTTTCCACAGGATTGTCATGAATGTGGCTTATTAAGGACCCCAACCCCAAGGCCTGTAATGGGACTGATTTTACTGCGTCCAGATGTTGACTTACAGGGAAACGTTTATTTTGGTCCCTATCTGAGCCACTGTTGGACGGATTTTGCTATATTGCCACTCGCCACACGTGCATTACATACGGTGTCAATTTGGTTACGATCTACTACGAATGATGAACAATTTGTTTATACAACATACCGCCTATTGGCCTATATTTGTGTTTCCATTCTTGTGATCTTCTTCAAAATTAACTTTGGGGCGCAAACGAGAATTTCACTGTTAATATATGAGTGGGAGGAATGAGAAGTAGTGTGTGAATTTGAGCTGCTTCTGAACGAATATTATGAAAGTGATAAGAAAGATATGAAATACTTTACAACCTGATATTTATTTTAAAAGAGGACAAAATGGCGACGAAGCGTAAAAGACGGAGTAGGCTCTCAGAATAGCCGAAGAGGTATAAACAGAACGCACGTAGAACTGCGCAGAACGAAGGCGGTACATTTAAATTTGTAAATGTCTTGTGGCCTCACAAAACAAAGGGTAAATGTAGCGTCTACGAGTACGTGGTACGTTCGCCGACTTTCGCAAAACAGAGCCTTGTGGGAATGCCTGAGAGTGTCCAACGAATTTTACCAAAAGGGAAATAAGTATAGAGGATATAAGAGGACATTAAACATTAAGGCTTTCTCTACTTCTATATTCAAAAGTACCTAACGCCACGTGTAACATCGAAAATATTTCCCTACTAATAAGCTGGATTATGATCCATAAGAATCATACAACACAATGTACGTAGCTAAAGAAAAGGTCACGGAGTGGTATTAGTTGTAATCTGTGGAGGGCACTGCTGCGCTACATAAATACTCTTATGTCTGTTAGTCGCGAAATGTCGGTAAGGAAGAAGGTGAAGTACACGTAAGACACTTTTGGATTTAAACGGCAGTGAGTTTCTAGAGTAGCCGCTTTCCAAGTAGCTTCTACATAGTGATCAGTGAGGGGTAATTTAGAGTAGAGCGTTTTCAGTTACGTGTTTTTAGCTGTATTGCAGTTTGCGCAAAGGACGCATTGTACGTGAATACTTAAAGTTCCTGACGCTTTGAGTATCATAACCTTCGCGTACCCCTCTAGGTGTAGTGTTCCTCCCTCGCGTCAAGCTGTAAAACAGTGCAACGAATGCTGTTTCTACTAACCTGCAGGATCCTTACATGGGTGTGGGCAGCGGATCTCCAGATGGAGTACCGGTGCCGAATCTGCAGGGCCGCTGCGCACATCCAGGTCAGAAGGCTGTATGTGTTCAGCCGTTGAAGTGTTTTCATTGCGATTCACGTTGGTTCGTCAGTAACTGGCATACTCGATGAGGTTTTGAGGTGCGTATATTTCACCTAGTAGTACATTAGGAATACAACTACATGTTTCGGCCCTATATTTGGGTCATCTTCAGGTTGTGATTTAACTTATTGAGATCTCGTTCCCCTTACCCAACCCCCAATACCCTCAAAGAACACCCCACACATCTTGTATAGCTGCTCTTAGTTAAATCACAACCTGAAGATGGCCCACATATAGGGCCGAAACATGTAGTTGTATTCCTACTGTACTAGTAGGTGAAATATAGTTGTGTTCGGCTGTACGTGTAATACACAAAAATTCTTTGTTATACTCACGAGGATTTAGGGGTTCTCTTTCCGATTGCCATGACAGCAGTAACGGAGGTTTTGGCTGAGATTTGGGTGGTGCGGGGAACCCTCTAGTTGGACAGATTTGAAGGCACTAACTACCGACCGAGGTCTGACCAGATTTCATAAAAGGACATTGTGCCATTAGTGGCCGAAGTCATTATAATCACGCCAAGGTCCTCAGCCAAAACCGTTAGCGTAAGAACAATCCCCGTTATAAGACTTCGTGGCGTAGCGCAGCGATGCGTTCAGACGCAAGAACGGCTAAAACGACCAACTTGCGCTTCGCGCATGTCTCCGCTCTTGGTCCAGCTTTTTCGGGTGGTTGGATTTCTACAGTTAGCTGTATATTTGGTGACTTGTTAAACGTGTTGTATTTGAGCATACCCACTGTGAGACTTGACATCATCTTGCCTGTCCGTTTACGCCACAAATGTTTTCAACTGTTTACTATTACAACACGGGGAATCATAGTTACTCAAAAAGCTTGCATAGCGTCTAGAGCAGGGTTGCACAAATCCCCAGTGCTTGGTCGCTCATTCGATTGATTTGTCTGCGCTGGTGCCTAGAAGTTGGAGGTGGCTTCTAGATATTCGAAAAATTTGTGGACCCCTAGTGTGGAGATAGAAGTATTAAACATAGCTTCTGTTTTCAGACTAGTGCGAGCGAGGTGCATATAACTGTTAGATCGTCCACAGTTATACCGCATTCTCTTTGTAATTGGACATTCTTAGATCACAAAGTGTTTCATTGTTGATTTTTATGTAAATTATGTACATGTGTATTGAGAGAATACCTTTCGGGAGCAGAATTTGTACCAGTCTATGGGTGAAAGGGGGCAGCACCCCTTCACTTGGGTCCGAAAGAATGAGCTCTTCTGTCACTGAATGCATTGAGGGAGAATAGTCTTGCCTGCCTATCCTTTGACCCGTGGATAGGAACATCCATTTTCCGAATTTTTAATGTGACTCGGTCAGGTCTGCAATACACTGGTAATTCCGAGTATTAATTTATATAGATTATCGAGCTGAACGCGAAATTCGCTTGGAGAATTATGTACAGTAACACTCAGATATAATTTCCGTCAATACGAATTAGCGCATGCTGGAGTAGGTGATGGTCATGAACTAATTCAACTTGCAGAGTTCCTTGACTCCAGGTGAACTAATTATTAAAAACGTTATAGTTATTGTATCGAGATTGTTGTTACTGCGCACATGGTGATTTCTGAGTTGGTCTTTATAGAGTATTTGCCGACTTGCAGTGCTTATTTTGAGTCTGTCTGACCACTTAAGTAACATCATTTGTAAAATAAGCTCGCAGTGTACCGACTTCATCACTACACACTGTTCCATGAAACCAATTACAGAACCATAGTGTCCCAACAAAATTTTGAATTTTTGCGCATATCTAAATTTGTGTAGTTTCACACCTTTCAGTTTTTTTTGGCTGCATATATAGATTAATTTGACAAACTGATACGTCTTAAAGATTTTAGTTGACATGCGTCTGACAACACTTGGTAATCTCTCTCGCGTCTTTCTTAACAAGGAACCAGTTCGAAATTTTGTTCATGAGTTCATATATTGCTGTTGTTGAAGCAAAATGAAGGACCAAGGAACCGGCTTTTAAATATACCACTGTGCTTTTTGTAGTACAGTTTCCGTATATAGGTTTCCACAATAAAAAACTTCTGTGTATTACACTGCTCTGCATATCCAGGAATAACTACACGCTGGTATTGTACTGTACTTTTATACGCGATTCACGAACAGTTTACATCTGTTACTGCTAGTGTATGGCGGCCGGGATAACGTAGTCGGTAAAGCGACTGGATACGGTGTGGACGGTTCGGGTTTCGAACCTTGGTGAGGCTAGATTTTCTGGGGCCATTCAGACAAGCCCCAGGAGCACGCAGCCTGTGCCATGTGGCGGCACTTCAGATGTGTCATCGCTGTGCGCGCTGCAATAATACTGCCGGGGATGATATTGCGCTGTGACTGATCAAATGGCCTTGTGCTGCAAAGGTCCCACGGTCATGTAAGTTTTCACTGGTTAATACAGACTAAAACACAAAAGAAAGTGGGCGTTATCAGGTTCATTCCGTAAACTCTTGTAAATATGGATAGTTCTTCAAGTTCTTCCTTTGTTGAATGCTGAGTTTTTAATGGGTTCGCTGGCATTTCTTCCTGGAGAATATTTCTTAAATGAGACTTTGTAAGATACAGTGCCATTATTAATATAAGTGCAATCATGCTTTTGCCGGAAGGTCGCGGGATCGATTCCCTATGGTGTTAATGGAATTTTTCATTGATAATCCTTCCGGCCGCACTGTGGCCTCTGTCGACTCAGCCTCTAACAGAAATGAGTATCAGAAATATTTTCTGACTGGTAAAGGCGACCGGTGCATAGGGCTAACAACCCTACTACCTTCATGTCTCGAAATATGGGAGCTTCAACCTCCTGGAACTCCCAGGGTCTGTCCAGGCCTGTTACAGGGATAGCAAATAGCCATCTTGCTGTCCTTATTTTAGTCAGCATTTGTGCTGTCTGTGTGTGCGTCCATCGCAGTAAATTATGTAAGCACGTAACTCATTTTCATTAAGCCTGTCGTATCATATGAGACGTTTATTTTTTAGTTTTAATTCCTCAAGACCTGACCTACCAGTGAGGAAGGAACAGGTGGTACATTTAATGGGCAGCACTGTCAGACATTTAAAACGTAGAAAGTGAAGTAAGAGCTTAAAGAACATTTACTTGCTCTTCTTTGAGGAGTAATGGTTTGAACACATGTAGCTTGTCGTGTGAAATTCGGTACTGTTATGCAGTTTTTATATAGGTTTGCTTGTTTGCATGCTGGTTTGTTTGTGAAGTCGAAAGTTATATACTGGGCGTTGAAGAGAAATGTGGTAGATGCTGTTTTACAACTTGTAGGTGCGAGAAGTCTGTACTGGTGGAACTCAACGCTTGGTCCCTTCCTAGAAGTGTGCTGTGCGTCATAAATTGTAATTAGACTTCGTCCTGCCGCATCTGGTGTGCAGTTTTTCCGTATTTCATCTTGAAACCAAAATGTGTACCGTAATGTGGAATGTAGAGAGGGAGCTTGGAGTTGCATGCGACGATCGTGAATGTAGTGGAAGAGTGGAGAATGCAAGTAGGAATAGGTCAACCTTGGATTGTGAAAGAGAGCCAAGAGCTGTGCCTGGCGGTATTGGTCTAGCGTTGACGGAGAGGAAAGGGCGCTCGGCTGCTGGTATTGATTGATGCGGTGGTGGCTGTACTATAACCAAGAGAAAAGTAGGCAGTCAGGCAAGCGAGGAACGCCACATTATCGAAACCCAGCACTGCACCCCTCACAGTGTATGCGTTCCATTTACTGTGGAGTCATCAATCGACAAAACATTTGTCAAGGTTCAGCACATTGTTCCACGTTTTGTTGCTTAATAGGACTCAGTTGTTCAGTAGACCTTCTGCTCTTGGAATGTTGTTGGCATTCCGCAAGGTCGGCTCGAGGAACCGCAGTTGTGGGGCCCATGTGTATGAAATAACAAGTCTTATTAATGCAGGTTCTGAGGCTTTCACGGCGCATATTGTTTAGATTGTAATCTTCATTGTGAAATGACACCGTATTGTTCTGTAGGTAACACTAACGTTTTGGAGGAGCATGTTGCCTCCGTCTTAAGGATTGAAGGAAATTAGTGCAAAGTGATTATAAAGTGATTAGGGTGAGGATTTAGATGGAAACTTCGTCCTACTAACCATGATCAGTCTCTTTTGAGAACGAGGCTGAAGAGTTTACATGTAGCTTCATACATTCACTGAAGCACGGACGCCGCCCGTGACAGTTTATGTAAAATCACGTCTGGTTTGGATTGCGCGGATCTCTGTTTTGAACGCATTGATCCCATTTGTCATTTCATCGGATGATTACGAGAGGGTAATTAATTTAGGTTCATAGTGAACGAGTTTTTCTGTTTCGTATATAGTGTAATGAAGCTAAAAGGATGAAGAAAAACACGACTTTATTTCTAATGCAGTGTTCGTCTGGTTACTTTGGCAAATTTATTGTATGCATTTTTTCTAGCTTGTCCTATTTGAATTTAACTTCCATGTGCTTTCAACATTCTGATTCCTTCCTCCTGCCTCTCCCATCCAAGTCTACTCATTTGATACCGAATAATAATTCCTGGACGAGATTTTGCAAAGGAGCTCCTGTGTTACAACGGTATTCTTGATTGTACTTGAAACGGCGTACCCATTGTGATTTCATATGTATTCATTAGATGGAGAAAGTTTCTTTAAAGTTACGGAAGTATAAACATTTTATTTAATCCATCCCATCGTATAGCGCAAAACCCGGTGCATCTTGCATGGTAATTCAAGGATTAAGGTTGGAAAATGTTTGGTTAAAAAATGTGGTTCGGTCATAGATACAGTGTATCAACCGTATACATTTCGTTAACTCCCTCCACTTGGGCCTACATATACGTATTTTGACAATCACTTCAGTTAGATATTGTAAGTGTTAAACTTAAATTCGCCATGCAGCTTTATTGTAGACATTCTATATTAATTTTAATTTAAACCAGTAGAGTAGTCTGGGAAGTGAAATGTGCAGTGAAAGAACCAACACAACCTCCCCATGCATTTCTTCTGTAACATTTTTTTAAATACATGAGATTGGGTTGACTGACGTTGACATTCCCCGTGTAATTTTGGGGATTTTCAGTGTCTCTTGATTGAGGAATCCGGGATCCGCTGACTGGGTCCCGGTAACTGTTTTGTCTAGTACGTTTTCCGGTAGGTAGAGCATTTAACGTGTGTAGGCCGAAATGCGAATTGTATTACATTTGAATTTAAACTGTATCGTGTTCTCATAAAGAGAAAACTAATTAGGCACATTTGTTTGCAACATGTGTTACTGGTAGCCCTGAATGTTTTAAGTACTGCGACAACTGCGTGTATGAGTACTGCCATTACGAATACATATGTGCTCTTTAGATCCTCGCCAGACGAAACACAGTGCGAGAACTTTTTAAAACCTGTAGTTATAGCCGTTGTTGGACATTTATCTTGTATTGCCATCAGGTTCTTATGGTACTCATGCCTCACTACTTTGCAGGGAGCAGCTTCAAATTCTTGTCGTCTTTATCCCGCTGTCCATTGAGAATATACAAATTTTTTTCCCCATGATAACATTGATCCAAGGAGTGACGACTCATGAACTTCATGTGAACGTGTCAATGCAGGAGGATGAAATCGGCCATGGAAATGAAATGTTTAATGATTATATAATATTCTGTTATCTTCTGTTCTTTGCGATGTTGGTAAGCTGGGCAGTGGCTGTCTGTTTAACACCGGTTAAATCGGGGCGCAGAAATCCCGGGCGCCATGTTGCCGGACGATTGAGTTTTCTACTGTGTCGCCTTATACATGTGGGTTCTTGGTATGGAACTTGCTTCATGTCACCCTGCTGCCTTGAATTTTCAGGTGGCTGCTAGATTTTTAAAAATACCTGTGCACCTCTTGGTTAAACTTCGAAGGTTCGGGAATTACAATTTTTACACGAAAAGGCACGCGTGCAAGTGTCCTGTGTGGGTATCGTAATGATTCACATAGGGGAAGTGATGGTTCAGGTGCACATGCTCATCACAGAGGTCTCTCCTGGATCGACAAACGGATTTTCGCTTACTATGGTTATTGAAATCATCAAATCGTAACTTAAATGACGTAACAGTAGCTGCTCGCTAGGGGGGGGGGGGGCACGAGTTTTCACATTGTAGCATCGTATCAAGAACGTTTATGGTTAAGACTGCTTTAAAACTCAGTTGAATTTAAGTAAATTAAAAAAATATCTCCACGTGTTGTTGGTCAGAATATTTGTTCAGGTCTTTAAGCCAACTCGTGATTCTGTTAAGACGTGTTCGGCAGGAAGATTGCTGCGGAGAAAAGATATTTCACGTTTGTCCCTGTCCATGTCAGTGTTCAACATCATCTGACTTTTATACCTCTTACCGGTCTAAATATCCTTGCAATCAGGTACCAGTAGTCAGCATACGTGACACGTAGTTCCATGTTGAGAGTACGTAGCACCGCGGCTAAGAGGCTTGCCTTCCGTGTGTTCAATTCTGGGGCCAGATGCCAGCAGCACCAACCTGTTGCTTTTCTCAGACTTCAATGGAAGAAGCTCGTAACCTCTTCTGGCACTAGGATTAAAATGCTTCAAAAGTAATTAACTTACAGCTGTCGGGGAAACGTTTTCTGGATGTTTAAATACGTGTGCACTATAGCCCTAGACGTTTTGAAAACCGGTTACTGGATAATATCGGTTTGAGTAATAGTTTATTTCACCCGTTTAAGCCTCGTTACCATGTATTATGGTCACCATCTCACGTAAATTTCGGAAAGACTGCGTTCTGTCAACAAATTGTAATTACTGCTTCTGTATAATTTCGAGATTAACAACAATTATTTCGGTAACGCCAGTAATCGGATAGTCTGTGTAGTGGATGTAGTGTTTTCTTTGAGGTATGAACGGATTTTAGATATGTGTAGATGAGTCTTAGCTTTCAAATGATTAGCCCTAATGCACGATGCCAATATATGCGCGCGCACTCGTGCGTTTACGTTTATATATAATATTCCAGCTGTTTGAATGCATAACGAGTAGACAGTAGACAGCGTTCCAGCTGTTTGCAGTACACGCATGTTTTTGTGGGGAATTTGTACTGTGAAAGCCAGTTTTTTGGTGATAGTGAAATGTAATTATATGTTCGGTAGTTAAGATTTGAACGGGACGAATTATGTTCAAGGTGCATCATACTCCTCGTAATTGAATCTTGGGTTACATGACGATGCTGTTTCTTTTGCGGAAGTTCACATCGTTGAATGACCTGGAAATAATCTCACGCTTCTTGAGCCGAGGTTTTGTTTGGAAAGTCGTTTTATTGCAAGGTACCAGTCTTGAATTTACCAGCAGAGACAATATAACATGAAATGTTTGAACCGGGGCTGTCATTAGGCCAAGATTAATACCGAGTGCCTGGCCAGGACAAGTCCAAATCGTTACCGCCAAATCTGTTCGTACGTGGTACTACTAAATTGCACACATTGTGTGTTATGTGTGTTTCTTCACATTAGTTCTGACCAGTATTTGGAGAAACAGTGACCTTGCCATAGTTCCGAAAATGTAGGATCCATTCTGTTTCGTTCCTGTGGTGGGTCTTAATTATGACGAGTATGGAGCAGAGTCTAGATTCCCTGCAATGCTGTCCAAAGGGACGCGATACTAATGTTCATAAACATACAAGAGCCTGAATTCCGTACAGTTTACGTAATTGTATCTGGGTTTGCATTTAGTATAATAGACGTTCGTTTTTGACAGGCTTAACGTTATTTTTCAAGCTGTCTTTTCCATACGAACCCAGGGAGAAAGATTATGGAAATCCATAATTGTATATTCAAGACGTTCAGAATTTGTACATTTACGAAGCTCGCTATTTGTACAAGCCTGTAATTCCTGGTAACGTAACAAGAGTACGAACTGTTTTTCATAGCAGGAAACAAAGCATTATCTGGTTAGTCACTTGGCCACGTATGGAGTTTATATAGTTTTGATATCCATCCGCTTTTCATATCTGGGAGCAATACTCTGAAATTTATACAGTCCTTACTTGCAGGCATTTTCATCAAGAGCGTTTTAATCATATAATGAAAAAGAAAAGACAGGTGTCGCTCACGTTCTAGAAACTCTCAGTCATGTTAATGTTTCTGTTAGGTACGGTTTGTTTCGAAATAGGATCACATTTTGCTACATCTGTAGCTTATGTAACCCTCCTGTGAGTAACACAGAATTTGTAGCGTCGAATGATAGTGATAAATGAATTGGAAGAAACTTGGGAGTAGTAGTGACCTAATTTAAGGCACTGTGTTCTTATTTTCCTGGGCGAAGTGACGAAAACTACGAAGACCATCCATGTGTGTTCAGTGTACGGTCCTACATTTTTAGTTGGGCACATTCCAAGTAATCAGAGTTGTGTTTCAATCAGTACTGTGAGGCAAGTTTTCATTGAGTTCCTAAATATGCAGACGAAAACACCGCGTTTGTAGTCGTAGCGCTGCTTGTTTCACAGCCGTTTTAATTATATCGTCCTTCGACGATGTATGTTTATGTTTTCATTTTGCGGTTTAAACATCTCTTGCCGTTGGGGGATACTTTTATAAAGGCACTGGTCTTAGTTCCATGGTTGTGGCCTGATTATTCATAATTTTACGATGTGTTATGTGTAACAACTTCTTATTAACACCATGCCCGAACACTGCAAGAATATCAGATCACACAGTTTTGAACCACTCCGTCACTGGGGTTTGTTGCCAGCTAGTTAAGGTAAAGGCAAACATTCCCGTATCCTTCACTAAGCACTACACTATGAGGACGTAAGGTGCAAGTGAAGTATAGCGCCACGCATCTGTAGTCGCTGTCGCAAAATTGCAAAAAACCTTCGTTGTGTCTGTCCGTCCGAGCGCATGGAACGACTCGGCCCCCGCTGGACGGATTTTCATGAAATTTTATTTTTGAATATTTTTTTTCGAAAATCTGCCCCGAAAATTCAAGTTTCATTAAAGACTGACAGTAACGGGTACATAAAGTTCAGTATACATCTTATGTTTATTGGACCGTGCGTCATCTTGATATTTGAATAAAGAGAGACCAACTTGATGTCACTTGCTTTATTATTTCATTATTTACTGCTCAACATGTTTCAGATGTTAATACATCCATCCTCAGGAGCTTGCGACCTATTTGATGAGTTATTGCATGGGTTGTATGGTTCTGTAAGGATAGAGGTTGATGCATTAGCGTACTTATTTAGTGGCGAGTGTTTAGTCGTGACGTGCGTAGTTGTTTGAGAAAGCGTGTTTCTGTAAATGTTGGTTGGTGCGGTGTCTTATGGTTATTGAGTTTTCTTTGTGTGTGGTATGTTTTTGATAATGTTTCCTGCACATATTCTGATGTCTTATATA
>Ga0131853_10021065_pt1 | contig 11838 bp, 11 predicted proteins | sample TergutLab28metaG_FD_92764 | JGI IMG/M metagenome (GOLD analysis project Ga0131853, IMG submission 92764) | Labiotermes labralis P1 segment gut microbial communities from Petit-Saut dam, French Guiana - Lab288 P1 (version 2) (version 2) | ecosystem: Host-associated > Arthropoda: Insects >...
GTTGTCGAGATATAGACGAATGAGTGAGAGCGTGCACCATGACGAGCAGTGCTCGTCACTCCACGACAGGTGATGTTTTCGCCATGACGAGCAGTGCTCGTCACTCCACGCTGAAGGGTTAAAAGAAAATCAGTCTCATTACTTTCCTGCTAAACCACGTATACTGCAATCTCGTTTAGTTACGACGCGGTGCACGTTGGTGTCCAAAGGCTACCAATGCTTCGGAGGAATGTCATAGCCTGAATCTTGGGAAATCGGGTTTAGCCAAAACGTAGGTATGTGCCAATTAAATGACGGCAATCCGGAAATTAGTTACCTGAGGGCCTTCAGGTTGTTGCAGGACAAAGTTATGAGGAAGATATATGTACTAGGGCGGGATAATATGTTTTGCCTCCACTTAAACAGAAAATGAACTGGAAAAGTTATGTTAATGAAATAACAAAATGAAATATGCTTAAATCAATTTTTTTCAAAACTGCAAAATTAATTTTCTACAAAATCACCACGCACTTCAATACACTTCCGCCACTTGACGAAACTGACCACTCGCAGTCACAGGCCTTCCACTTTGTTTTATCACTCAAATCTGCTTGACCCTATTTTCCATTTTTGAACCGCCTTAACAATCGTCCTACTCTACTTACATCAACACACTTCACCTTACCCAGCGCCTAACTGCACTCACGTCAACACACTGATCTCAATAAAGAGCTTGCATTCGTCTGTGAATTTCAATTGCAGGAACATTTTCCGCGGTTAAGAATTAAATAACCCCACGCTGTTTGAACAAAGCATTTGAAAACTCTTCCATTTCGATGTGCACTGGGTGAGAACTGTAAGCATCTGTGTGTTCAAGGCGAAGTGTGATGGAAGAGAAATACCATGCGACTACACAGAACCAGTTTTATCCAGACATGCCTAATGTAAATAAAAATATTATAATGAAAGCAAAACTTATCAGCCCAGCTACGTATCTCGCTATAAATCCTACAGTTTGGTTTATGTTCGAAAACTGTTCCCTCGCTCTGATCAATATATAAAAATAAATATATGTGTATATTGGTGGCGTTTGAGAGAAAAGTGGAGAACTTAATCTAATTGTATTTATAGTAGACCAAAACAAGTACGCCGCATGCCGAATATTAACCGGCGTACGGGAATTTTGGGTGGCGTCAGGACATGTATTGCACAGACAGACAACTTGGTATAACGTAACACAGAGATGCGTTCGCGTAAATATTTTTGCTGTGAAAAAGCAATAAGTATTACATATTCTGAGTGTATGTCTTGGTTTTTATGTGTAGCCTTATTCATCCAGCATAAAAGGCGCTTACGCCGTTTTATAATGTAATCTGTGGCCCGTCTGGCTCTTCCATATTTTTCCATATTTCTGACGAAATGGACGGTTTTCTGGAAAATATATTGGAATACAAAATGTGGGTTTTGATTTTCTCTATAGCTTTTGTACAAAACATTTCTCATTTTAAGAAGAATTCAACGATACATTACCAGAAATTGACGAAAGTATCAATAAAATGTAGTCATCATTTTTTGTCAGATTTTAATGAAACTTCAATTTCTTCGACCAATTAAAAAAGTCATCAAATTTCAAATTACTTCAAAATCCTTCCAGTGGAATCCGAATTGTTTCATGTGGAAACACTGATGTGACGGAACTAATAGTCGTTTTACGTAATTTTGCAGACGCGCGTAACAAAGTTCAAATTTATAATATATTTCACAGTAATCTAGCATTGCCATAGTGCAATCTGGTAAAAATAAAATAACGTTTCGGGTAAACTTGCTGCCTCAATTTTCAGTGCAGATGTTCGTCCTGAACGAGTAGGCAGCAGGTCGTTCCGAAACGTTAAATCCAGAACACAATCTTCGCGATCACAACTATTCAGAAACGCCACGTTGTGTGGTGCGATAAATAGTTACCGACGTTTCCAAAGGGTGATGTGATTGTTTTTTAGCGTCACAAGACCGAGAGTAGTAATAGGTGAGGTTGGGCCCGCCGCCTTAATGTGTAAAATAAGGTGACCTGAGTTTGGTGCAAGAGTGGTCTAGGTGTGAAAGATGTGAAAAAGTGTAATAGTGGAAAACGTGAAAGTGCCCCCTGCAGGTTGGTAATATGGTCCCTCCGTTGCCACACCTACGTCGAACCCAGCTCCTGGTCCCCGTGCAAGTGGGTCCTAAGTGCGGTCTAGGCGCTACACTTTCTTGAGCATAATATTAAAAGTGAACGGCATTCGACGTTACTTCAAAGGTAAAGTATCAGGCTGGTAACCGCCGTCGTCCAGCTTGGGTCCCCAGTTCCGGTGCAAGAAGGTCCTAAGTGCGGTCCAGGCAGTATTCTTTCTTGAGCATAATATTAAAACGGATAGGTGTTTGAATATTTAATATATTTATCTGATTGGCAGCCGCCATGCTGCTTGGGTGTCCCCGGGTCCGGTGCACGAAGGTCCTAAGTACGTTCCAGGCACTACTCGTATTTTATCCTCGGCCCCATCCGTAGCCGCCCCTACGCCAAGCCGCATGACCTGCCGCCTAACACCTTGTTATAGCGGTCCCCGTGCAAGATGGTTCTAATTTACGCTACGTGTTTAGCTTTGAGTGTAGTGCAGGAAGTTCCTAATTACGGTCCAGGCACTAGTTGTTCTTGAGCTTCGGAGCCCCCGTATAGTTTGGTATTTTGGTGCCTTCCCACACCCCTAGGCCAAGCCCGCGCTTCCGCCCGCCTGAGAGATGGTAACCTTCTAGCCCTGTCAGATGGTGGACCACACGACCTTCCACCGGTCAGATGGGTAACGTTTAAAGTTTGGCCCGTGACTCGCCAACGGACAGATTCGTCCCCGTCAGATGTCATGATGGGTGGGACGCCCCAGAGGGTTAGCGAGGTTGGATGGGGGTGCCGCTAAAATTGCCTTAAACAGTACAATAGGGCGGGCGTTCCGCCGCGTGGTTTGGTACAGTGCCGCGGTTATCATGACGTACCTTAACGTATGCGTGGTGAGAAGAAGAGAGAAAGCACGTGTGCTTCCAATGCGTGAATGAAGGAAAGGTAAATTTGACATCGTCAGAATTGGTAGTAAAATTGGATGAAATCAAATTTCAATGAATGATAAGTCCGAACGTTGACGTCATAGGTCGTATGAAAATACAAAATGTTAAGTTTTCTCCCAAAAATTGGCATGTTAAATTTCACGCCCACCTAACGGGGAACGTTTGGTATATGTATGTCAAGAGGCGGAAGGCAAGAGTGTTGGTCACTCCTGTGCTTACTCCGTGAGTAATGTAATGCATTGGTGGTCGGCGGAAAACTGTTGCTAGTGCAATATGTCGCGCGCATGTTCCCCGGTACAGTTAGAAGAGTAATTGAACACGTGCAAGAACGTGACGTTCACCTTCGCTGCCCTATCTAAGTGTAATTGAACACGCGCAAGAGCGTAACGTTTTCTGCCATAGCAGTGAGTAAAGCACACCTTTCGACCTAGAGTTACAAATGCTACAACACGTGCTGGGGCAGACGTCTTTGTTAAACCACTGAACGCAACTTAGACCTATGAGGGTCTTGAATATGTCAAAGAGGGTGGGGCAACAGACGCCTGGGTTTAGGTATAAAACGTAGCCCTAGAGCAACCCCACCCATCATAGCATTGTTGTGGTTGGCGCCTGTGTGCATCGTGAAAGGGGAAGGAAAGAAGATGCTACTAGGAAGAGAGGAGGTGTGTGTATGTGTGTGTGTGTGTGTGTGAGAGAAGCTGTGAAGACGAAGTGTGTAGCATGTAGGTGAAGATTGTACATGAAAACTCATTGCAATGATTTGAAGTTAAATGCCGCGCTACTGTTGCAGCATGATCATCACAAATGTGCTTGCGCAACATCGCTTACGTTCACATAAACTACCGTTGTGAATCAAGTGCTTGTGCTTATATTTGTGGAATGCATGGGCAGGGGAAATTTCGTGTGGCTCACGCGTTAATAAAAGAGATCGCGTGAGTAGTAAGTGGAATCTTGAACGGATCATGAACGGACGGTAGAAAAGTGATTGAAGATTGAGCACATGGTCTGTCTGCACAGCGTGCCCTTCCTCCCGCGCTCTCTGCGTACGCTGCCCGAGGCGTACGGGCGGTAGGCCACCAAAGCGTGGTACCCTCACTACTGCAATAATCAGGAAAACCTAGACTAAATAGGTCCCATCTTCCGTCGTCGCGTATTACGGTGTAAATGAGATGGGCGTGGAGGAGAGGACACGCTATTCAGAAACACCAGGTTCTCCGTCTTCATACACATTATCTTCAGTCCGTTCATGATCACTTCCGGTTTCCATTATCTCCTCTAGCGATCGCTATTACTAATGCGTAAGGCAAAAAATGTTTCTTTGCCCCCTTGCATTCGACAGCCATAAATAGAGCACCTCAAACATGGGTCTTTATGTGACCGCAAGCAATGTTACGTATTTAGAGTCCTGAGATCATTATCCTGGAACATGTGCTTAACCCTTCTCGAAAATTAATGTGAGGCTGCACCTAGGTGGTCGTTGCTGCTGCATTCGTAGCTGCTGCTGTTGCTCCTTTGTGAAAAGGGCGTTTGGCAGGGCTGTGTCGAGAAGAAGAAGAAGGAGAAGAAGAAACACACAAGTATATGCATTGAATGTTTTTTATTAATATATGCCGTGAACCCATGAAAACACATCAACAACTCCCAAACTCTACGCGAACTCTACCGACAGAGCGGCCCCCGTTTCGGAGAAGTTAGTGCCATATTTGCGGTTAGAGGGGTGTTACTTGTTCAGCGCAAAGGGTCCACAAGCCGTTAATATGTTTTCTAGACCTGGAGCCGGTACTTTTTCATTCAAGTAGCTCCTCAATTGACCTCACGAGCCTCACGAGGCCGAGTGGACACCGTTCCAGACCCAGTACTACTGTGAAAATCTGGTAGGCGGGAGCTCTGTATAAAATTAAGTTAAATTGGGCGTTTATTTAGGTAAGCAGTAGTGATACCTAGATTTATGTAGCTGTCACATGTTCCTCGAACAGATGACGATAGTCTATATGGTCACTGGCGTTAAGCACAAGTTCGACATACGTCACTGAAGATAAGGACAATGCCACGTAATACACTACGTCGAGCAAACTGATTGGTAATAGCGCAATTTTTATTGTACGATGTGAAAATTTCGGGCAAGATATTGTAGATCGAGTTTCGTCAGGCTAATATACTGCTTGTCGTAATACAGTCTTTCGGATCCGTAGTTTTCGGCAGTGATAGGAGGAAGGTGCCGCTCTCGCACCCTACCGCCGCCGCCGCTGCACCGGTCTCTCCATTGCAGATTCAAAGAAGCATCTTGGGTAGAAAGTCCGCCAGCGTGTTTATATATTCGTCTTTGAGATGACGCCGAATTCCAAAAGTGGCTGATAGTCACGTGCAGGGTAGAAACCGCCAGACACGTACTTGTTCCCGTCGGATTTGATGAAGAACAGGCGCCACAGCAGCACTGTCTGGGGATGGAAAGCGGGACTGGCAGGGAAGTACGGACAGTACGGACAGATGTCTGACGAGGCGTCGGGCAGTAACGGCTCCTCCAGGGCACGCTTCCCCTTTCACAGCAGGTTGTCGAATAGTAGCCATCACAGCAGCAGCAGCAGGGAGCAGAATAATGTGGGGCGTGCACGATCCGGTTTTAATGGGCTGCAACAAATTCGGCAGTATGACGTGTCATGTCAGTTGGACATTGGACATAATCCTTCTTCTGCAGTTAATACTTTAATGAATCGTGGAGAGAATGCGCGGTTTTGGTTGCGCAAGGGAATCTGGGAAACTTAGGCACGGCAATGTACATCAGTGGCGGTGATTGAAAGAGGCGAGTGGTGGGCACTCGTGATTCTTAAAGTTATGGATCGATCGTCCCGGCGGTCCTGCGAGGAATGTACATTTCGAGACGCCGTAGGCCTAGGGGTGCACGAAACCGGCCATAGCCTCTGTAATGACTGTGTGTAATTCTTTATATTCGATATGTTCATCGGCCCAATTTAGGCCATTATCTCTCGAGCCATTATCCGTCATCTTGTAGAGGCTCTTGAAATGGAACTTCTCGGACGCGGGTTCGCTGGCCACGCACAGTTCCTTGACGACCGTCTCGTTCGGCCACGCCCCGCAAGAACGCGTGATCAATCACGAACTCCCTGCCTTCAGGCTTGTTAGATTAGGAATAATTAGAAACGGCAAAGTACGTACCTTTTTATACACAGCTGCGGTTGCATTGACCCCAGCCACCACGTGACATTTGAGTTCCGAATTCGGGAGTGAACAATCGCTCCACCTGCCGGTCTGCGTTTTTGCTACCATCGAAGGGCGGTGTGTAGCCCCGATCCATGTAGAGGGCGAATAGACAGTAGTACTTGCCGGAAACATCAGTCGTCAGGCCTTGCAGCTGTCGCCTGTTTTAGTCTCAGGTCATGCACTTACGTTTAACCCTTCGGAGTGGGGGCATTTAAACCCCAGTTCATACTGTGATGTGGGAAGGATTTTCTATGGGGCTTTTGAATTTTGAATTAAATTGTGCAGGAGTCTATTCAAAATAGTGTAGTCTTGTTAATGATGGTTGGATTTCGATGAAACGTGAAACAAAATATTTAGGAATGCCTCAGCTTTTCGAATATCCAATCAAATCTTACCTTAAAAAATTAACTTGGTGTGAAATGCCTTTAAACCTTCTTCAACACATGGGTCTGCTTCACATTCGGGGCATCAAAACACTGTCTCCTTCTTTCGATTGTTTTGTAACACACTACACACGTCTTTTTTGGTCTGGCCTTATTTTTCTGTCAGTGGTATTCTTTCTGGTAAATGTCTTTCAAGAAGTCGCGGCAAACGTTTGTCTGTGGAATGATGGCCTTGAAATTTCCTTACACTTCCACATCCATGTGCAGCCAGTAGTACCTGTACCAGTTCTACTCTAAATTTAAAATGTTATATTTTGGTCTGTCCTGAATTTACGCTGCATATTACCATAGAGTTTAGAACTGTAATATTTAGTAATCTCCTAAACAGTTTTTGTACCATTTACTCATTTTCTTTCTTTCCAAAAGATAGGGTTGAAAAAGTTGTTCTTTTAGATCAATTCTACCCATGATTTCGTTGTAAACCAGAACTGATACAGGCTTTTGCTTTTCCTGTGTATATTTCTTTAACTTCATTCTTGTTTCCTCTCCATGGTAAGTTGAAATCATTGTCACTTCTTATTTGTCTTTCCACTTCAGAACGGACACTGGTCCTGAATGTTGAGCTATCAATTATCCTTTCTTTAGCTTCTTCTCTTTCACTCTTAGTGGAACGTCTTTTCTACTAAGACGCAGGGTTCCAACACAGTCAGTTTTCAAGGTCTTTAGCCTTTGATTCTGAGCTGGCGAGTTATAAAAATTCTCCATCCACAACGTGCGGCCGTTTTCAGCAATGGCTCGACAAGTGACAACACAAATGCTGCTGTTCTATTTGTGTCGCCTGAAATGAATGCTGTCCAGAACACAGTGTCTTTGCCGGTTTAAATTATAAAGGACGACAAGTACCGTGAACTGGAATCACATAGTTCGTATGACTTGATTCCAAATTTGGAAGACTTTAGGGGAATATACTGTCTGAAAGAAAGTCTTCCTCTCCATAGCGTTAGTGACTCATCTATTGCAATGTTCTGCCCAGGTAAGTACACACTAGGAAACTTTGTGTTGAGATGGGACAGGACTGGATAAATTTGAAAAGTTTGGATAATCCCTGGTATGTTCCTACATGGTCATTATTTTTAAATGCATAAAATTGCAGATTGATTCAAACCGATCTATAGAAGTAATAGAATCAAAGACTATAGTCGCCAAAATAATTTTTTTGAAAAATAAGAACGTAGTGTGAACGTCTCTATTATTCCCATCAGCATGAAAAGTGCTAACACAACATACATTTCGTCTTTAGTGACAGGTTTCCAGTCCCGTATTCTGGAACGCAATAGAATGAAACATCTGGCTTGTATTTTTTGTGTTGCACAAGTGTTTGGTTCGCGCTCTATTAGTTCCAACAGTTGGGCATCAAAATTTTTGAACACTTTAGCACAATAAGTTTCATTTTGGGCTTCATTTTGAGGCACATATTTACAACAAATTGTTCCCTTTGCCCTACATATTTCGTCATGTCCTCCCACATAAATGTAGCACTCGAAGCAGTAGGTGCACTAGATGCAGTAGCACTTTGCACACCGTCGCCTTCACTATAACTACATTCCGAATCATTTAACTCAACTACAGTCAAATCATCGGTCCCACTTGTGTCATCATCGTCACTATAACTACTCTGATCAGAAGCTCTAAGTTCGCCTAGCAAACTTTGTTCAATCTCATCCTCCAACAAACACTCCTACTTGACACCATCATTGCAACAGACTGCAGCTTCAATCGAAATCCAGACTCGAAAACAGCGGTGAAGGAACAAACAGTCTTTTTGTATATGAGGGTGATGTCATACACCATTTCAAAGCTACGTAGTACACGTACTTGACGATAGCAATAACATTCGATTCCTTTATCATTTCACTGTTAGAGGGACTCATAAATCCGTCTGTGAAATTAGGGACTGCGAAAAGAAACACGAAATTTTAGAGAGGAGATAAAAATGATGAATTAATTTCTAGTAACTGTATCCCACACCATAGTAGAGCCAGCTCCTTCCCGAACAAGCACGAAGCAGCTCGATTACATTAGCTACCTATTTTGTCGAGATATAGACGAATATGTGAGAGCCTGCACTATGACGAGCAATGCTCGTCACTCCACGACAGGTGATGTTTACGTCATGACGAGCAATGCCGTCACTCCTCGCCGAAGGGTTAATGAACTCCTAAAAGGAGGATAGGAGCGGTACGTTGCCATATGAATCAAAGTAATAGGCACTCGAATATCTGGATCGGAAATTAACAGCTAGCCGTTGTGAATCTCTCTGTGAGTGGGGATCGGCATTGACGATGACGGTGGTGGGGATTTGAGCGATTGATTGTGGTAAGAGATCGGAGGGGAAAACGTCGACGAATAAGTTGACGTCACGCAGTTTAAACAGTATTTGCACGGTGTCCATTAGAAGACCTTCGTGACGGTGCGCGCAAAATCTATGGGATATGAATTGTCGAATTTTATGTACAACAGACACGTGATCGACTCGGTCACCGGCTTATTGAATTTCAATTCCATTCTCATATTGCCATTCTTGGGGTGACGCGTATGACTTTCCCACTCGCCCCTATCATGTGTGAAATCAAAGAGTAACATGAAATTGCCCTTTATATACATATCGTGTGTTATCTGCTTTCCCATGTTCGAGTGATGTATGCCGGACGCCTCGAAAAGCGTCCTGTAGTTAAACGACTGAAGTCTTTTCATGATGCATGCCCAGGATAGGTAGTTGTTAGGGAATTGTTTACCATTCACAAACAGTAAAAAATCGCTGATGTCGTAATGCTGAAATTTGTACGGTTTCTTGTCTAACGAACCGAAAAATTCGATGTTCTTAATCATGGTGAACAAGAGACGTTTCACGATGGAACCTAGGACGGTGTTGTCTACAGACAAGGATTTTTAAACTCCCGAGAATGTGAATGACTTGAGTTGGACTCTCGCCAGTTTATGGCACGAGACTCCCCTTGTTCAGTGTCGAATTGTGGGTCATCATTATTGCGGGTTTCGGCCTGACGCGTCTGACCAGGAACTGGGCGTCGAAAAATTTGAAAACATTTTTTTAATAGGCACTCTTTCTCATGAGATAGTAGCTCGGTGGGGCTTTCGTCAATCTGATCTGTAACCTGACAACGGGCAGCAAGTATGGAAGCACTTTACATACGTCACTATGTAATCGACCAAATAGCAGGACATCTCTACTCACGCTAAGTTTGTTCAAAGGAGTGATGATTCCCCGTTTCGCCGTGGCGGTCAGAGTTTCGGCCGAGGTGCCCTTAGGCTGCATGTCACCCGTGTCGTGAAACCAGTACGCGTTCGACAGATGTGTGGCTTTCGCCTCTGTGCCGTAGGTCATGAAAGTCTCGAGATAGTAGCTATAACGATAATGCTCGCTCCCCTGCGTGGTGGTGACGCCATTGCGAGTGACGTTGCATTGACAGAGAGTGGAGGAAATTATTTGTCACGCCCGTGTGGCCCATAAACTCCATATCCAATCGCAAGCCCGAAATCAATTTACCTCGGACGTAGAGTTCGATATCTAGATCAATGTACGTATCGTTATCGGCAATTATAAAATTTCCAGATAGATTGGATCGAGGGTGCGAAGGGTTTGTATGCTGGCTCTATCGTCCCGAACACAGACGTCTGAATAAGCATGTGCGCAAATATGTAATTCTCACTACTAACGGAAGCTATCTCAGCCGCCGCGGCAGACATGATGCTGAGGTTAGTTGCTGAAGAGTGACTGAATTAAAACTAAGAAAATGTACCCACATTTATCATTTTTCTCGGGGCACAATTGATCTTTTGAGGCTTTAGCTCCCTGGGGCCTCTATTCTTAACTGCCACTGCCATGTCTCAGCGCGTTTGCGGTCACGACCTCGCAATTTGCTAATCAAATTTTGGGAGGATTCAGTCAAGTCTTTAAACACGATGTCTCAAGCACTCACGTCGTCGCGTTCCGCGATATTGGTCATGATCTTACCGCCTGTACGCAACGTCTCGCGGGCCACGTCTTTGGTCCCGATCCACAGGATTGGGCGTACCCAGCGGAAGAGACTGCAGAAAAAAATTGCCAATTCCGTGTCCTCGCTGAATGCACAGAGGGGCGGTGTAGACGGGACCGATCCCCAGAGTAGTAAGCTCGCCACCAGCCTGATTTAGGTAGTAAAATTCTAATGGTTTCATCTTTATAAATGTCGTATTCAATTTGGCGACGCCGCGTTTTATAGACATTTCAAAATCTAATTTTGACATAAATGAAGAACCACTTTTGTGGGCGTCGTTCTGCCCTGGAAGGGGAAGTGCAGCCCCTCAGTCGTCAAGAACTCGATAAGGATGTCCTGAAATTTCCGCTGCTCAACGGGCACATAATACACGTTTCGAAACTCGTGCTGACACGATGATGATGAAGGGTATAAGACGAACGACAGCTTGATGCGGACAGTGCTGTCGCCCAATAATTGCGGCGATACCAGGTTACAGTTTATTACGACAGGGCCGTCGTCTATGAGTGGCGAGCAGGAACACGAAATTTCACAGAACCCCACTATCCAAATGGAGGTCGAACCCAGGTACTTGGGCTGAGCCACGTTCCCGTGAAATCGGCGAGAGTATTCTGTTCGTAGATTGCTCTTAAGGCGTTGCTGAATACAGTGACGTAAAAGTGAATCTGGGTGGCCATACTTAGATAATCTTCGCGCTAGATGCTGACACCCAAGTGTCGAAGTCCTGATTGTAACCTCGCCAGCGAACGAGATATTAAATAATGCCTCGTCTAACCCTCTTGTCCAGTATTTTATCTAACTTAGAGGCGGTGTTACGCTAAAGGTAGAATTTTTACAGTTATATTTTCTCGCGAACAATAGGTGTAACTTTGGTGCATCAGATTGCACAACTCTTGTAAACTTAGGGATGATGTAACCATCACGAGTTAAGTGACGTCATAGCGCGTCTATGCTTACAGAACGTTCTTTCTTTGTTATAACTTAGATTCCTGGCGCGTCCAAAACAGTAGCGTCTTTTCGTAGCTTGGCGTCAGTTCGACTCACAGCAGTCTAGACGCAGCCTGGATGCAGTTGTTCATACGGAACGTATAACTTGTTATTTCATTTCAATTACA
>Ga0131853_10021066_pt1 | contig 11838 bp, 5 predicted proteins | sample TergutLab28metaG_FD_92764 | JGI IMG/M metagenome (GOLD analysis project Ga0131853, IMG submission 92764) | Labiotermes labralis P1 segment gut microbial communities from Petit-Saut dam, French Guiana - Lab288 P1 (version 2) (version 2) | ecosystem: Host-associated > Arthropoda: Insects >...
AGTTCCTTGTACATACTAAAGTTACTACACATGTTGCCCTTATGGTAAGGTGGAAGCATGTCTGTGGAAACATCATAACCATTTAGTTATCGTCGTGCATGTTCAATTTTGCAATCACATCTTATTTTATATATTCTCCGTACAAATAAATAGGTTATTTGATAATACGTTGTACTTTTTAAACCATATTACGTGTGTGATGGATCTGGATTGTCTGCTGTGTGCTCGTCAGAACTGTCCTTCTGCCTCCATGCTTGTAAGTTGTGGTATTATCTTAGTTTTGTTTATTATGTTATAGAGGGGGTTGATGTCTGTGATATGTTACACTTTGATCAGTAATCCGTGACTATGATATATCTGTATATATATGTTCTCCCAGCAGTTCATCTTTGCTCCTTTGTTGCATGATTTTAAATGCTGTAAAGTTTTTATTTCAGGTCCATATTCATGTCTATTGTTCAGTACATGCATGGCATAGGCTGATTGTGGATCATTATTTTTAATGTATCTTAGATGTTCTTTAAACCTTGTGGTTACCGCTCTGCCTGACTGACCTACATATACCTTGTTGCAAGTGCTGCATTGTAAGTCATATATGCCACTATTGCTTTTGTTGTTATTGATTGTCCTAGAAAGCTGTTGTTGGATTGTGTTGGTAGTTCTGAATGCTACATTAAGTCCGGTCTCTTTAAATATATTAGTTATCTTTCTTATTAGGGGGCTGTAATAAGTGAATGTAATCCATTTTTTATGCTCTGTTGTTTGCTTTTGTGTGTATTCTTGTTTTATTTTGTCTCTTAAGTTATATATAATATGTTTTGGCTACCCATTGTTAGTAGCTGTGGTTATTATTGTTTTCCATTCTTCTGTCTTTGCTCTTTCTGTTATTGGTAGAGTAAGCAGTCGGTTTATGTAATATCTATAGGCTGCTATTTTTTGTTCGTATGGGTGATTTGAGTGATAGTGTATTGTGGTATCTGTATTTGTGGCTTTTCTATATATGCCTATTTCCATCTTGGTATTATTTCTTTTTAGTTCCAGGTCCATGTAATTTATTAGTTTATCTTTTTCTGCTGTCATTTGAAATTGTAGGTCCTTATTTATATTATTCATATTCTGTTCTATTATTATATCCTGAGTTTTTGTGGAGTCATGTAGGATTACTATGTCATCTACATATCTTCTATAGTATGTAATTTCATTTGTGTTTAGCCAATGTTTGTTATATTTTCCTTCTATTTGTTGTAAGTATGCCTCAGCTATTAGTCCCGATATTGGTGATCCCATTGCTACTCCTTTATTTGGTTGATAATATATGTCATTGTATTGGAAATAGTTTTGTTCTATTATTGATTGTATTATTCTTATTATCTGTTTTGTTGTTTCTTTATCATTTTCGTTTTTGTTTAGCCAGTATCCTTTAAAGAAATAACCCAACAAATCCTTCAAAAAAGCAATCTAATAATAGAAAAGAAAACACAGAAATTTCTAATGAATATAAAACCAACAGCACCAAGGTTAAATGTACAAATTAAAACACACAAAGAATATAGTCCAATTAGACCAGTAATAGATAATACACCAGCACCACCATACAAAATGGCAAAACATATAAATAGAAAATTACACAACTTACTTAATTTACCAAACATATACAATGCAAAAAATTCACAAGAAGTGGTCACAGAACTAACAAACATAAAAATGAATGAAAACACCAAAATAATTACCATGGACATAAAGGATTTATATATGAATTTACCAACACAGGGAATTATAAATGCAATAAGATACTGGCTAAACAAAAACCCTGCCACTGGCATGACACTACTGAAGCCCTTCATTATAAGACACTTACCTTGGCAGAAAAGGCATTGGAACATACAGTAGGTAATAACAAAGTATCAGGATATAAAGTATATAACAAACAAAGGTCTACTTATCAGATATAAAAAATATTGGGGTAGGAAGCCAGCAGACGCTCATTTCAAACAAAATCCAATACCTGCTATTTATATAATGGGTTGCAGCCCTATCTGTACACATTACAAGACAGAAATAACAATCTGACAAGAAGTCAAAACATCTTTTCACCAACTGCTTAACTTCCTGCCGAACTGCACCACTAATTATATATGAAACTACTTTATTGTATTGTAACAGAGGGCAACAGTGCATAGTGGTGTGGCAACCTGTGAAGCCTCCGACATCAAGGCTGCCGGTAAGCCAGCGCCTTCAAGAGAAAGAGACTGAGTGCCTTATGCTTCCAGAAGACTGACTGGGACAGAGTTGAATATTCAGAAGACACGTAAGTGGCATATAAGACCAGCATTGAGCAGAAAAGAGGACATCCATGTTACAGCAAGGCAGTGTGTTGGGCATAGCAGAGTGACAAGTGTGGACAACAGAGTGAAAGGAGATTGTAACTGCGGAACTGCATAGTGTGTAGTAGAGAAGGGAATCTGTGGAGTACTGTGGTCAAGACCAATGTCAATGCTATGAGCATCAGTAGACAACAGAATTTAGCAGACTGTCGATAGGGCTATGAGCACACAGTACTGAATATACAAGTGCAGGGTTATCTCTTGTGAGTGTTTCCTGAAATTCTTGTGAGCGTTCTGTTTTAATTACTGACTGTTTCAATTGTTTTAACTGTAGTGTCAATAAGCACTGTTATTTGTTAAACTCATGGGCCTATCTGTTACAGTATAGAAGTACAAACCTGCTTGGCTCGGAGCTCCAGCTGCCAGTGCTGGACACGCAGATCACGGTCACATATCTCTGCCTCTAATGCCAACTTCTGTGTCTGCAATCGATCTTCTTGTTCCCGCAATCGGTCCTCAATCTCATGCAGATCTTGCTCCAACAATCGTTTCTGTCGTGTCAGCTCCTACAATTACACATAAACTTGAAATTTCGAGATAATCGTAATTCACAACATACTAATAGCCTGGTTACTTTGAAGTCTCTTTTCTTAACAAGATTTTTAAATGTACACTCTTATTGCTTTAAGGCACAGTAATTATGGCAAGTACACCTACTGTAGCATGAAACACTCTGCACTTTGCTGTTGGAGTATGTTTGCAGGTTGTGTGTAATTTCTTAGAATTAACAGTTATTATTTCCCTAGAAACCTTAACAAAAGAAAGAAATGCATTAAAAGTGAAGGGATGAAACCTCTTGAAAAATGGAAATTAGAAGACTAACATTGGGAGTATGGCATTAAGATGAATTTTACACAGGTAGGTTGTGAGGATAACTGGGAACTATGCATTAGCCATGTTGAAACTTTAGGGTAGTTGGTTTATAAGTACAATACTAACCAACTCACCTGAGATATCTTATCTTTTTCCATTATTTGGTGTTCCAGCATCTGTATCTTGAACTGTGCACTCTTCAATTCTGCTCTTTCACTCTCCAGCTTTTTCTCAATTATACTCTTCTCCTAATTAAGAAAGATATTCATACTGACAGATCACAAACTAACAGAATTATGTAAAAGACCTGGCGTGACTAGGTACAGGCTGGATGAATTAATTCAATTCCCAATCTCTGTCGTTCCATACGTATCTACTCCTTGGTATCATGAGCCTTCTGTCCATTTGGTACAAATTACCCTCTCCACAAGTCATAAATGTGAGTGCTCATACCTCTCCTCATGTACACACACACAAAATGCCCACCCTACACTTACACCCCCCAACTCCATTCTACAGACATCCACACAACACCTGAACATCCCCAACCCCCATCCACACACAAAAAACTGTGATTTATAAGGCTAATATTTTGTTATTATCCAGGACAAGAGCTAAAAGACATGCAGGTTTTCTTTTAATTTGCAAGTATTAGAATAAACCAGTTGCTTTAACAGCTACAAAATCTTTAGGTTTGATGAAACATTTTCCTTTTATTTCTTTCCATTACTTGGACAGTTCATTAGCACAAGGAACTGAATGTATGCTGTAACCCAAAATATGAAGCACCACCACAGTTTGCACTTCCTGTCTGTGCGTGGCTCAATAACCATTTTCTAGATTGAGGGATTGGGCTTTGAGCACCAAAGAATGGCCTCCACATAGTCCATGTGACTTTGCTTTGTTTGGATGGTCAAAGACAGAATCTACTGATCAAAACCGAGAACACTTGATGAATGGAACAACAAATTCAAGACACTTTTATGGTTGTTCCTCTTCACTTCTCAAGGAAAAGTGACAAGTCTTTTAGGCTGCAGAAGTGTATGCAAAATGCTGGGGCCCATGTTGAAAACTGACACAAAATGGTAATGTGTGGGCATTAAAATAATACATGGATTGTAGCAGCACAGCATTCCTTGTAACAGACACAGCCATTTAACATTATTATTTACTTTTGTTCACCCTGTATTTTGACTTTCCAAATTAGCAGCTTCAAAATCTGGATTACATACGACCTCACCTCAAACTTTTGCAGTAACTCCTGTTTCTGCCTGAATAATGTCTCCTGCAAAATTCCTGTAGAACCCACCACTTCCGCGAGGCCCTTGTGCTGTTCTCGATAAGCTCGCAACTCAGCCATCAGATCACTCTGCTGCCTGTCCAGAACAGACATCCAACTATCTACTTGCTCGTATCCTTCAGCCTGCTGAAAAATAATCATGTGCTCAACGTACGAGAATTTTATAATCGTACAGTGAACTGCTGCGTTATGACACCACAGAGGCTGCAAAACTCTGACAGTATTTTTTTTTTTTCATTATTTACTGCAATTGGGTTGTTACCTGGTGGCAGTGGTTATTTTACATGTAAACAAAACATGAAATTGGTTACTACTAGATTTAAGTCAGGAGGGCTACATGAGAAGCATGTAGTGGTATGTTGCTTCAAACAACTGCATCCTTCCTGCTAAATCAGTTTCACAGTACAAATTACATAACGAAAAAGCAGAAGTGTCCATTGCCTTGGGGGTGAAACTGCATATCTGAATCACAACCAAGAAGTCTACCACACTTGCACACCACTTCAATCGCCTTTGTCAACATGCGTAAAGGCTAGTGTATGTTACGCAGTAAAAGATGGGAAACAGGGCAGGGAAAAATGAGGGTCACATTTTTATATACAGCGAATAATGCCTAACTAACTCCTTGAGAGTGAGTCCCTGACAACCTACACATCTTATCAATTACAACTTAATTAGCTGAAAAATGAAAGCAACATTTACTCTGTCTTCACACTTGAAATAACTGGTTATGAGAAAAATGAACAAAAGTCCATGACACTAACAGCATTTCTGTTATTTTATGAAAACAAATTTTCCTAACCACTTAAATTTATGGGACAGTACTGTGCATCTCAAAGCTAACATATAGCTTTAGCAGAAGAAACTACAACAGACAGATGGCATTTGATTCAGCAGTTTCATTTTACTCTTATTCCAAGTTAAGTGGGGAACAGAACATATTTAAACTACAAAATGTCCTTTCTGAATGCTATCTGTGTTGTAGGAGGTTAATGGTATTTGCTGACATCAGAAACACACCTGCAGCTTTCCAATATACTGCTGTTGATCTCGAAGTTTGCCAAGAAGTATCTCTTTCTCAGCAACCAGCTCTGTATTGCTTCTGAGAACGAGTTCCAGCTTATGATGTAATTCCAGCATATCACTTCCGCCACTGTCATTACTGTTCATATCTGTCACTCCCAAATGCATCGCCACCCTACCACTATTCCGAACTTCTTCCAGTTCTACAGAAAGCTTTTCATTGCGATCTTGTTCATCTTGCAGCAAATTTTCAAGAGTTTCAATTTTAACTGAAGAATCCTCCAGCATATTGAGCAAGTCCTGCTGTGATGATACTGGAAAATAATATACCAATATCGTAACTATACTTTAAAATTAAGAAGGACTAAGATGCATATTATAGAAATTAAGGATTGAGATGCATATTACAGAAAATAAAACAGTCACATCATTTGGTAAACAGGAATCAATGAGGACCATATCAATTGAGGGAAGCTCAGTAAAAACCGAGAGTTTCAAGACCTTCTTTAATTCTACGGGGTACATCCCACTGTGTTTGTGGATCATTAAAATACAAATCACTTACAGTCTGTCAATTGCAACTATTACCCTTTATTTTGGCATGGTTACATGTTTTGTTACGCATTTTTAATCCTACTGTGCAATACTGTATTGACAGCCCAATGATGGTCAAAAACAATCGAACCATGTAGCTATACCAAAGTACAGTACAGCAGTTGTGTTTGGCGGACAGCAGGGGATTTTTTCGAGACTTTCGCACTGGCGTAGCTAAAGATTCCATTCCTCTGGGATATGAAGATGCAATATATTTTCTACAAGAAAGGAATCCTCATAGTGTTATGAAAACAGTATGTAGAAGTACATTTAAGAGATATATGGCCCTCTGGCAAGCCAATGATGACTATAGCTGTTGCACAGTGTCATGATCAGAACACCAACAGATGAATGCAGTCACCATGGAGAATGTGTCAATTATTGCTTAGCTCTCTGATACGTGCAGCTGTCCTAGCTCAAGTGAAGAAGCAAGTTTGTTAATCAGATCATTCCTTCCCCACCTCCTTAAATCCACAAATTTAATTCCAGTACCAAAGAATTTATACAGCAGAGCCAGAATGGCATAAGTGATACAGCAAAAAAGCCGTGGGCTGGAAGACCCAAGGTTCAATTCTTTGTAGGGGTCACACGCAGATATTTCTCTCCAGCAACAATGTTCAGACTGGCTTTAGGATCCACCCAGCAGGAATTACTTCCTGAGGGTAAAGTGGCTGGAGCATGAAGCTGACCACTCACCTCCATCTAAGAGCTGAAGTTAAGAATGAGTGGAGCCTTTACTCCCCCATAAGCCTTCACAGCACAGACAGGAAAAATTTTAACCTTTCTTTCCTGCTACAGTATCCACTTAAAACTGTTACATCTAGCCACAACAAAACATTGTTTGCTTCCAGATCTTCTGCAGTCACGATGACAGTCAACATGAATGGGGTGACATGCAGTCCCTTGGTGATGTGGCTGAAATTAATCTTACTACACTGGCACTAGTGTCAGTATGATCATGTAAAAGTATGGAATAGTGGTGAAATGATGATTGACATATGAAAACTGAAATAGGTACCGTGGGAGAAATAGTGTCAGTTTGCCCTCAACATAGCCAACATTAACTGCCCTGGGACTGAACTCATGACTTCATGATGACAATCTGACAATTGCCCAACCCTTGCAACATCTGTAGTGTTACTATAATATTTTCTTTAGAAATGAACTTGTAACAGACTGATTACAAAGACAAACATGTAGACTCAACATGTTTCCTTTCAGCATAATAAAGCAGAAATACATAAAAGAGATACGAACTCCATATTTAATTCAATAAACTCTTTAAAAAATACACACACAAAAACCAACCTACCACACACGAACATCACTAAAACACAAAACAATGACTACCAATAAAAGGTAAAGCTTTCCCACAACAAGTCATGAGGACTCAGACGCAAGATGGCACATCGGGCTTCTGCAGTTACTCTCACATTCAGCACAACTAGTATGGCGGAGCTGTCAGATCCATGTGCTGACTGCACTTTGCCCTCCAAGGCAATTCCATGGTAATCATATAGCCTGAGTGGACCCAAGGGCTGCTGAATGAAGTCAGAGGGACTAGGTCACTTGAAAATTTCCAAGAATGACACCAGGAATCAAAACCGGAACCTCCCGTCTTGTGGTGCAGTGCCTCAAACAACTGCACCACCACTCACCCCTACATGAATCCCTACACTTCAAATATTTTATGTTCTGGGGATTCTGGTCTTCCAGAATGTGGCGCAGCATCACTGTCACAAGTTCCTGACATTGCTTCCAAATGTCTCCCAAAAATGCAATGTCACATCCCTGAAGACTGGATACTTACACTGCTGTGAAAACCTCAAAAGATGCTGCAACATATGCTTTCTTCACGCTTGTTTCTATTCCATTCACCAACCTACAGAATGTTCACTTATTTATAACTCTATTCATAATGAATTTAAGAGTGACTCACCATAAACAGGTGTAATTGCTGTATGACTGGTACTCATGTGTAACAGACGGCTATTACTGGCCTCAAGCTGCTGCTTCTGTAGATACAGGATGGCAAGTTCCTTTTTGGAATTTCCTAGTTCCTCTTTTGTAGCTTTAAGCAGTTTCCACAAATTCTCCAATTCAGAATGTACTCTACAAAGCTCATCATGGCACAACTTTATCCTCTTAGCATCTTCAGCTTTGGATTTCTCCAAAGTTAGTATTTTTTCATGTAATAATTGGCAGGCTTGCTCTTGTGATCTCCGAACTTCCTTCAAATACACAATTTCTTTTGCCTTATGCCCCAGTTCAAGAATTAAATTTTCTGTTGTAGCAGAGCTTTTCTCATCCGCAATACTTGCAAGTCTTTCTTTTATTCCTTGGTACAATTTTTCTTCATTTGCCATTTTTTCCTCTGTCAACTGAATGGTTAGCTCTCTTTGTAATTTTTGGAATGTAGCATTTTCATGTTCCAGTTCAACAATCTTTGACTCAAGATCACTTTTTTCTTGATGTATCACATCCCGTTCTATTCTAACATTTTCTAGTTCCTGCAATTTATCCTCTAGCCCTTTGCAGTGTAATTTGGCTGCATTGTTTTCATCATTATAAAGACATACCTGAAGTTCCTTTTCCTTGAAGTTTAACTCCAAAGTTTCAAGTTGATTTGATAAATCTGTTTTCTCTTTTTCAAGAACAATTAACCTTTCCACCCACTTGGAGGGACAGAGTGACGACACAAGAGGCTCTGGTACGTTCACAGCATACAGTTTCCGCCTCTTCAATGGCCCACTTTCAGAAATATGGACCCCGTCTCCAATGTGATTTTCACCTACAGTAATGTCAATACCACTTGCAAAGGCTTGACTACTGCTAGCATTGGAATTTGTTACACCAGCATTCTCCAATGGTGTCAACACTACACCAGCACATGTTTCATTGACAGGAGACAAATCCAAACTACCAATCTCACTCACTGTACTGATTGTCTTTAACTTAAGAATCTGAGATGCCAAATCTTTGAGTTTCTCTTCATTCACCTCCCGCTCTACCACCAGTTTATCCAATTCTACCTCCAAGTGTCTACATTTTTCTGAAACTTCATCTTTTTCAAATTTCAGCTTCTTTATATATTCTTCTGCCTTGGCACTCTTCTCTATTAGGTCAGCACCTTCCTGCTTCTGTTGTTCCAAATCCTTCATTGCAGTGCGCAAAGCCTGCTCCATCTCAGCAACACGTTCAATAAGCATGCACTCAGCCTCTTCTTTTGCAGCCAACAATCCCTGAAGTTTCAGGTACTGCACGTTAATGTCATGCAACTGTTCATTTTCTCTTTTCTTCTGCTCAATAATCTGATTTACTTTGTCCAATTCAACTTCAAGATCATTAATCCTTCTTTCATAGGCTTTTTCTACTTCTTCTTTTGCTGCAAGAAGGCTCTGAGTCTTAAGAAACTGTACAGTGACTTCTTCTAATTGTGATTTACTACAGTCTTCTCCGTGCTTCGCTGCTTCATTCAAACATGAAACCTCAGCTTCCAGTGTTGCCTTAATGTTTTTCAAGTGATGGATTTCGTCTCTGAGGTCATTTACTTCTTTTGTATGTACGATCTTCATCTGAGACATGTCATCTTGTACTTTGGCATTCAACAACTGAACTTGACTTTTATATACATTCAACTTTTCTTGACAGTCAGCCAGAGTAGTGACATATGTCTCTTCATTCTCTCTACACACACGCAGGTGAGTATTTAATGCATTAAGCTGCTGTTTGTACCCGTCTACCTCTAGTGTGTGTGACTCATGACACACACTTTTCTCTTGTTCAAGCATTTCATTTGCTTTAGTAAGCTCCCCGAGCTGTAAAGTCAAATTATCTACTTGTTTATTATATGATGCTAACTGTACCGCATGCTCTTCTTCAATTATTTTCAACTGTGCCTTATGGGAGTCCTGAAGCTGTGACAGCTCATAATGTAGTCTTTCCTTTAAGGTCTCCACATGTTGCTTGTATGCTTGTAGTTCATCCTGTGAAGCAGCCACTGCCTTAAGGGCCTGTACTTCATCCATATATGCCATCAGCTTCTCCTGACATGAATCCAATTCAATTGTGCTCTTTTTCTCTGCCTCTGCTCTCTCATTTAGACGAATGTTCAAACTTTCAATCTCTTGTTGTGCAGACAGCAATTGATTTTTGCTCTTATCTTCCAAGGATGTAACTTCTTGAAGACGTGCATGTAATGTTTCAATTTCTTGATTTTTTAAGTTTTTCTCAGCATGTGTTAATTCTTCGTTGAACCTTCTATCCAAGGACTCTATCTGCTCTTTATATTCTGCCAGCTGAGTCTGACAAGCAGTTATTTCCAAAACATGACACCTCTCAGCCTCACTAGCATCATGCAATCGTGAATTTAAAAACTCTATCTGTTGTTTACATAAGGCCAGCTCAGTTTCATGGGATTGGCACTTGGCAATGCTATCTCTTTCAGTCCATTTTGATTCATTTTGCTGCTTCGTCAAATTAACCTCTTCCTTATATACAGAAAGATCCTGTTTAAATGTTTCCCCAACTCTTAGTGCGTCTTCAAGCTGCATTTTTAATGTTTCAGTCTCTTCTTTGTAACTTTTCACCTCTTTCATGATGATTTCATTAGCACTTGAGCTATCTTCAAGCTGTCTCTTAAGGCAAGACAAATCTCTTTCATGATTTGCTACTGCTTCCTCTGTGGTCTGTAATAATGACTTCAGATGTGCTGATTGCTCTTCGTATGATGATACTGTAACACTATGTGATGCCAATATTTCTCTCTTCTCCTTCTGCAGTATGCCTTCACTTACCAAAATCCTTTGTATTTCTGTCTTCAGAGCTTCATTCTCCTCCTTCCATCTAGAAACCTCAAAATCAAAACACTGTTTATGTGCTGCCAACACTTTGGCAAAGCTTTTCTCTGCTTCAGGCAGTTCCTGAAGTCGCAAATTCAGGGCTTCTACACGTTGTTTGTACGAAGCTATTTCCATTTCATGGGTCTGTTGGACAGATTCTAATTTGGCCTCATAGGTTTTCTTACATTCAGCCAACTGTGAGCAGCAGTCTGCCTCAGCTTCTGATGTCTCCTGCAACTGTAACTTCAGATTATCTACCTGCTCTTTACCTACACTCAATTCCATCTCATGGGACTGCTTTAAAGACAAGAATTCAGCTTCAAAAGCTTTCTTGTATTCATCTAACAGTTCTGAGTACTTCATTTCAGCTTCTGAAGCTTTTTGCAATTGAAAATTTAAATTTTCAATCTGCTGTTTGTACACTGTGAGTTCTTTTTCAAAACTGTTTCTGGACTCCTGTTCATAACTCTGTTTTTCTTTGTGAGCTGCTTCCAGCTGTTGCTGCAGCACAGCAATCTTCTGTTTAGACAATTCCACTTCCAATGTAAAAGACTGTTTAAGCTCAGCCATTTCCTTCTCCAGCTTTCCTCTGGCTTCTGAAGACTCTTGCAGCTGAGACTGTAAAGACTCCAGTTGGTGTTTACTATCTGCTGTCAGATCTCCAGCTATGGAGCAATGTGCAGCTAATGCCATCTCCTTAACATGCTGTTCTTCCAGTGCTGCTTTGTCTTCATTAAACTGATTCCTTAAAAAAAAAAAAAAAAAAAAAAAAAAATTTTATGATATAAAAAAAAAAAAAAAAATAAAAAATAACAAAAAAAAAAAACCAAAAATTATTTTACAAAAACCCGAGAAAGGGGGTTTTGGGGGGGGGGAAAAGGGG
>Ga0131853_10021068_pt1 | contig 11838 bp, 6 predicted proteins | sample TergutLab28metaG_FD_92764 | JGI IMG/M metagenome (GOLD analysis project Ga0131853, IMG submission 92764) | Labiotermes labralis P1 segment gut microbial communities from Petit-Saut dam, French Guiana - Lab288 P1 (version 2) (version 2) | ecosystem: Host-associated > Arthropoda: Insects >...
CTTACTTACTTACTTACTCACTCCATGGTGCAGAGTCCTTCTTGAGAAGCTAAATGGTTTGCAGCTAGTCAAGAAATTCCCCGCATTTCACGGAACCCGAAGGTTCATTACCGCACTCACAAGTGTCCGCCACCCGTCCCTATCCTCGGCCAGCCCAATCCAGTCCATATACCCACATCCCACCTCCTGGAGATCCATCCTAATATTATCCACCCGTCTACGCCTAGGTCTCCCCAGTGTTCTCTTTCCCTCCGGTTTCCCCACCAAGACCCTATACGCCCCCCTCTCCTCACCCATACGCGCCACATGCCCGGCCCATCTCATTCTTCTAGATTTTATCACCCGTACAATATTGGGTGAGGAGTACAAATCATTTAGCTCCTCGTTATGCAATCTCCTCCATTCCGCCGTTACCTCGTCCCTACTAGGTCCAAATATTCTCCTCAACACCGTATGAATACGTAGTAAAAATGCGTACTGATTTTTCCTGGAAAAAGTCATGGCGGAGACTCGCGGTGGCGTGACGATGTCCGTCGGTTCATAAGGACCTGGAATCTTTCACATCACATTAACGGTTGTTTAATGCTGAAGTTAATACTAATTAATCTGTGAGTCTCCATTTGCGATATCCTCACTGAACATTAAATCCGAACGACAGGAAACCTCAGAATCTAGCCCCTGTGTGTACTAACAACGCAGGTGTGCCTCCCATAAATGACCGCCCACCATTTGTAACAGGACGACGTATGATTCTATGGATCCAGATGTGGGTAACTCTTCCTCTCAGCACACAGAAAATGAACGTTTCTTCTAAAAAGTGCTGAATGAGAAACGGCTGAAGATTTTTATACAGAAATACGAACCATCCAAGCTTTTGAATGCATTATCACGTGGGTGGGAAAAGGAAGGTTTTGTATAGTGTATAGCAAGCCGCATGGTGATCACACAGAATTTAGAAAAGATGTATCAACCCCGGTCGGACCTATTATATTATGAATAAGGTACGAGGCGCAGACAAAGCCATGGCTCAGACGGACACTGCTACACTCCACTTACCCTCACATCGTGATGCATACTGAGGGTACAATGGCTTAAAAAGGGATGGTGGAGTAGGAAAGAAGGGTTGACCAACCAGTGGCGTGTCTTGGACAACGTAAAACATGTCAATATCTTCACAAGAATCCAATTTACAATTGCAGCACAAGCTGGTGATTCAGACATACTTTACTTCGATTTGGAATACTGCTCTCAGAAGATACAAGATACACTTTGTGTCGCCTGGTGAAGGAAAAACTAAACTGTAATGTGAGATCTCAGGTTGTCACAATACTGCTGCTGAATATTCCAGTTTTCTGTGACGTCACGCTGTGTCGTTGGGTAAGCAGTTTCCGGCGTAACCATGGCGGTCCACGAAGAAACAGTAAAAATAACGACATTACGATACTCCGAAACTTCGGGGATTACATACTCAAGGAAAGTGTGACGTTCCAAAACAAATTACTTTAGCAGAACCAATACCCGGTATCTCTATTGTTTCAGTCTGAGACACAACTGTGGGCAATTCATTACTGCCTTCTGTCTCGTGCCGGGGAATTACGTAACGTGGTTCAGCGACATTTCATAACGAGTACATCATGTTTACTACGACGAGGCACAATTTCAAGGACGGTTTCTAAAACGCCTTCAAAATATGTTACTTTCAGACAACCAACCGGCCGATTGTACAGTACAAAAGGATTTCCACAGTAGGTGTTTAGATTCGAAGTTCCTCGTTTTTCTAAAACAATTTTCAAATTTTCCATGTATCTACGGGTTGGACAGTCCAGGCTTCGGATCCCGGAAGAGACAAAAAAATTTTCCCTTCTGCAAAAACAGTCAAGACCAGCTCTGGGGCCCATCCAGCCTTCAATTCGATGGGTGCCGGTGTCCATTCCCTGGGGTTACAGCGAACAGGGCATGAAGTTGGCCATTCACCTCCAGCTAGTGTCAGAACTGAAGAATGAGTGCAGCTGTACCTTATACGTCCTCAAAGCGTCGATAGAGACAAATTAACTTTAATATACTTCCAAGTCTTGCCTTTCATCGTTAGTACTAATAAATGTGAAGATTACAGTCCGATGAAACGTACCGCCCTGCAGTCTAGTGCAATTTACGTCGGACGGTAAACTCCCAGCAGGCTACACGGCGTCATATGGAAAAAGAAGTCAACCCTGTCACTACCCTGAGAACCTCAGACCTCGCAACGGCAAATTTCACATTCAACAATTCCTCGCATTCGAGAATTTTGCTTCCAAGACCAAATAGATCCTGTAAAAAATTTCCACTTCTAACACACACCGAATCAGATACTGCAGTCTTCCTACTGCTTCCAAAGTCTGATCAGTGTTTCCGTACTTTGAAAGAAAACAGATATGCAGATACGGCCTAACTATTCGGACACATTCAAGTGTGCAGCAAGACACAGCAACCGCTGCAGCATCGTCACGTGCGATTACAGTACAATTATACCAGGGTACAAACTTGTATACAAGTAAATCTACAAATACAGGGTACGTGACGTTTTGTTCAACTGTTATGAACAGACACTTAGATAAATTTCGTGTATTTTCGGAACAGCACCGTCCAATTACCCGGAGAACCGTAATCTCTACGAAGAACACGTACTGGACATACAGAGCGCATGCCATTTTTCTCTACAATTTTTATCCGAAACATTTTTTCTAGCTTCGATAAACATTTAAAAAGGTAAGTGCAGATTCTATCTGTATGTCTTTGCAAAATGGTCGGTTAAAATAGTGCGATCTAAACAAAAACTGAAAAACAACAACAAATTTCTAGTAGAACAAAATTTCGTCAAAATCCGTCCAGAGGCCCCCGAGTTGTGCCACACATACACGGACGGACGGACGGAGGGATTTTTAATAGGCGATCCGCGACACTAAACGACGCGTCACCTAACTTCACATTACGCAACAGAATCTCGCCCCCCGTGATAAGATCTTGTGGGCAGTGATCCAAGATGTTTATTCTATATGTATACACACACACACGCGCACGCACAAAGTAATACCGGGACATACTGTTCTTCAAGTTTTTCTCAATTCCTTTTAGACATCTGAATAAACTGTCTTAGAAGTGCCATGACCGCTAAACCGTACTGTAACAAATACAGCACTTTTGACAAGAATTCTACTTCAAACCAAAAATGCCCAACGCGCAAGTGGAACAAGACTTCACTAAACATTTCCACGTCTTTTGAGACGTTATGTCGTGCTGACAGGAAAATACAGACGTTCTGAACGAGCTTGATGCCTTCCTCTTCAGTTCGACCCTGAAGACATAGACACCACGATCCTTCCCAATATCGGTATTTACCAGTCGAAACGCCTAACATCTCAGTAGACATGAACCTTTGGCGACCCCGAAATTAGCACCTCAAATATCGCAAAATTTAGTGTTCATTCCGAGCGGTGCACACAAGTGGCGTTGTGTACATCGGTACGTTAAGTTATTACATTAAAAAAAAATGTAGAAAAACGCCACTGCCTACTTCTGCCCCTACAATCCGCACAAAATCGAGCTGTTCACCCAATACTTTTCCCACTAACTCCCACGAACCTATTGGCAAGACGGATTCCCAACCTTGTGACGTCAGGGTTGGTGGCCGCCATACTGGAGGTTTTAAGGGGCTGGGACAATGGGGATAGTGAGGTGGATGTGGACCATCTGCGGGATTGGGAGGAAGGCCCGGCCTGACTTGAATAATAACTAAAAGGGTACTCGCCGAAGGGGTTGCAAACGTTTTATGCTTCTGGCCAGAAGAGGGGGAATGAACAAAAAAAAAAATTGGGTAGGAGGCTTCAGGTCAAGCCAGAGCATATTAAGGGGTGGGTGGGTTAAAATAGTTTTCTTTTGTCCTCCAACCTCCTCCCTCTCTACACGACAGCATTTTTCTTCCCTCTTCACTAGCAAACTGTTTCTTAAACACAAAATTCGTAACCGCATCAAGATCAGGCCGGGATGTTGAAGGTCGAGGTAGAAAGATGTGGGCAGTTATTTGATCTAATGGCTGTTCACATCCCCGTGGGAAACAAGGGCAGCCCCAAAGATGAAAACGGACTGCGAAAACAAAAACAGCCAATAAGCAGCAACTATTGTACTTCTCCACAGGAAGTGAGCAAATATGAACTACTCTTGAGGATGGCACAGCAGTGTAGTCGAGGATTCTGTCCTTCTAGTACACAACGTGGCGGTCCTACGAAACGTCGGGAAATGCCTACCAAAAGAAGCACAGTAATATACTACAAGGTCTATTTGATGCATTTCTCTTCGTCAGTAACTAACAAACTCCGATAACAGCCCGAACGTTCAGCAGAGCTAGCATCAATGGCTGCCAGTCCAGACAATTCTACGCTAGTGCCATCCACGTTCGCCATTTTCCTGAAATACCATTTTAATGTCATCCACATACCAACCCACACGGCATCATACCGCAGAAGAGTGGAATACGAATCCGCACGACCGTAAGAACTACAAATTTCACATCTCTCTTTCCTTTCAAGGTTATAGGCTACTGGCGAACTTACATTACACTACACTACACTACACCCCCCACACCACAAAATTCAGTCAACCAGAATACTCTCTTTGACAACAAAATTTCGTTTTCTGTCCAAACCCCTGACAACAAAACTTAGTATTCTGTCAAAATATATTTACACATTTTTTTTTTAAATTGAGCCATCCCCGTTGTGTATATATAAACAATAGGTGTTGGGTCAGTCTATAACACAACAATATTTAAAGGTGTTTAATAATGATAAAAGTAAAACTACATGTTTCGGCCTGTAAAGGAATACCACTATACTTTCAAACGTAAACCTGATGATGGCCACTTAGGCCGAAACATGTAGTTTTACTTTTATCATTATTAAACACCTTTAAATATTATTGTGTTATAGACTGACCCCACACCTATTGTTTATATTACACATATTTATCTTTGATTTGAAGGATAACACTGCTCTCTGCTTTCAACGCCATACCTGCTGGACGGGAAAGCGGTCATTACACGATAGAAGTCGACTTCGACTGCGGCACTCACCTGAAATGAAAAAGAAAATGATATTTAATTTTGGCTTACAAAGAATTAACAAAACGTTATGAGACGAACTGAAGACGCTTACAATTTCAAGCGTTTTTAAATTGCTACGCCGTACAGCAGCATAACTTAGCAGTACGCAAGTTACTCATGTCGGTCTCAAATCAGATGCCTTGTGATCACAGTTACTGTATTTTGCTTGCGAATATGACATCAGAAAGGTTCAAGAAAATGAAAATTGATTGGAAGGGTGTAAGAGAAACGCCAGTTTCAGGTCTGTATCAATAACAGCGCGCTGGGCGAGAGGAAAATACCACAATGAGAAACACAGAAGCTGTATCAAAATGACAGTAAAGAATCTGGTGCAGAAGTAATCGCAAAAGGAATCAGGCACCCCTGCCTGTCCCTGTCTCCTCACCAGAATGCGGCACAAAATCGTCAACACACACGTCTAATAAATCCTTCCAAAATGTGGTGAAGTTCAAATATTTGGGAAAGACAATAACAAACCAAACCCACATTCTCAAATTCGTACGAGAATTCGACGAACGTCTGTCATTATTCGGTTCAGAAACTTTTGTCTTTCTACCTTTACTTCGTTGGACATTCTTCTACACTACACGATTTCGGACGAAAACAGACGAGTACACAGAAAAGTGACACAACGGTCTCAACTGGGAAGTACAGTCAAGTACCGAAACGTCGTGTACATGTAGCACACCTCAGGCAGGCAATGAAACAGAGGTACAATAAATCACAAATAAATAAATAACAACCATGTTTTGTATTAATTTACGGTATATTACAATGGCATATGTATCGACCATTTGAAAAAAGCCACATCAGGCTACATAAAACACATAACAGAAAGACTATCATAAACACAATAAAATGGCTCATGTCCATGTAGCTGACGTCACAATTTTACAGCAATATATGTGCTGTACGACCCGAAACCAAATAAAAGCAGAGTCAAAACATACTGAAATGTACTAAGCCGTTATCTGTTACACGGCTGGCCAAAGTAATCAACAGAAGAGCCACATAAGTCGTTAAGAACTCGCCTGAGGGCCGCACTTTTGTATACATGCATCGAATATTGAGTGGGGTGGGGGGGGGTGGACTGAATTCACCAGAACGCCGTTTTGTATAAACAATGGATTAGGCTAAAAGTACGGTTGAATTACAAGGTGGTATGACTTACTAAACTCCATAAAACAAAAAAAATGTTGATTTACTGTGTGCTGTCTCAAGAGTGACGAGCTATAGTTTGTACACACTTTCTCTGTTAAAAAGTATTCATATTATGTTCTGGTATGTTTGTTAAAATGTATGATTGTAACCGCTCAGGTGAACTAGGGCCGCAAATACTTTTTTCGAGGGCAGCATGTTGGCCAGCCCTGATCTGGTACTTCATAGCGAATGGGAAGAATCTTCCCTACTAAGTTGGCCTCGGGAGAATCAATCTGTAATTAGGATACATTTTTGTTCAAATAACTCACATTATCTTCTGAACAAAAATATTACGAACAAAAGTCCGATATTACTGAGTAACTTGGAACAGGGTTGGAGTTGCAGAAGTGTGTTTTCGATTTGTATAAGACAACTACCATTACGAAAACCCGTTTGAGAAACATATTTTCACCCACCGCCGCGTATACAAGAATGCAAAAAACTAAATATGAAGTCAGCAAGGAGTCTTGTGTTTTGCACGGCTGTAAAATTTGGTCTTTGATCTGAAAACAAGAACAGAGCTCCAGGATGTAGGAGAACAGGATGCAGTGGAAAGCATTTGAACCTAAGAGGGAGGAAGTAACAAAGGGGACAGATAAAACCTGATAATGAGCCACTTCATAATTTGTACTAGGCTGCTGTTAACGAAACGCTACTCGTGTGAAGAAAATAAGGACGAGACGGGCGGAACACACAGCACGCATGGCAAAGTCAATATACAAAAGAACATGAAGGAAACGAGCCACTTGCAAGCATCGGGCGTCGATGGGACAATAATATTAAAATGTGGTTTAGAGAAACATGGTGCAACAACGTACTGTGGTGGGCTGTTGTGTATACGGTGATGATACGCCTTGAGTCTCATAGCCATTTAGAAGGCTGGCACAGCCCCTGACGCTGCTTGTTAGTCTTTAACATACACAAGCATTCACTCAGCTGTTCAGACGCTTGATCAGTCAATTCGCAAAATTATACTAGTCACCTGGTTAACTGACACTGTCACTCATTTAACCAGTCTGTCTGTCAGTCAGCCAGGAACTGAATCAGTCCATAATCAATCGGTTAGTCGCTCTATCGTCTGGTTCTGAGTTGAGAACAGCCGATGGGTAATTTCGTAAGCCATATCCAGACACACTTCCGTTCTGCAGACACACGCTTTATTGCGGCTTTCCCAGGGGCAGCTGTACCACAGGCACGCGCGCGCACACGCACTCCCACACAATATTCAGAAAAGCCTGAATACATGACGTAATTACAAGTATGTGTATTTGGCTGGTGCTGGCAGGTACGTGTAAGAGTGGTTTAAGGGCAAGTAGTAGGAGCAGATACTGTATTCTTCCAGAAAAATTCCTGGTGCCATTGAAATTAAAAATAAATGTATGAACTAGCTAACGAAACAACTAGGCAGCTAAATTTTCCGATGAATCAGTGACGTAACTACATGACTGACTACATATATTATTCAAGGCGTAACACCTCCTAGTAGGACAGAGCCTCCTCATTGTCCAGGCTTCACGATCACACTCAGACACAACACTCGGTAGGAATCCTCTGGACGAGTGATCAGCCCGACCCAGAGACCTCTACTCAGACAACAAACAACACTCACATGAGACAGACATCCATACCATGGCTGGATTCGAACCCGCAATCCCAGCGAGCGAATGGCCACAGGCCCACGCCTCAGACTGCGCGATTTACGTAAATGACTGAATAACTTACAAATAAGCTGCCTTACCTCACTAAACTAAACAGTCAACTAAGAAACTACTAGCCAGCTAGCTAAAATATATGACTGATTATCATAGCAGCCGACTAACGAGACGATCCACGCAACATCCTGCTCACGGCTAACATCTCGACGTGAGGTATCCTTATTACACTAGGTGCTGGTGCAGACATTCGGCTCTCCTGACACAGTTGCATGGGTCTCCTCAATTCTTACGGGCAGATGCTCGCTCTTGTTAAATAATAAACAGACAATACACTGTTACGTTCCTCTCTGCGAAGTCACAGCGCAGGGCGACATGTGTCTGTTTTATGGGAATTCAACTTCCGTTAAAAACGCACGTGTTGCAGAAGTGACGTAAACTAGTGTACGGCATATGGAGATACTCTGATGACAGATTTCATTGCTGAAAAACAATCCCCCTCCCAGAAAATGATGATAAAACAATACCTGCTGCTAACGGAGGACATTTTATTTTTACTCTTTGCGTCACTACACACTTGGCAGGCAACTTCCATCCTCTGGTATCAAGAACAATGAAAATGACAACATTCTGATGCTCGCAATACGGAATTAACTGCATGGGTACATTCAAACTCTCAAATTCCCTCCCCGCTCTCTGCAAAGTTAAGGGCCCACACGAAAGCCACTACTATAACACAATTTGGTTGTAAAATGAAGACCTTAGTGATGAAGTGACGAACACTAAGAGCAAGATTTGTGTATTAATGGAAAACACATACTTTTGTCCTATTTGATTTAGTAAAACTCCACCTAAATAAGATCACAGCCATGGTGGCTTAGAAAATTACACAAGCAGAAGCTTCAAAGCAAGTGCCCCTGCCTCAGCCACTGCGGTAAGCCACGGTGGCTGAGGGTACGAAACGTCTGTGCAGAGGTCTAAACAATATCGTTTGGAAAACCTCATGGAAGAGACCGTGAGGATGCCTGACGAGATCGTAACATCAAAACGACAGCCAGAGACAGCAGGCTGTGGGCCTGTGAACATGCATTGAGGGAACAATGAGGAGAGAGGTGACCCGAGGGAATAATACTAACATTAAATATGCAGGGAATGGACTATGCAAAACGCCCACACCATTTTGGACCGAAAATCTTGACGCTAAATAAGAGAAGTCAAGAAAGCTCAGTCGGTATTGCGACTAAGACTACTAACTGATCGACCAAACAGTTGCGGTCCAATTCCGGCGGAGTGAGAGTTTCCGCTCTCTTGCAAAGCGTCCAGACCGTTTCTGCGGCCCATCCAGTCAACAGGTGGCAGGGATAAGTCGGCCGAAGCTGAAGACTCACCCCAGTCTAGCGCCGAGAACAACAATGGACGGAGCTATACCTCCACTCCCTCCCATGCCCTCATACCATGCTCCTTAATTAATAACAGAGACTCAACTTTCACCGCTGCAGTAAAACTGGTATTTGGAAACTGTGACAGCACGGACAGGTAAACATAAATGCATAGTAGAAAGGGGGAACAAAAGTGAAATGCAATGAACGCGGCTAGGATTGACATAATCGACTGAGCTGAGTGAAAAATATTGAGACGAATATGGCTACCAGTAAAAGAAAGCGACGGATGAAGAATAAGATATAGCCTAATAATAAACTACACAAATTATGTGATGAGCCATGCATATCAGGTGGTGATAAGTTGAAACGGTTACAGTAGGCTGGACATACTGAACGCATGGATAGCAAACGCATACCAAGGAAGATACTATAAAGTACATTCGGTGGAGAAAGACCTGTAGGCAATCCTAAACGAAGATAGAGTGAGGACGTGGAGGAGAATCCCAAGATACTGGGCGTAAGAAACTGGGAAAAAATATGCAATGGAGAGACAAGGGTGGAGAAGCTACATACAAGAGGCCAAGGCCCGAAAAAGGAAGAGGAAGAGGAATGAGATTTTGTAGCGATGGGAATGAACTATCGCGTTCCATTCATCCGCTGAGTACGAGGGATGGAAACGTGAGCGGAAGAATCACGTAGTGACGTTGATGGCCCAACAGCAACCGGCCGGCCTTGACCGTCAGGAAGGTCTGACCTTCCTGGTACACACGTTTAGATAAGCGACCAGTTTGTAACGACAGGTGCCTTGGGATAGCTATGTTCTGTGGCAGCAGAAATGTGGGATAGCTATGTTCTGTGGCAGTAAAAATGAACACCGCTAATATCAGAACTCCACCATTTCCATCAAATCGCATCTCCACCAAGTACTTCCGTAAATCTCGACCTGAACATCGTTCCCCCACCTTCTCGTTCTAACGGCTGTCGATTTCTCGAGAAGATTTCCTCACGTGATCACCTAACCCATCATATATGATAAATAATATGGAGAATCTTTTTTTGTTTCTGCGATTTTGTTACCAAAACTCTGCGTGCATTCCTTGCTACCCAACCTGGAATACGACGTGTACTCTGAGAACACTTATCCCAGTGCCACTGTGTCTACCAAAAATCCCACTTGGAGTACCCCAACATCGAACCTGGGGCGAAAGGCCGGCGAGTAACCGCCTGAGGCATGGCACTGTCTAAAGACGAAAATTATCCTGAATTACATTTAAGGATTCAGTTCGTACCGCACAGCAAACACACTCTATCTCCATTATAAAACCCATCAGTTAAGGTGGATAGGGAAATCATCCCTACTTGTTCTAACGATCCACACAAAAGAAGGAAACTGTGTGGGAGGGTCGCAGAATTACTAAATGTTAAACATGATGGTACAGAAAGTACCCAGTGGGTTTGAAAGAGTTAACTTGCCAACTAACCAATTAACCAACCAATCATTTAACAGCAAGCCGTTAACAACATAACTGTATGGAACAGAGTACTTCTTTAGTGAGTGTTGATTAACCAACTGATGAAGATACCCCCTACTTTTTTAAGGAATCTCAGTGGACCTGTCATGTGCCAAATAAATCCACTCCATACCTTATTTCAACAAGATCCCTTTTAATACTGCCCTCCACACAGCCTGCGCCTAAGTGTATTAACATGTTATCTTCCTATGTTATTATGTTCAAGTCCACACGTCTTCCCTGCCATGCATGCTACAAGTCAGCATTTCTCACCCTCCTGTATCACTCTTCCTACTACTATATTGTGCTTCTGTTCGTTATGCATCCCACACAGCCCTTCAAACCTGACAATTTAATAAACAGAGATGACGCGCCGTCAAATACAAGCTTTTAACAAAAACAACTTCGTCACATTGCCTCTAGCAACATGTTTCGACTCAGTCACCCTCAGGTTAATCAGGTAAAATATAAAAACGTAAAAATATCTAAACTTGTATGGAATACAAAATATCATGCGTCAGTTTCGGAACGAGATCTCAGTTCGTTACAACAATACTGACAGTTGGCCTACGGATTTTTGTTATGTTCAGTTTAAATGGCCTTCAAGTATAAGTTGTGTATAAAACTCAGTAGTTTTTGTTTTGGGGTTTTTTTTTTAAATATCGGATATATTTATACTGGTTATAATTGATGTTTTCTGTTATGAATGTAGTTATCTTCCCCTGCTGATTTGTATTCTTCACCGCTGAGGGGTGCTGCTCATTTATGAACGTGCGGTGACGTACCTGGGGTTACTGCAGATCACTAATAAATTATCATTAACCAATAACACACACATACTTACTTACTCCATGGTGCAGAGTCCTTCTTGAGAAGCTAACTGGTTTGCAGCTAGTCAAGAAATTCCCCGCATTTCACGGAACCCGAAGGTTCATTACCGCACTCACAAGCGCCCGCCA
>Ga0131853_10021070_pt1 | contig 11837 bp, 10 predicted proteins | sample TergutLab28metaG_FD_92764 | JGI IMG/M metagenome (GOLD analysis project Ga0131853, IMG submission 92764) | Labiotermes labralis P1 segment gut microbial communities from Petit-Saut dam, French Guiana - Lab288 P1 (version 2) (version 2) | ecosystem: Host-associated > Arthropoda: Insects >...
TATCTCCGTAACCATTGAACTTTGGATATAGGTGTTTTGGGTTATATCGGTATAGTTTGACCTAAGGAACACTCTCCCGAAGTTAGGTCCTTTCCTCCTGGGACACCTGTATATATATATATAAATTCTCTGATACGATAATTTTCCACCCCCTATGTGCCTGTTTTGTTAATTTCGTGGTGTTGTCAGAGTTCCCCACCATGTGCCCGGTGTGTGCCGCACATCACGGCGGCTCCCGTGTAATATGCACAAACACATTCGCTTACCGAAAGGTCGAACACATTGCAACAGAATTTCTAACCCCCGTTCTTGAAGAATTTTCGTTGCGAAAATATTTCCTCCAATTCCTTGCATAAATATTTTTTTTTCCGCACCACGAAGCGGACGGCTCGACAGGTCGAAACTGTCTGTTGCACTCATTTATCGTGCAGTTGTGGCGCCTACATTATTGCCGCAAAGACCGACGCACTGTTCAAACCCTATATGCGAGTTACACACCTATTTTAGGTAGCCTACTTACGTTACTTGTCTTCTGTGATGTGACGCAGTGTAGTTTGGTAGAAACGAACGTTTAGGGTGAACGTGCAGCCACCATCTATAGGTTTGATTGATTAATGTCTTTTACCGAACTGCATGGAGTCACATTCCAGATGAACGGCCGTAAGAATCAAATTTATTTCACGTACATGTTTGTTTCTGTCTTACCAAATACCGTCTGCCGCCATCCTCAGAATAATGGAGTTCCTCTTTCCTTGTATCTCAAAATACATGCGGTCCGTGGCATATACCTCCTACCTATTGCATTTTTCATCTACATCTGGAGATGAAACCGCGTTAAGTACACAGGAAGATTAAGCCGCGTTAAATATGCAGGAAGATTAAGCCGCGTTAAGTACACAGGAAGATTAAGCCGCGTTAAATATACAGGAAGATTAAGCCGCGTTAAGTACACAGGAAGATTAAGCCGCGTTAAATATACAGGAAGATTAAGCCGCGTTAAGTACACAGGAAGATTAAGCTGCGTTAAGTACACAGGAAGACTAAGCCGCGTTACGCACGCATGGGGATTACGCCGCGTTAAGTACGCATGAAATTAAGCCGTGTTATTACGCATGGAGATTAAGCCGCGTTACGTACACAGGAAGATTAAGCCTCGTTAAGTACGCATGGCGATTAAGCCGCGTTACGTACACAGGAAGATTAAGCCTCGTTAAGTACGCATGGCGATTAAGCCGCATTACGTACACAGGAAGATTAAGCCTCGTTGCGTACGCATGCAGATAGATGTAGCTGCACATTCCACACGACTGCCACGCGTTACTTATTGATTCCAAAATAAAGCCGTCATGCTTTGGCTGACATCATTCGTGCTTATCTTATCTTGCTGCGAAATATCGTCAGTCTAAAATTTAACAAAGAACATCTAACAATGAGAACAAAGTGGGATTTGCCAGGGATTTTAACTGTATCGTCGGGGAAGCGAGCATGGCGATCGGCCGGGCATCCGAGGCGGAGGGGAACAGCTTACGATACATGGCACTTCAGGAAAATTTGTCAGTAGTACTGGCTGTAATAAATTGTGAACGTCACAATGGTCTGTATTCTCTGCCTTGTCCCTTGCTGACGTCCGAAACATGCCGTCCTTCGTCAACTACGTCTTCATCACGTCGAGTTTTAGTACGTACATTGACACCACAGTGTTACTGATCAAGGCCCCGTAATATAAACTGGGTTAACAAAATATCCACGCGCTATTCCACGGCGCCTCTAGTTACAATTTCCACAAATAATCTTTTTTACACACATGAAAGTCTTATTTAACCTGTTTTTTTTTTAATTTTACATATATCTGACGTTTATACGCAGTGCGGTCCAAACATTTTAAGACTGATTTTTTTTTTAAATGAAGACACATACCTCTTTTTTAATCAAAATAAGCTCTACTGGCATATATACAATTTCTGAAAAGCTGCCGCAATTTCCTCTTTTAGGACCTTCTTTAATTCATCAGTTACGGCTTCTTGGATCTCAGCAACATCCGCAAAGTGGAGCCCTTTTTTACTTCATTTTCAACTTGGGGAACACAAAATAGTCTGGCGGAGATAAATCTGGAGAGTACGGGGTGTGATAAAGGGTTGTAACATTTTTTTGGCTCAAAAACTGGCAAACACTTGCAGCTTTGTGGGCGGGCGCATTATCGTGCAACAGGAAGAAATCTCGACAGCAGAACGCAGCTGGAAGAACCCGTCGAATACGCTTCAGGAGGCGATCCATTACTGCTTTATAAAATTCTGCATTTGCTGTTTTTCCCTCTGGTACGAATTCTTTGTGCACTGCGCCTTGAGAGTCGAAAAAAATTGTCAACATGCTCTTGATGCGGGACCTTTGGAATTTCAATTTCTTCGGCCGAGGGGAAGTCTCACCAACCCATTCAGAACTCTGTCGCTTTATTTCGGGGTCAAAAGCAAAACACCAGGTCTCATCTTGCGTAATAATTTTGTTAAAAAAAATTTTGTCCGCATCGGCCATAGCGATAATGTCTTGGCAAGATGTGACTCTATCTTCTCTTTGCTCAGGTGACAACAAGCGTGGAACAAAACGCGCACACAACTTTCTCTTTCCCAAATCCTCTTTCAGAATCCGAAGAACTGCAGTCTTGGGGATGTTCAAAGATTCTGCTATCATTCTTGATGCGATTCGACGGTCATTTTTTGACCAAATCAGCAACAGCAGCAATGTTTACCTCAGTTCGAGTCGATTTTGCACGGCCACCTCTCTCGTCATCTACCAGCTCGCTTCCGTCTCCAAATCGAGAATACCACCTAAAAACGTTTGATCGGTTCAGCCTCACTCCCATAAGCTTTGCACCAACACCAGTGTTTCTGTGGCAGACAGACAGGCTTTGAAACAAAATTTTATGGCAACTCTCTGTTCATTTCCGCCATCCAAGACGTATAAAGAAAACTGACTTTACAAGCCAAGTTATAAATCGTACACTGTCGAAGATAAACAAACGAAACTCGGTGTGTGAACGGATGTTGATTGATGGTACTTAATGGGTTGGCCGATAGATCGCTCTAATTCTGTTATTTAAACAAAAATCAGTCCTAAAACTTATGGATCGCACTGTGTATACACAAATGAACACAGTCACCGGACAGGACACTACCAATCCAACGATTTTTATATAGTTTCATATAAATTTTGTATTGTAAAACTTTTGCTAAGTCAAATAGGATGCCACATAACAAGCACAATTTGCACTATATCAAACCTTATTTTACAGTTTTGTGACGGTAGCCTGATGATGGTCTGTTGCAACCGCAGCACGCAGTCACTCCCGCGTAAAAAGTGCGGTTGTGTTTGACGGGACTATAACGACTTGTGTTAACTGAACCATTTGCATAAACGTGTATTACGGGTCCACGACATCACAAGTTCAATAAATGTTTATTGCCATAAATTAGACAAAGTTCTTAACAGCCACCCTGGTATGTTATCGGATAGGAAGACCCAACGCCAACGGAAGCACAAGTATCTCATTCACTCACGACGAAGCGGATTATATAGGGAGGGCCCTAATTATTAAGGAGGCGTCTCAAGTTTATGCAGCTCTCGTCGCAATAATAAATCCACAACTAAACCCGTTTAACGCAAACCGACACCGGAAAAAATGTTTTCGTTAGTGACGAGGCGTGGTATTGTTCAGGAAAGCGACAATGCCAGAACCGTGAAGTTAACAAATGTGCCAAATGGTTGCATCGCCGCCCGTATGTAAGAATTTAGCTCCCGCTCAATGGATTGTCATGTGACTGAATTAATTTACAAATACTTCTTATAATAAAACGAACTAGATGTACTAATTTCTCAAATTTATTTTTGGAATACAACTCTACATGTTTCGGACAGTTCCTCTGTCCATCATCAGGAGTTTTTCACTGTACACGCAGCAATGATATATGTCATACAGGTTTGCTGATAGCTTGCGAGCAGGATCAGGACGGAACCCATTTCTCAAATTTATTTTTGGAATAAAACTCTACATGTTTCGGACAGTTCCTCTGTCCATCATCAGTTTTTCACTGTACACACAGCAGTGGTATATGTCATACAGGTCTGCTGGCAGCTTGCGAGCAGGATCGGGACGGAACCCATTTCTCAAATTTATTCTTGGAATAAAACTCTACATGTTTCGGACAGTTCCGCTGTCCATTATCAGGAGTCTAGCACTGTACACACAGCAACGGTATATGTCATACAGGTTTGCTGACAGCTTGCGAGCAGGATCAGGACGGAACCAGTTCCGTCCTGATCCTGCTCGCAAGCTGTCAGCAAACCTGTATGACATATACCATTGCTGTGTGTACAGTGAAAAACACCTGATGATGGACAGAGGAACTGTCCGAAACATGTAGAGTTTCATTCCAAACATAAATTAGAGAAATCAGTACATCTAGTTGGTTTTATAAGAATTTATCACGATGCACGGTCACCTGAACGTCAAATACTTTACAAACACCTGAAACTAGACAGGCGTTTGAATTTTCAACAAAATTAGCAGGAGCTGTTTTTTTTGGCACCAAGTTCTTCGGTTTCGTTTTTGAATATCAACATAGCTCTTCACCAGATTTTCATGAAATTTCTTATTTTTACAGCAATCTAAAGCACAGGACAGGCCGGCATTTCTGCAGTGAATGCACCCAGCTGCCACTCGTTGCGCAAGTTCCCCTAACCTGTTCATTTTTAAAGGCTGTGGTTTGCAATGAAGACAACTGCAGGACACAGGCACATGTGTTACGGAAATAAACACTGAACAATGTACTGAATATTATTAATAACACAAAGGAACGATGTAATAACACACATTTATGCATAATATTTTGTAAATAAGTGTTCCCGTTACAGGCCCGGTGTGGCCCAGAGGGTGGGTAGAGGTATAGCTCTACTCTTCCATGACTGCGGCACTAGAAGGGGGTCAGTGGTCAGCAGCACGCCCCGACCGCACTTTACCCACGGGAAAGACCCAATACCCATTTTATAGGAGGCTGGGTGGGCCCCAGGGCCGGTCTCTACGGGCGGAAAATCTCGTCCCCACCAGGATTCGATCCCGGACGGTCCAGGCCGTAGTCAGTGGCATTACGGACTGAGCTACCGGGCCCACATTATATTTTGTACCAGAACTAAATAAAACTATTGTAAGTACACGCGCACAAAGAAATTTCAACATAACTTCAAGCACAAGAATGTATTATTATTATTACTATTATTATTGTTACAGTCAATAGTTCCATTTCGATTAACGATTCGTCAGATTTCGATACTTTTGCTAAATGGTAATTAATCTGCTTACATTTTGTACCTTCCTTCTGTTTTCTTGGTCAAGAACTTGTGCAGAACCTGCGTATTACCGTTGCATCCGAGGGTTCAACTACGAACTGGCCCTCCGCTATAAAGCTTGCAATCAATAATCTAAATTCAGTGAAAATGTAAACGTAAAGCGATACCATTACAGGCCTGGACAGACCCTGAGGGTTCCAGGAGGCTGAGGCTCCCAGATTTCAAGACAGTCGGGACATGATGGTGGTAAGGCTGACAGCCCTACACACCGACCGCCTTTACCCCCCAGGACATAATCCTGGTACTCATTTCTGTCAGAGGCTGAGTCAAACCCAGGGCCATAGTGCCACTTTCCGGCTTGAAGCGCAGTGCCTCAACCAAATGTGGCACCGCGTACCTTTGCGTGAAACAGAACAAGGTAAAGCAATCCCATTACAGGCCTGGACAGACCCTGAGGGTTCCAGGAGGTTGAGGCTCCCAGATTTCAAGACAGTCGGCACATGACGGTGCCAATTGTCGCCTTTACGCCCCAGGAAATACTCCTGGTACTTATTTCTGTTAGAAGCTGAGTCGACCCCAGGGCCATAGTGCGGCCGGAAGGATTATGTCAATGAAAAATTCCACTGCCACCATCGGTAATCGAATCCGCGACCTTCCGGCTTGTAGCGCAGTGCCTCAACCACCTGCGCCACCGCGTGTGAAACTGCACCATCAATATATTAACGAACAAATAATCTCTCGTAACACACTTTCCTTCTACAATTATTACGATAAAATGCTGTTTTTAGGTTGATTTGTCATTATTTCATTCCTGCCCTGTCTCTGCGATTGGCCTTACGCCTGTTGTACCAACACATTAATAACAGTAAGAACTGAACTGAATTGAAGAGAACTTAATAATAATAATAATAATAATAGAATGGTTTTGATGAGTGGTCACCTAACAAACAAATTGTTATGTACCAAACATGGTTTGTGGTGGGGGGTCCCCGTGACTTTTTTTTGCCCCCCCCCCCCCAACCAGCGTAATTTTTGGCATTGTTTTAGCATTTGCCCGAAGAGATGCAGAGCTAAACAAAGCCTGCAGACGGTACGACAGATCTCCAGTCCGATAATCGAATCCGCTGCTTCAGGAATGAGGATCAGGAACGCTAACCATAAATGTCATCTTACGCTGGAAACGATCGGCACGCACAGTCCATTTCGGTTAGCAAACGATGGGCTGGGCAAGTACCTGGGATAGGAAAATGAAAACGATTTCAGCGGAAGACGCCAGTACCAACAACACGAGAGGCCGAAATGGAAACGGAAAAATTTTAACACGTGCCTTGTGGAAAACACGGTATGAGGATGTAGATGGCTCAGCATCGTGTTCAAAAGGATTTCATTATTGGCGGCGTGCAGCTAAATTGCCACACAGCCGCAGAAGCGTACATAAGCGGTCTGGTGCCCGCCCACGACTCAATAATACCCCACCCCCCGGGCATAATTTTTAGCCAAGTATGACCAGATCTAGTAACAGGGATCAAACAAAAATAATACCGTGTCGGAAAAAAAAAAACAGTACGAAAGAAGCCACAATCAATCTTCGTGTACTGTGCGTTTGGAAGCCACCGCGCCGCAGGGTCTGTGGGAGCCTTGTCCGTGCCACCGAAGAGCAGCTTTTACTACCAACACAGGGTGAGACGACATGGATCTATAAGGTACAGGGTCACAGCCACGAAAGTCCAGCATGGTTAACTGGGCCAAATATGCGAGTTACTAGCCACCCACACATAGCACTCGTGGGTCACAGGCTTGTTCACAGGCATTCATAACGTTTAACAGGCACGAAACCAGCAAAAAAATATTGATGCCAGCGTGCTTCGAAATGACACACCATTCTTATTTCCACACACACACACACACACGCGCGCGCGCGCCCGCCCGCCCGCGGAAAGTTATGTGTCAACTTGACACGCCAAGGCAAATAGTGTGAATAATTCTCATTTGTGAACTCACGAAAGCGGAAAACTCGTCATTTGTTCTTGCTTTGCATTCTCTCTGGTTGCCTGTATCATTTATAGAAATAGTCTAGTACGGAAGGACGACGGTCATTTGTCACGAGAAGAGGTTCACACCCTGGCACAGTGTGTGTGTGTAGGGCATGGGAAGTCCTGGAGGTTACGTCGATAAATGGCAGCCGGTGATGCTCCGTTGCACAATGAACGCCACCGCACTAATACCAGCGGACGGAAATGTTTGTGATTCAAGTATTAGGTCTAACGAACCCACAAATGTTACATTAACCCTCTGTAAACGACATAAATATGCACGTATGTACACAAACTCAGATTGCACCTCACTCAGAAGTAGAAAGACCAGTCTCTGACTGCGGTGTAGGGAAACACTGGGAGTTGATTACAAGAATCACATGCGAAACACACTGCGTGTCGACAAGGGGCAGGTCTTTTTGTGTTACATCCTGTGACACGTTCAGTAACGGCCAAGTTTTGAAAGTTTCAAGCCAGCTGAGGTGATACAAAAGTTCATCGCCTACACTACAGAGCACGGCGACAGGTTTATGTACCACCTACGTCATGACGTGGCAGCTTTGGAATAGGGCATTAGGTCGATGGGCATACACGGACATCTACAAATGCAGAATGTGAACTCACGACGTCTTATGGGATACTACACCGTGCTGACTGGTAAATATTATAAAACTCCACGAACAGACTCAAAGAGTCCTAGAAATCTTGACCCTGAAGATGGAGGTACTACGATCCTTCGAATCGTCGTTAAATATTTACCAGTTGACACGAATCTTCAGCGACACCGCTGCGGGCAGATCAAATCTCAAATCAAGCGATAGGAATTTGATAAATGACCGTACTCTACGTCTGGACGCACTGTTGTCCTCCCAACATTTAGTACATAAATTAAAGTGCACGAGTTCTGAGCCATAACCACGCATTCCGTCCCACTCCCTTACAAGTACCATAAAAGCCAGCTTGAAGTACTCACATGTGCCGTCCTCTCCATGGACTTCCGAGCTCTGTAAATAAAAGAAAAACAGTATAGCCTTTATATACACAGAAAAGAACATAATAAATGGCATTTTGATGATTCACGTTTACCTACCACATTACTGTACATTCCTTACAACGTTTCCACAACACAAAAGCATACCGAAGTGTAGGTACAGGCCCAGTTGTGACAGACATGCGACTTGTTCCCTTTCTGCATGAGGAATGTTTTGGCCGTAACAGCAGTTACTTACTGCGAAGAGAGAGAGAGAGAGAGAAAACCAACAAGATGCAACAATCAGATATTTATTATCAACTTCTGTCTCAACATGTTTCGGGCACCATTATGCCCATCTTCAGGAGAACAAGACCGTGTGTTACTGCATGCGGTGTGCTGGGCTGGTTCTGCTGGATGTGGTTGGTAGCGGTTGTGGGGCGCTGCGTACAACCGCTACCAACCACATCCAGCAGAACCAGCCCAGCACACCACATGCAGTAACACACGGTCTTTGTTCTCCTGAAGATGGGCATAAAGCAAAGCAAAGGTAAAGCAGTCCCGTTACAGGCCTGGAGTGGCCCAGGTGGTTCCGGGAAGTTAAGGTTCCCAGATCTCGTGACAACGGCACAGGATGGTGGTAGGGTTGTCAGCCTTACGCACCAGCCGCCTTTACCCCCAGGAAATACTCCTGGTACTCATTTCCGTTAGAGGCTGAGTCGACCCCAGGACCGTAGTGCGATCGGAATGATTTTATGTCAATGAAAAATTCCAATGACACCAGCTGGGATCGAACCAGCGAACTTCCGAATTGTAGCACAGCACCTTAACCACTGTGCCACCGCGGTTCCCCGAAGATGGGCATAATGATGCCCGAAACATGTTAAGACAGAACTTGATAATAAACACCTGATTGTTGCATCTAGTTGGTTTTCTCTCTCTCTCTCTCTCTCTTCACAATTTTCTCACGATGCACGGTCACAGAAACCTAAAGGAGTTACTTAGTTGTGCCCACAGTCGTGCGATTGCGGTACACTCTAAATTTTGTTACAGCAGTGGTTTTGATATCCCAGAGTCCGCGTGGTCTAAGACGCAGGTCTGCGGCCGCTCGCTCGCTGGGATTGCGGGTTCGAATCCCGCCGGGGGCATGGATGTCTTTATCTTGTGATTGTTGTGTGTTGTTAGGAAGAAAGGTCTCTGCGACAGGCCGGTCAATCGTCCGAAGGAGTCCTACGGAGTGTGGTGTGTCTGAATACGATCGTGAAGCCTCGACAATGAGGAGGCCCTGGCCAATGAGGGCTGTTGAGTCATTAAAAAAAAGTTGTTCTTTAATGGTACAGGAGAGGGGTTCAAGAGCTACCATTACGGTCAAATGGAAACAAATCGATTTAGGAAGGAGAGAAATATACGCGATTTGTTTTTAACTGACCAGTGTGTCTCTGGGAGGGTTAGGAGAGGAGATACGAAAATGCAGAATAATGTTGGCCAAGCGACCATTGTAGATACAACGTGTCATTCAATAACACAACACTTTATTCTATATACAATAAAAAACAGTACATTTTCAGGGCGACATGTTTCGAACTTTATTAGGTCATCTTCATCTATATTTCAATGCATTGTGGAATACCGTAAGCATTTGGGTTCCCACAATGCATTGAAATATAGCTCTTGGATCTGTCTTCCCAGAGGGCCTAAAGATGACCTAATAAATGTCGAAACATGTCGCCCTGACAATATATTATTTTTATTGTATATAAAATAAACTGTTGTATTATTGACTGACACGTTGTATTTATATGTTATAACAATTCGGGATGGAAAATATTAAAATTATAGCCCGACAATTGTAGGTTACAGTTTGTGATTGTGTGTGACATCCAGTCTCACCGAAAGATCAGAAAGATTACAAATTATATAGGCAGAACGGCAGTAATAGTGTAGTAGTGCAAGTGGCAAAATTAGAGAGCAGACCTTTGTAAAATTGCATACATGCAAGGAACGTACGCTCCGCAACAGAATTTTCTAATACACGGGCATGAATTCATACACCATAACGAACTTCCCAATACACAGCAAACTGCATTAAAATAAGGTATTTTATGGCAAGTTGTGAAATATCCATTTTCACCATGCAGCAGTCCGACTGGAAAGCAAGCCAGGCGTGACGCGCATCAGTGATGATGTTCGGGTGATCACTTGACTAAAACGCGCGTTTGTTTTCAACAAAACAAAAACATATGGTACCAATAATAAAATGTTTGCGCGGTCTCGGAATGACGCATCACGCCTTACGTCTCACGCAGTCACTGATGTGTCGTTCGTAAAACCCAAGGCTTAAAACACCACCTCAACGCAGGGGACTGTACCGTTACGCTCAAGTGCCCCTATACAACGTAACGGAGTTCGATGAAGCACAGAGAAACAATATTTTCATCACATATATCGTAACTTCCAGTCAAGAACAAATAAATTTACTTCCCTCGGGAGGACAGCATCTATTCCCTTCAAACCTGAGCTCAACATACTGTAGACTACACGTACAAACCGCGGGGGGGGGTTAAAACCACAAACAGTTTTCGTAACAGTCTTTTATACGGAAGACAGAATATTTTTAAAAAGCCCTAAGACTTGATCTATTTGTTAAAGTTACGTTATCCTGCAACTCACTCGCTTCCCGTTCTCTTTCCCTCCGCCTCATCAAACTTTCTTGATGGGTTTTCAACTTTCGCACAGCCCAACACTTAAATAAAAAAACGCGGGGGTTCAATTCCTTCTAATGCCGGGGGCAATTCGTTTTCTTTTATTCTGGAAGACATCCTCTACGGCGCAGTCGGTAAGCCTGCAACTTGCCGGTACTATTGCAGAGCAAATATTGATGTCTGCCTTTTCAATAAGAACTTTCATTTGTTTGTTTACAAACGCATACATCAGCAATTACCACATTAGTTAAACGAATGTGGACACAGAGCTTAAGTACCTACACTTTCCGAAGCTGGGTAATTTGCTGAAAACAACAGCAAGTAGAATTCCGTGAGCTCTGTCCAGTAATTAAAGGTGTAACTGAAACTGGTGGTAAAGTACAGCATCTACAAAGACAAGTGCCCTAATTCTTGATTTTTCGCCGTGTTCTGAATGAAGAATTATTTCTTTTGGGTGATTCCCCGGCGTCTGAATTCAGACGCCGGGGGAATCACTCAAAAGAAAGAAAACAACAAAGGCCCTAATTTTGGGAAATACATTTTGCGATAAGCTGGACAAACACACTTCGCGATACACTGTAAGAAGACGGCGCCATTAATCCTGTGAGTAAATTCCCAGTAGGTCAACTAGGGACCGTCTCATCAAATATAAACAATAATTAGAGACAGAAACCGATCCGACTCAGTCGGTTTTTGTATTTTACTGCAACATAACAAAACAGCAAAATACGCTCTATTAAGTTAAAAGTATAACATAAAATAATAATAATAATAATAATAATAATAATAATAATA
>Ga0131853_10021072_pt1 | contig 11836 bp, 2 predicted proteins | sample TergutLab28metaG_FD_92764 | JGI IMG/M metagenome (GOLD analysis project Ga0131853, IMG submission 92764) | Labiotermes labralis P1 segment gut microbial communities from Petit-Saut dam, French Guiana - Lab288 P1 (version 2) (version 2) | ecosystem: Host-associated > Arthropoda: Insects >...
ACAAGCGTCCGCCACCTATCTCTATCCTGGGCCAGCCCAATCCAGTCCACATACCCACATCCCACCTCCTGGAGATCCATCCTAATATTATCCACCCATCTACGCCTAGGTCTCCCCAGTGGTTTCCTTCCATCCGTTTTCCCCAGCAAGACCCTATACACCCCCCTCTCCTCAACCATACGCGCCACATGTAGCATTTAAAATAATTTAAGATGAACATGAATGAATGAACCCCATTCATACATCAGTTTGAATATTATTAACGGTGTTCTGAAAAGATAATACTCAGAAAATATTAAAGTCTATTTTAAATCTTGACAGAAGAGGAATAGAGTAGCTTGCTGTGAAAGAGCGAGTGAAGTACAGGGGGTAATATAGGGGTTTCCTGACACTCAGTACATAACGATTTTCGTATGAAAACATTATTTCATTTTACAATAGTTAGGGATGTAACACTTGAAATATTAATGATTATTTAACTTCTGATTTAACTGTATTAAACAAAAATCTAATTCAGAACCAAATAAGGAATTTGAAATTTTCGCTCCGCCAATATATGCTAGGAGTAAAGTAACAAATATGCTACATTTGTTATTATAATTATATGAAAATTAGAGGATAAAATAATCACGTATATGATTTTTTTTCCAAATGTTGTCTAATAAAATCACAGCTAAAGTACACAGCAGGGTATACAAGGCTTATGTATTTGTGAGTGTATGTAACAATGGGTCTTCATATTGTGTCTTCCGGATTAAGACAAGGTGGAAAATTTCCCTTCATTTTCCTGCATGTATTTGGTAACTATCTACAGGAATACATTGTGTAACAGCCTGAAAGACAAGAATCTGTGATGACTTGAAAACCAAGATACAGAAACCTGTTAACTATACACAAAATCTCAAGATATATTTCTGATCCAAGATATTTTGCAAAAAGAAAAAAGTAAAGTATTTCCTGACTTAGATCTGTATAAGTCAGAGAAAATATAATTGTAAAATTAAGAAAATAATTTTTTTCTTTCTTCCCTGATACTAAGTTTTGTGTGTATTTTTTTTAGGTGTTTTGGTGCAATTTGCCGAAAGCAGAAAGAGTGGTGTCAGTTTGTGAACTATGAAGAGGAAAGAAAACTGTAGCAATGATTGGTAAGTGTAACTTCATAAATTGAATCCAAATTTTTGAATACAACAATTGATTTCTGTGTCAGGTAGACAGATAACTCCACAACAAGTAATAAACATAGTTAGACTGTGAACTAACCTAACCTAACCTAACCTAACCTAACCTAAAGAAGCGTAACGGAAACTGATAAATCACGAAAGGCATATTTAAGGCTATGGTACTGAAAATATTCATTCTCGTATGTGGCTGATACAAGCCTATATGACAACATTGACCAAGTAGGATTGTTTAGCATATAGATTACAGAAACTAATTAAAGGACCAACTAGTTCCATGCAGCAGGTTGACTCTTTGAAAGATGCGATTCCCTCAGTTGTCACTAAATTTCCTGCTTTTATGAAATACGAAGAAATAATAGTTTTTTTTTCAGAAAAAAAATCCTATTCATCGTCTTCCCTAAGAAAATTAGTCTACAATTTATGACGAGCGTATATCAGCACTCCTGTAGATGTTATTTTTCTATCTATGATAAGGTTATTCAAGAATAAATTGAATGCCTTCTGCGTGCTGCATATCATACCCATCAAACCCAACGATAATTAGGGATCCTAAAAATATCTGATGAATATCTTTTAATGTAAAAACCTAGCGAGATATGCGAAATAAATGCTTAGGATATTCTAAGTGTTTGTGAGGAACTTTACACTCCTCATTTAATGTATGGAATTTAACGCTTAACTGCTTGTAGTGCCGAAGCTAAATGCAAGTGAAGACAAACCTCCATTCTCCCATAAGCCTCGATGACATGAAGAGAGACTGCCTTACTTTTCCAAACTTTAACACTTCATAACCCTGAGTGGGTTCTAAATTTTCTAACCGCTTTCGTAATAAAAGTATTAGAATTTTGCTAAAAAATATATTTGTTAATTTTGTAACATTCTGACAATAAAACCTTTTATTTTCCTAAAGAGTATTTATAGGGATTTTCTTATAGTGGAAACACAGTTTGTTTTGTGTGTTAGGAAATGGTTCGTTATGAATTATGTAGCTAGGTTTCAAGTTTTAAATGTAATTCTGGGTTTTATTGTTGATGTATTTATTTTAAAATGTACACATTCTCTTTTCATTTTTAGGGGTTTGGTTACGTTAAAACTTAAAATGTAGCGTGTGTGTGCTCGTATGTATGTATGTATGTAAGTATGTAAGGATGTATGTGTGTATGTATGTATGTAAGGATGTATGCGTGTATGTATGTATGTATATATGTATGTGTGTGTATGTATATATGTATGTGTGTATGTATGTATGTTTATATTATGTATGCATGTTTATGTATGTATGTGTGTATATAATTTGGTCATTATTTTTTGAAATTTTACAATTCCAGATACACATGGAGCAAATGTCAAAGTACAAATACACATCCTAAGAAGGCCCATGTTGGGGTGAGTGTTTTGTGAAAAAATGTTGTAGTCTGGCTGAATACAAGAAGTGTTTTTAAATAACATGTACCAGACACATGTCCTATTTTTTCTTCCTTACATAGTATTTTAAATGAGTTCTTGCTTAATTTTTATGTTGTAAAATTAAACTTTAGACTTAAAATTGGGCTGTGTGTATTATTACTTTTATTTACGGTTTGTTCATTTAAAACATATAAGTACAGTTTAAGTTAAAAAATTAATCACCTTAAAAATGACTACATAAATTTTATAGTGCTAATTATGTGCAAAATTTCACTTAGGATTAATCCCTTTTAATGAAAACTGCAATCTGAAAATATATACTAAATAAAAGCACTTAAATGTCTCCTTTAAAATATATGTACGGATTTATTAATTGATCTATTTTGAAAATAGATCAATACGTTCACTAATAAGTTTAAAACTATTTTTGTGTCTCACGTACAGAAATACTAAATTGAAACCAAATTTATTTTCACACAATAAGTATTTTAATCTCAATACTAATCAGTTTCCTATTTTCTAGCACAGAGCTGGATTCAAAGATTCGGAAAGCATTGTGCAGTTAAGTTGGTGAAAAGATTTCGGGAAGGCTTAGTCGAAGTTACGAACATAAATCTACTACATTACGCAAATTCAATAACCTGTCTACTGTAAACAAAGAACTCGACGTCGAAGTCTCCAAAACAACTATTAGGTTTTGTGTTTTGGTTTAGTAACAATTATTTGTGAAAATACTTATTGTTATTCATAATAATAACAATAATAGAACAATGATGAAAATAAAATAATAGTGTTTAACATTTAAATAATATATTTATAAAAATTATTTCATTTATTTTTATCCTCTCATGACTTTTTTGGAATTTTGTATTGTTTATAATTGCTTTTTATTACATATGTTAATTAATTTGTTTATGTAACTGTCTAATACATGCTTATACAAATAAAAGAATGAAAATGTATAATAATGTATAATATATATTAAAAGTAAAATTAAAAGTCATTTTTTAAATTTAATTCAAATTCCCCGACTAATTATTTTCTCCTATAAACGTTATATAAATAACATTTCTTAGAACTGTGAGACTCGTAACTTTCTGGGTCAAATCCTAAACTAATTACCTTTTTCTTTTACGTTAAACACGAAACGATGTCAATTTGTGTAAGGATGATTTTTGAACAACCAAATAAGTGGTGGTCAAATTACACGAGGCCTGAATTTGTAAATATTAAAGTTGCGGTCTTAGGTGCTTTTAAAAACCGTGGACTAATTAACGGTGTATGTATCGACGGATGTTACTATTTACGTCATCTGCCCTGAAAGTGAAGCCATCGGGTGTCTCCCATACGTTGGTAGACATTTACCAATATAAGAGTAGCATTTCAACTGACAGTAAACTGATTTCATTCTTAAAAATTGTAACTTACCCAAAGACTGATATACATTTTCTTCATACGTATAGAAATATTTTCCGATATAATTTGGGTGCTGTGTAATAACGAAATATATATTCTTTTACACATTAACACTTTACTTTACACTTGTTAAACCAAACTGCGACACTTGTGACATAAGTAAATTACAATCTGATAGGAAGAACATTGCAATTATTATTCTAAAAATATATCCACAACATCAGAGGAAGTGATTTTTGCATGTGACTTTTATCAGTGTGGCCTTCCGGACGTCAACAATCACGATGAAGGCGATATCGTTATCATTAACAGATCTTAAGGCGAATGGGCACATTAAATTCGTCGGTTTATATTAATTATTCGAAATTATTTTATTCCTTATTTTCGATGCGATGTATAGTCAGGCCGGGAAAATGTTACCAATATTCATCGTCATTTAAAAGACAGAAATTCTTAGTCAATAGTTGAGGCTGCGCCTTTTCTTCAGTTATCTCTAACAATTTATTGTAATAAAATTTAACTCATTTATGTCGCTTAAATGTGTTAAATTTTATACTCGTTTTAGCCGATACTTTTGAAAAGAATTTTAACGTTTATGTAAGTTACTTTATACCAGCTACGTAGTTGATCCATGACCTATCAAACCAATCTTCTTAAGCACTATTTAGACCAAGGTATTTACGATGAAATATTATTCTTCTACAAATTCATTTTAATATTATACCTACAAATATCACTTATTGGCGTTGATTGCTTGTTGTCCGCATTAGTACTTACTGCTGTGCCACGATATTCGTTGGAGGGTGTATAAAGGAAATTTGAGTTTCACTTTTCAATATCGAGTTTTATTTTTATTCAGAGGAATAAGTGTATTATGTATTGTAAGATAATTATCTTAGGCGTTTCGATATGAGCTGTACTTAACAAGAAATTTTAACCACTCGTGTAAAGTTATTCGACTGTTTTCTAAATCAGCGATTGCAGTTATTGCATTGGCCATAGGAACTAATAGCTCCAAACGATTTTCAACAGAACTTAAATCAAAACACTTGTTTGATTTTCATATAAAAATTATAACCTAATTACCAAGTGTTTACAGATTGTGTGGTTAGAAAAACTGAGCAATTGTAGCTAGGTAGCCCTGTGTCGTTTAAATTTTGAATTACTTAAACAAATCCAACAAATACATTTAGTCATGTCACCGTTTATTAATGTAATTTTTAATTATAAACACAACGGGTAAACAAACTTTAAAAATATATATATATATCATCTTAAAGTGAGTGTAATATATTTGCAAATTTAAACATTTTATTAAGACTTAAGTGTATTAGATGTTTTTAAATTACACCTAATTACCGGAGTTTCCTCACATATGATTTAGAATAGTGGATTTTGAGGGCTTCCAATAGAGGTGTATTGCCACGCTCATTGCTTGTACGAGTAATATTCATGTTTGTGCTAAAAAAAATATTAGAGAAAATTTGATTATATTTAAATTATATTAGAAAGAAATGATATTTGTTTGTAGCGAACAGCAGTTTCTGATCCTAACACTGACAATAATAATCTTATAATTAATAAGAAATTAATTGTATATTAACATTTTGGCGCCGGAATTATTTTTTAATTTTAATGTGAATAATACAGAACCAAAAACGTTAGAATTATGAAACAAAATGCATTTTGAAGATAAAAAACACGGAGAGTATAAACCATGTTTAAAATATTCAGTACCTATATTTGTTGAATAAATATATAAAATGCAACTTTGGAAGTTAACGGTGCGGTACGTCAACTATAGTTGACGTTAGGCGTCTAAAGATTAAAAATACATATTCTGATTATTGCAGATTTTAACAATTGTAACAGCACGTAAATGGTACACAAATAGGGGGTTTTTCAAGACTGTTCCAGGTAGTTTTATTTTTGAGCTTCTAGAAATTTTCTGAAACTATTTAAACCAATGCACAAAACATATTTAAGCCAGTTACGAATTTTATTTTAGGACGTAGGAAATCATTAGTTCCGTAAGGCACAGGGTTTACCGCATGTACCACCTGCTGTAACTTCGAAACTTACTGCATTTCCTTTTGTTAAGAATTTATTTTTGTGTTTCTTAATATTGCCAAAATGAACTGTGGCATTTTCCGATAGGTGCTTAACAGTTTTTTTCGTGCAATATATAAGAAATATGTTTAGTATGAGGTACACATTGAATTTCGTAAGATTACTTAGATGAATTTTAAAGTTGAAGTTCATTAAGGTACTACTTGAAACTTCCACACATTTAATTTATTTTGTGGACTCAAAAAATAGCACTTAGCAAATATATAATAATGTGTCAATAGCAAGGGATATGGAAATAGTTATGACCAGTAATTATAGTGAAGATATTTAACCATGAATGGGACAAGAGTGTTGTCTAAATTTACACACACTTTTAAAATATCATTGTAAAAATATTTGTCTTATAAGCTGACAAAACATAAGTGTTAATACACGCGTCCAAATTTCTTTTGTTTCACAAAAATCTATTTAAATTTTAAGATTCAAAAGCAGACTTTACTGTATTTGGTTTATATATATATATACATCACAGTACTTCCTCACAAAAAAATGCTGTTTTTCCTTAGGTACACTTTAAAGGCTATTATATCATGGAATTTTATAGCCCCGTGTAAGAAATTAAAACTACTCGCTGTGTAATAATGAAGAAAAGTGCAGTTCTCACAATGTTTTTAACTTATATTATTTTTCAAACGTTGAGTACGAACACTTCAAAAATCTTCCCCTACCGAAAAAACCTTCCACTACCGAACGTTTCACATTCAATAATGTCAGTTTCGCTCCCACCTTGGAATATCGTAAAATAATGTTGTGGATATTATATTATCGTTAATATTTTTGTATTGAAACCATATTATTTAGCAAAAATATAAATTTTCAATGATTTTGTTTAGTATGATATGAAGAGTTGTCTGTGAAATGTCACGGTTGACTAACTATTGTGACGATAATGAATTAATTAATATTGAATTTGAAGTGCTAGATACCCCCAGTTTGAGGCGCCAAATACCCGCAATTTGACGTGCTAGATACCCGCAACTTGAGGTGTCAAATACCCGCAATTTGACGTGCTAGATACCCGCAACGTGAGGTGTCAAATACCCGCAATTTGACGTGCTAGATACCCGCAACTTGAGGTGCCAAATACCCGCAATTTGACGTGCTAGATACCCGCAACTTGAGGTGCCAAATACCCGCAATTTGACGTGCTAGATACCCGCAATTTGACATGCTAGATACCCGCAACTTGAGGCGCCAAATACCCGCAATTTGAGATGCCAGATACCCACAATCTCGATTTTAGTTATTGCTCAAATTAAGAATTAATTTTCTCGAGCAGTGAACATTAGGAATGTCTTATTAGTGTGAGTTCAGTTACTCTGTATTGTAATTACCAGTGCTTTGAAACAATATCTTGAAATACTCTTTACTTCAGCGAAGAAAAGAAGAAATTAATTTCAAAAATATATTATCTACTTAAAATATTTAAAACACACCAGCTTGCAGGAAGCCACCCCACACAAAATGCTATTATTATTTAATTGTGTTCCATAGATGGGACATTTCAGTTCGTATGTAGATGTTGAAACACAACTTTCATAATTATTATCCCTATTTTCTACCTAAATCCTACAAAATCTTCTAAAACAACTAAACCATTTGCTGGAAAAAGTAAAATAAAGTACCGAAAGAAAATTAATTCTTCGCTCTTACTGTCACGACAAGATAAATATTAAAACAATAAATGTCCCAAACATTTAAAAAATATATAAAAATATTTTACTTTGGTTTAAAATCTGAAGAATTATTTCAAGAAGAAGGTGATACCTACAAAAGAATATCATTTTTAAATGTCAAAATAGACGAACATTTAATTTTTAAGTTGTTCAGCCCGCTGTGTCACCTATAAGAATAAAGATTAAAATACTGCTAACACAACTGAAATGTTAGTGTAGTTTTTTTTAACAATTTTCAACGAAAATGTGTCATCTTTAGTCTAGAAATTGTGAAAAACACATGAAAATTGTAAGCAGTTTGCTGTACTTATTAACTGAGATCTCATTATTACTGTATATTAAGATACGTATTACTATGTCAAATATATAAATGAAACATTAAACACTTTAAATTTGTTAAAAGTCAATTAATTAATTAATTAATTAATTACAGATCACTAGAATTTTATAGGGTCCTGATTTGTGATAAATTGAGCTGAGTCTCACAATTATATTCTCTAAATTATACTTGTAGGAAATACACAGAGCTTGCAGATAATTTTGTAATTGAATGTATATATGTAAAACTAGCAAATATTAAAATATACGCTTAATGATTTCAAGTTTATGAGTGCGAAAATTTATGCAGATTTTCTTGTTGGATATGTAAATTTATTAAAGTGTAAATCCATAACTTTTATAAAAATATATGCGAAAGTATAGAATTTATACCTTCCTTTCAGGCAATGAAATAGAGCACATACAAGCAACTATGAATGACATTTATATTTTTAAAAATGGTAAAACTATCAAGGTCTTATTTAAGGTACCTGCCGTGAAGGAATTTGAAGGAGTATTATCTGTTTATAAAATCACAAGATTCTGATAGTGAAACATACGTTTGTCACAAAACTGACGAAGTTGAAACGATAATAATAATAATAATAATAATAATAATAATAATAAAGTTAAATGCTTAAAAAGAATTATTACTGGTATGTTACTTCAGATATCGAAAAAAAATTTAACAGAAGAACATACTTTCAAAATAACTAAGGAACAAGGATGGAAGATTAGTTCATTGGAGAGAAATTACAGGATGTTCATTACTTTCAGATTTTCTTGTTTGAGCAAACGGGTTACAATGCTGTCAGCTAAGAGATGCTACATGCAAATTTATTTTTTTGCAGCTGGCTAAATACCGTTAAGTTAGTAATTGTGGCCATATAAAATAATTTTAAACATTATTGCCGTGTTTTTTTGCGAATTACTTTAAAAATTTTAATTTTATTACGCATGAAATTTAAATATAATACAAATAGGAATTATTTTAGGTAAATAATTAATTAAGTCTCTAAGCCTAAATTTAGCGTAATGTTTATGAAATTTAAAAATATTTATCTTACAGTATATGCCACTCTCCGGAATTAAAAACATTTAGAATTACAACACCTTTACTTTGATATACAAAAACATGTACTTTAACACTTTACCAAGAATTGGTAATTGAATATGCTGTTTTTTTAAAAGTAGTAAAATTAATACGAGGGCGTCAAATGTATTTCAAAATAAAGGACAAAAATTTATCAGAATATTTTCAGCAGAATTTAATTTGAAGTGTATGAAGTTTGTCTTTCGTGTTGTAAGAAAATTTTTTTTGCATTATATGGATAGATTTCTTCCCTTCTCATGAATAGCAAATCGTTTGACAGTTTAGGCTATCACATTTTATTCCAAAATTATGAAAATAACCATTATTTTCATTCCGTGAACATTATACCTCACGTTATTACTTCTATTAGAGCAGGTTTCTTTTAGTACAGATATCCAAAAAAACGCGAAAAGAGGTAATATTTCTCGAACACTCAGTAAATTGAATATATCCTTGATACCGAATGAAAAACTGGTCCGCAATTTCATCTGTTTGCTATGTTTTCCCGACATTTCTCCCCAGTTCTTTAGTATTTTTTAGGGTTGAAACATGTTACATGATTTAGTCTGTCACCTTCTAGAGTATAACAGTCATTATCCTTTGTATCTATAAGGCGTACTGCTGGAAATTCAATTTTAAACACATCGAAATAGTATTTCTGTTCGAAGCCATTCAGATATATAGCAACTTACGCAGAAAGACGCCTGTGCCACTTGCGCGCAGCACAGCCAGTGAGAAGCGCCTGTTCTCTCGGACATCCCCCCGCACCACACGCCGTCCATTTCCCGACGTCTTGCCCGGGTCCAAGCGTCGGCTCACACGGAATGGATGCCAAAGTGTTAGGCGCAATACAACATTAATTTCGTATATAATTATACTAAATTATAAACATATAATTTATATATAGGCCTACAATAATTAAAATAATAATTAGAAAGCATAAGGCTATATATACACCTCATTCACACTTATCCTTAATTCTGAGTGAAAATATTAAGAAAAATATTTGGAAGATATATATTTTTTTGCCACATAAAAATATAATATTATACACAAATATATATTTTGCAATTAAATTATGTATCCTATATTTCAAATTAAATTGCCGGTATCTAAAGCGTGTTAGAACACAAAATTGTCAATATGTCAATGTAAATTTTAGATTAAATTCTCTTTATTTCAGTGCTAAACATTAGGTACAAATGTAGAACCACTTGAGGACGCGGTCGCACACGGCACCGAAATAAATTATTTTTTATCCTTAATTACATTAAAATAAAGATCACATTATGCTATTTTCATCCTGATACATTTTATCCAGTGCTGCGTGGGCAATAAATTATACATAGTCTATTTTCTTGCGTTTGTTTCTTATTTGAGAGTACTATTTGAGTCTTCCACAGCAAAACTGACTCTTCAAGTTTTCGCTTTTTACACCGTGCAGTGTAATATAATTATTCAATACAAATCAACAAAATACATCTTTTCTGAAGAAGGACGCACTCGTCTACCTACAGGACTACTTATACAGATGCCTGTAAAGTATGTTATATCATACCAGCATGTAAAATCGGCTTCCTGTAGATGAACCCTGGGGTTCGAAACACGTAGAAGCCATCAAAGTTTAAAAATTAAAATTTTAATTTAGAAAAGACACATTTTCTTGGTTTATATTATGCAAAGGAGTTTTCAGTGAATGTGAACCGCTCGGCTGGACATAATTCAAGCAAAACATGATAATTTGAATTTTAAATTATATATATCAATTTTATTAGGAGGTGCACGAAAATATTAAAATAAAATAAAGCAATGGCCCCCACTTTTATCTTCCCAAGTTCTTAAGAACAGCTTTTATAAAAGTTGAGATTTCAGATATAAATTACGCAATAACACAAATTATTTCCAAGTATGTTATTTTGTTCAGAAGTGTAAGAACCATACACTTTCAAAAATACCTTTTATTCGTCTCTTCAGAGGTTGATGAACTGTACACTTAAGTATCCAACACTAGGAATTTCTTTACCAGTCTCCATGTGAAGCTGGAAATAAAATTCACTTCCGAAGTGATGTGATCTTTATTTAGACCGTGAGCCACGTCATTAGCATCACTATAACCATAACTATGTCCGTTCTGGACTCAATATTTTACATTCTAAAAGTCTTCTAAACGAGTATCTTGGGTTTATTTTCCCTGCCTGTTGATATTTCACAACGGCATCTTTGAATGTGGATCTGTCCTGTTCACGAACATAATCTTTATTTTATTTGTGTTTTTGTTAAATTTATCCACATCTTCAAGTTATTGTAATTGGTTTTGTGTTCAAACGCCATGTATTTTGCAGTTTTTCTCAGCAACTTCATATCTGAAGCTGGGCCTCTGGATTCGTCTTGTTTCTTTTTATTCATATTTTACTGCTTTGAAGCACGGTGGATGCTGCTGATATGTTGTGTACTCTTGTTTGCTTTTGAAATTGTGAAGGTGTTATAACCTGAATGACCGCCTCTGTGGTCTAGTGGTCAGAGTTTCTGGCTACAGATACAGAGGTCCCGGTTTCGATCCCCGGCGCTACCAGATTTTCTGAGTAGTAGTGGGTCTGGAACGGGGTCCACTCAGC
>Ga0131853_10021075_pt1 | contig 11834 bp, 4 predicted proteins | sample TergutLab28metaG_FD_92764 | JGI IMG/M metagenome (GOLD analysis project Ga0131853, IMG submission 92764) | Labiotermes labralis P1 segment gut microbial communities from Petit-Saut dam, French Guiana - Lab288 P1 (version 2) (version 2) | ecosystem: Host-associated > Arthropoda: Insects >...
TAAAGTTGCATTTTATATATTTATTCAACAAATATAGGTACTGAATATTTTAAACATGGTGTATACTCTCCGTTTTTTTTCTCTTCAAAATGCAGTTTGTTTCATAATTCTAACGTATTTGGCTCCTGTATTATTCATATTTTATATACAGGGTGTGCTAAAATTAAAAAATAATTCCGGCGCCAAAACGTTAATTGATCTAAAAACTTAAGATCTTGATTTGCGTGTATCACAGCTGTTAATTTTAGCTTTGGATTCTTATATAGAGCCTGATTATGGTTTTCTTACAAGACAAGTTATGCAGCTGAATGCTTTGAATAATGTAAGTTTGTGATTCTCTTAAGTACGTGCGTATGGTCACTGTAAAGGCATTTTAATAATTTAATAAGCATTATACATATTACGGGTTATGTTAAGTAAAGCTTTTAGGTCCTAATGCAAACCGTATTCCGGGTTTTATGCGACGTTACGTTTTTGAAAAATTGAAAAAATGTATCTTCTTCTAGAATAGAATTTGTAGGACAGCCGGAATGATATGACTAAAACCGAACTGTCTGTCAACCATTTAGAGTTTGAAACGCGCATATGAAAATTTTCCAAATCGTGAAGAAAGAGATTCAGAGCCAGGTAAGTAATCAAACTAAGAGGATGACGAAGGCCAACTGTAGTAGGAATTATTACAACACAGACTAGTGGGGGTGGGGGTGGGGGTGGGGGGTCTTCTCGCAAGCTTACAAGAAATGTTTTTTTTTTCTGGAATGGCTCATGACTTTGGAGAATAACGTCTTAAAGAAAAGCACTGGAGCTGTGCAGACGTCACTCATCAACGTCGACGCATATCTAGCTTTATTTTCGACCCTACTTTGGGCTAAGTAAGAATGCACGAAAAATTTAAACAAATATTCTGACTCTATTATCGTTACTTTGATTCCAAAATTTTATCATTTCCGTTTAGGCTTTTCGATCCGAATTGTGGTGCAAAATTGTATCCTTCCCTTTGAGGATAAAGTTGGTTATTTTGATGGCAAACTTAAGAGTTTCCGCCTTATCCAATATAATTTCTATGTTTCGGCCTGTGAATCTGGTAGTTATATCCTCTTTTAAAGATTACTGTCTGCAGAAAACGCGTACCGGGGAAAAACAAAAGTGAGGAAGAAATTAAAAGTTACTCGACGTCCCTTAAACTGTGAAATATTTATTAATTTTTTAAGAAGATTATTTAGCAAAATAATAAACTAAAAAGACAAATTTAATGGTGTTCCAAAAATCATTGTTATTTGGTCACATAAAAAAATTAAAAAATTTTAAAAACCAGTGGATCATGTAACCAAAAAAAATGTATTTTTATGGGAATGGGCTTGAGTTAACAACAGGATTCGAGGTACTCGATTATCATTCCAAAGAACAGAAGAACAGATACTTGCTGGAAATGGAAATTTACAATAACGCACGGTCTGATGCAGAGCTATTGCTGAAAGATTCAATGCTAACTGTCTGGCAAAACATTCACGCAGTTAGGAAGAAATCTCGCCATGTGTTACAAGCATTTCTTAATTCTCAATTGAGAATTTATAATTGATTTTAATACAATGTCCACATCTTTTGTGAGATCTCACGCAAGTCATTTATATTCTGTACCTTGTATGTACCTTGTTTTTAAGGCTTTGCATTGCAGCACCTGATGTTCATTTATTTCTCTTCGTGTTTGTTCATATTTGAAAATCTTTCTAAACTTATACCAATTAATCAAAAGAATATTTTTTAGCGCAGTGGTCACAGCACGCTCCTTGGGTCAAAAATCGAATATTGAATAATTCCACGTTGTCCGCGGAGTATAATTATGTTCATCGTATGATTCCTGTAATGAACAAGAGAATTTACATAAAAAGCAGGTTTTTGTAATGGTGAATCGGTGTGTTTTCCGCAAGACGGTATTTTAAGTAATTTCTCTATAGTCATTCATTATGCAGTCTGTCTAAAAGACAGGTCCATAGACTCTCCTAAATCTAATTCTCCACCGACTAGGATCTCGCTCTTCTTCTCTCAAATTCCAGTATTTTTTCTTTTCCCTTAGTTTATGCAGTACCTATTGGCCTTTCCTTCTTCCTTTTCTCTTCCCTTCTTTACTACCTTTCCTTCAGTAACAAGCTATAGAAGACAATTCATAAGCAAGATGTAACAATTTGATATGATCCTTCTTCGTTTCATTTCAAGGTGGGTATTCTCCTGTGTGACTATATGTAACACTTCTTGTTTTACCCACATTCAATCCAAAAGACCTTTCCCATCCTTCTACAGCATCACATTTAAAGTCTTGCAAGATATTTCTGTTCTATTTTCGGGATAAAATACACGTCCAGATGAGTCATGTTTAAGAAAATTCTTATATGACGTCATGTGTGAAATGCTACACTTTTAGACATTATTATGAGTAATAAAATACTTGTAATATTACAGCAACACAGGAAGAAAGAATTGGTCTAAAGTGTTAATTAGTTGTACTGGCATTAAATATATTAGTTGATGACTCTTTGTTGTCGTCACATCACCTCGGATTGCGGTCTTCAAAATCCTTTGTGAGGGTACTTTGCTTCGCGAAGATTTTTCTAACGCTGTTTACGGAACTTAGTCACTGGGCATCATTTTGGGTGTTGTTTTTGGCATGAAGAGCGCAACACACGTAACAATAATTTTTATAATTTCAGTAACGTGATGTTCAGTACAGATCAATCCTAGGCCACATCTTGTGATAATTACAGTCAAAATAAAAAATTCTTAGTCCAGTTTCTGTCAAATTGCTGAATATAATAAATACAACCTTATGTTCTTCTGCTAGTCCAAAGTTTAATCTCAATTCTCGTGATAAAATCAGAGACTGTGGACTTCCGTAAAAATGTTGGGCAAAGAAGGTGATTTGCGTTTCACTCCACACGCCACATGTAATGTCACAGAAATCCGACCCGTAACAATACAATGCATGATATTCACCAGTGCTGATAACGGTGAACATTTTATAAACATTTGTAACGTCCATAAATACAGTGATTGTTGTATGTACTTATTCATACAAGTTAAAAACCCCCAGAATTTCTTCTGCCGAATCCATGTAAGTCTTTCGAATGATTCTTAAAACACAGAACGATTATTTCTGTAAACGGCATAAAAGACTTCTCATTCTAATGGAGACATACTGTGTTCTCTAAGAGGTAGGGAATAAATATTTGTTCAGTGTTTCAAAGAAACTCGTATTTCCAAAGTTTAATATTTTTTCCAGTTTATTTCAAAGTAAATTTCTGCCTTAAACACTAGTAATTAAAACATCTAATCAATATACCGATATTTCACATGGGCATCGACGAACATTATTTTGGTATGATTACTTAGGTTGCGAACAATGCGTTAAGTCACCTTATGTTTCATCTTTGAATCTAGCTTTATAAGAGAGCAAAAACTCTGACCTGTACTAATATTTAGATCCGTATTTATGATTTGTATGTCTTACTGACGGCAATAAATTAGAGAGTGTGAATGTGGAATTTATTTACATAACTTGAATTTGCAGAAAATTTGTTAAATTCGATTCACTGATTCAAAACTTTAAAGGGGTAGTAAGTTCGTAGATATTCTGGTAATAATATAGTGCAAAGAAAGGAAACTAAATTGTGGATTATCCATCCCGTTGTGCTAAGTATCAATGTTGTTTATTATCATTGTTGTGTAAGATGGACAATAAACAACAAAGAAAGGAAAACTAAACGTGAAAATCCATTGTGTTAAACTGACTCAGTCGGAAAAGATTAAAATTCTATTGTGTAAGAATCCGAAAGGTAAGCAAAACCGTATGGCAAACAGAAATGTCTTGAAAGCCCTAAAAATTACGCAACGGTATTTTGGGTTATGATATCCGTTTGGTGGGTACAGATTTTCCAGAGAAGAAATAGTACCCACAACTTCGGCAGATTTCACAAAATGGTGATAACTGTTTGGAACGTCATTGCAATAAACTGTAAGCTACAATCCAATCCTGCATCTACACTTTCTTCTGAAGTTGACCTTCAGATAGACAGTACATAGTATATAATAATACATACGTAGCTCAAACTTAGTGAGGAATAACAATTCCGTTCTATAAAATAGGGATTTTCCTTTGCCTAACTATCCTTCTGTTCATTTCTCAAAAAGTTTCTTTATTCAGCTTTTTCCAAATTTAAAGTGCCCTTCAAGGATTTTAATTTGTTGAAAGTAGACACCCAAACAAAGTCCCGGTAACGAAAATTGTTTATTAATTTTTAACCTAAATGACGTCATTATGCTACAAATACAGGTCTAAAGCTGAAAGAAACGCCAGTTCTTAGGCGCCACCAAGTATTTATTAGTAATTATTATTTGAAACTTCTAAATGTTATTTGAAGTTATTCCCTGAGAAATGTTAAACGTCTCTACTCACACAAATTGGTTCCCTAAAATCTCTGTTAAACTCTGTCCGGTCAACAACTTCAAGAAATGTAAAGGGATATAGAGGCAACGAACCAGCTAAAGCTAATTTATTCATATTTACGTGTATGCAATTGGATAAGAAGTTAGTCTTCCAAGGTATGACGTAAAGTACATTAGTATACACCTAACGTTTCGCAGGGTACTTTTACCTCCATAAACCTGACAGCTGTTATGACAGCCACAGCTATTTAAAGTGTGATGTTAATATTGAATTTGAGTTCAGATACAATTCGAAACTTCGTGAGTTAAATCTTAAATATCACAACACTCAAAATAGCCTAATGTGTCTCCCTTCTCTAATCATCTTTCTATTACTTATTATGATTCTGGAAAGGGAGTCACCGATATTCTGGGCAAATAAGGGCTCCATGCAGAGGCCTGCAGGAAGTGAGACTAGTCTAGAAATATGTTGTATATAACAGAATTCCATGAAATTCATGCCAAATCGTTTTTTGGAGCAGTTTGTAGTTCCAAAAATCTCTATTTTGCGGAAAATTTTCACTATTTTCTTTCTATACTGATAACCTATAAAATTTCAAAAATTGTTTTACTGCATGCATGACGTGTTGTTAGGAAGAAAACGAATAGTCTAAGGAAAAATACTTCCTCGAAGTTTATTAGTAGCCTCTAAGTTAAAATATAAGTTCTACTGAAAACGTCTTTATATGTTATGTTGTTACATTTAGCAAAATATCTTTGCAAATTCGCGTGGTGCCTAAACAAAATACCTGTGAAATGTGATATTCAGAATTCTCCTGTTGAAAGTAACTGTGCAGCGGGAAGTGTTGGATTGTAGTTTGTAGGTACCCATTAACTTTCCAGAGGTTCCTACTGTCTAAATATTTAGAACAAATCACTCTTACACTGTACGATACAAAATTCATTATCGTAATGCTGTAACTTATTGTGGGCACATTCTTATTACAATTTTGTGCAAATGTTTCCGAACACACGCACCGTAAAATTAGGCGTAAAATTCTAATCTTTTACCTTATAATATTATTTCAATAATAAGAATAATAATAATAAAATTTTTAATAATATTTATCCAGGAACTTTCCATCCTAAGTTCTGTAACAGGATGCAGGAATGTCTGTTGACAAACCTGAATATTTGAATTCAAATCTGGCTTAATGTCTCATGCAATAAAAAGATTCATTTTATAATATCAATTCTTCTTCGTAAACCGATTTCCTTGTATTACGATATCATCAGTTTTACATATCGATTTCTTGTAATCAGTAAATCAAATTTATTATACACTAATATACAAAAAAAAGGTATGATATTTGCGTAACTGTATTTGTGTCGTTAGGAAATTTTTCTCTACATTTCCAGCCACTTTTACAGAGTCGTCTTACAAATTGCATTAACTGTTTGAAGAGCAAGATGACTTTCAGTCACATTTGAAGAGTGCATTTACACCGAGCATTGCGCACACATCCTGTCGTTTATAGAAAGCCCTACGGTAAGGCTGTATAGAGGAATAAACTTTATTTGTTGATAGGTCCATACAAAACACATAAATTCATTTTGTGGACAGAAGCCAGGAAATTTATTCTAAACCATGTGGTGCATATAGTAACCACTGAGCTTTTAAGTTATTAAGAAATATAATAACTTTATTTCTTCAAATGCTTGTGATAAATTGTTCTCTTCTTTCGTTTACAAAATTCGGCTTATTTTATGTAGTCAAATTCTGGCATAGAAGGTTTGAAAAATTAATTCTATTTCATATTCAGCGCACAGAACATGAATTCACAGAGAATTGAATTATTAAGGAATTTACACATTAAAAAACAGGTAACTATTTCCATTGAGCAGAGTCCTTCATGAGAAACCAATCATTCCGCAACTTGATCAAGTATTTCCCCGCGTGTTATGGAACCCAGAAGTTAATATACATGTTCCTTACAGACCGATAGCTCTTCTCATCCCGAGGCAATTTAATCCGCTTCCCTCTACCATCCTGTTTATTCAAGATATATTTCAAGTTACCTTGCCTCTTCCCTTCATATCTCAATGTACTTCACTGCGCTACACATGTGGAACCCTGGCACACCGAATCCAACAAAACTGTGCATATTAAAGGTGGCAGACATTTTGAACTGTAATTATTGGAACATAACTGAAAATTTGTTTTTTTTTGATTGGCTATGATATAATCAAACATTGCTCTTCCGTGTTTTCACAGAACATAAACTAACATCAGCAAGACAAGCAATGTATATATAACTTAAGGTTCAGGGGCATTCGTGTAACAATTTTTACACTGGAAAACGCAATGCGCATTATATATTCTGAGTGTGGGTTTGTAGCCTTACTTATCCACCATGCAATGCGTATGCGCCGTATTATACAGTCACTTGTGTACTGTCCGGCTGTACAATATATTCATACATTACCTCATAAACGTTACGGTTTTCGAAAAAAAAAGTTATTGAAATAAAATTGTGTGTTTTGGGTTTTTCTATATTGGTCTGAAATATTTTTCCTTCTAAGAAGAAACAAGCGAGATATAATCATAAATGCACATTGGCCTTCATGTACAGTAATCGTTATTCTTCTCGGATTTTAATAAAACTTGAATTTTCTTAACAGATTTTCGAAAATTTCTCAAATAACAAATTTAAGTTCAATCCGTTTAGTAGGAACCGACCTTTTCCATGCGGAAGGACGGACAGAAGTGACGACGGCTAATAGTCGCTGTTCGCAGTTTTGAGAAGGCGCTTAAAACTCGGTAACATAAATGATAATTCAAGCATTTCTGTTGTGGTATTAACTTACACATAAATTCCCTTGTATGTGTAGAGTATTATAAAATGACTGTATTTGAAAATTTTCGGCTATAGCCATGTTTTTATTTTAAAATACTCCTAGGGTTGTATCGGCTGATGATGTGACATATGACGAGAGACCACTGCTACTTAACCTTTTGGCGCCGGAATAATTTTTTTTAAATTTTAGCACACCCTGTATATAAGATGTGAAAAATACTCCAACCAAATAAGTTAGAATTATGAAACAAACTGCATTTTGAAGAGAAAGAAACGGAGATTATACACCATGTTTAAAATATTCGGCACCAATATTTGTTGAATAAATATATAAAATGCAACTTTAGAGGTTAGCAGTGCGGTACGTCAACTATAGTTGACATTAGGCTTATAAAGTTTAAATTACTGATTAAAAGCATCCTGAGGTTTAGAAAGCCTCATGCCGAAGACCCTGAATTCTAATACTAAAATTGTTCTGCAGCAGCCGAAAAGACAAGATGAGGAATGGAACAGTAACAAACACGATCAAAATTAATCTGCTTTCATTTTCTTATCGAAAGGTACTGCAACTTAAGATCACTTTCCAAATAATGTAACTTTGTCGTACGTTTATAGGACATTTTATTGAAATGTGTTTCTGTATTGTGGGACCTACTGCTGCACGCCCAACTGTAACTGACATGTCAAAATAAAACTAACTTTAAGTTTTCACTATTCCTACATTTGAATAAAGAGAGACCAACTTGATGTCACTTGTTTTTTATTTCATTATTTACTGCTCAACATGTTTCGGATGTTAATACATCCATCATCAGGAGCTTGGGACTTATTTGTTGAGTTATTTCATGGGTTGTATTGCTCTGGTACGATATGTGTTGGTATTACGTTGTGGTTTGGTTGGGGTGGTGTGGTATCCGGATGCAGGCTGAAGCCTGGATCCGGTTACTTTTACTTATAAAACCCCCACGTATTTAGGGGTAGATACTATTACCTATTTTGAGAGGAACTATCAAATACGGTAAGTCAAATTGTATTTGGTATATTTGTAAAGTGTCAGCAGAAATATGGGTGGAAATCACAGGATAATGCGATCGTACAGACATAGAGTTTCTTTTGTAATTTTGGAATAGTATTCTTGAGTAACAAATCACATTTTTCTGTGAGAATTATTATAGAGAATCTTCCAGAACTGTCTTTGTTAAATCTACCAAACATTTCAAGAAATGCCCCCCTTCAATTTTCAATAAAGTTGTAAAATATTAGGGTACAAACTTAGCCTGATCTGGATTAATTAATATTTTATAGCAATAACTTTCGTTCCAGATATAACTTTGTTACAAATTTATAGAGAAATGTTCGGAAGGAAATGCTTATAAGCCTGCATCCGGATACCACACCACCCCAGCCAAACCACAACGTAGCACCAACACGCATCGAACCAAAGCAATACAACCCATGAAGTAACTCAACAAATAAGTCGCAAGCTCATGAGGATGGATGTATTAACATCCGAAACATGATGAACATTAAATAATGAAATAAAAAAGCAAGTGACATCAAGTTGGTCTCTCTTTATTCAACAATCAAGATGATGCACGGTCCAATAAGCATAAGATTTTCCTACACTGTACAGAAAAAATCTTTACATACTTATACTTAGATTTGCCAACATCTCCTTCTCGAGCATCTCCTTGCTACACGACAAATACCTTAACATTTTCAAATCCACCTGCCTAATCTATTTATACATTACATTGTGATATCGCCTACATTTTTCGAAACCGTCCCAATAAACTTATCATGAGCCTACTGAAGTACGGTCCGATTTGGCGCATGTTCCTTATCATTTTCCTGCAAATTCAGTAAACAAATGTTGTACAAATTTTAAATCATTTGTAGAAAAGATGTAAAAGAAATTTTAAAAGCTTTTATTTCCACACGGAGCGAAATCAAAGACGTGAGCAATGAAAATATTCGGCGTTTATATATATATATATATATATATATTTGCCCTTCGACGAGCAGACAGTGGGCTATACGTTCTGTCTCATGAGTCTCGAAATCTGAAAAGAAAATCGTTTTGTTTGAAAACTGCTTTATTTCGTGTGCTTTTCATTATAACACCGGTATTTATATGAAGACAGGGATGGAGATTTCGTAGGATGATATCCAAGGGAAATAGCTTAAGTACTCGGAGAAAACATAAAAACAGTGACAGTACTGAGAACAATTTATATCTATATTTTTTACAAAGAATAAGTAATTTCCTCAGAACAAGCACAGATTCCTCCACTAGAGAAACAAATACATAAATGCTCTATACGAATAATAGAGTTGCTTGTTGTGAGAATTATACAGAATACACTATGTACATAGCCGAGGTAAACCGGAAACAGGGACATCGGAAGACGAAGAAGAAGTTGCCAGAAAGGAAAGGATAAGGATAAACTACAAGTTGAAAATAAAATGTGCTATATGTTATAAATTAACCTTTAGGCGACGGAATTATTTTCTTAAATATTAGCACACCCTGTATATAGAAAGTGAATAATACAGGAACCAAATACGTTAGAATTATGAAACAAACTGCATTTTGAAGAGAAAAAACGGAGAGTATATACCACGTTTAAAATATTCAGTACCTATATTTGTTGTATAAATATACAAAATGCAACTTTAGAGATTAGCGGTGCGGTATGACCACTATAGTTGACATTAGGCGTCAAAAGGTTAATGGCATTCTTAGCGTCAGGTTCACTAGTTCAGTGGTCTGTGTATGGGAATATTAATTCCTACATAGTTAGATCCTCTGACTCTCTGTCTAATCAAGACTCAACATTCTAGTCAGACGTCGACACCGGAGCTTCGCATTAGGCCAAAAAGTTTCTTCTGGCGACCCCCTTTTTATAATTAGTTAATGACTGAACATAATCTCCAGGTGATATCTCCGTAACGATCTTACTTTCGCCTCTATATCACTGGCTGCATCATCAGAAATGATCCCTGTGTTTAGATCAAGCATTTAATCAGCCTCTACTTCGAAAAAATTAATCTATGAAACTATTTTGCATACTGAGTAGATTTATTTGTGAATTAAACCTTGTAAACTGAACTGTCTCGAATCATTTATCAGGAGATAACAGAAGCAAGCTTAATTATGAAAGTACAAAATATGTCATACCATTCTGAAAATGAATGAAAAGTGTTTATTATTTTTTTCTATGAAAATATGTTTGGATGTTGTTTAAAACATATTCCATAAAGAAATTTTTTTGATAGAGTCTGTACTTTCCTTTGGCCGTAAGGTGTGGAAAATTCTTAGATTTAGAGTTCTCACAGAAGAAACTTTGAAAATTACTGTTTGGCTGTAACGTTGCGTGATCTAGTAGAACTAGTGTCATTGTAGGGTAACATTCCACCTCGTGTAAATACAAGCATATTTTGTTGCTGAATATCAAACACGTTCCAAAAGACTGCATTTTATCACACCTAGTTAGTCAGTCGACGTCACAAGCTAACTCGTAAAGACTCTTAAATATCACTGAAATTAATTTGAAGTAAACGAACAAAATCAGTGGGATGAACATGTATAAGAATCGTCGCCGTTAACGATGGCAAGATGACTGTTGTTTTGAACATTTCACAAAAAGTTGAATTATTTTAGGTCATAGTTCATAAAATGTAACTGAAAAAATAAATGCGCCTTATTAAGTTCAATAACAAACTACTGATTTAATGTCTTCAAAAGGGACCAGCTGTTGCGTGTTTATTGTAACTAAATGCAGACTTATGTTTATTGGACCGTGCATCATTGTGATAGTTGAAGAATAAGAGACCAACTTGATGTCACTTGATATTTTATTTCACTTCTTATGTGTTCAACATGTTTCGGGCATTAATATGTCCATCATCAGGAGCTTGCGACTATTCTGTTGAATTACCACATCGGTCGTCTTGTTCTGTAAAGACGGAGTATTTAGCATTAGTGTAAATTATGGTGTGTAGTGGTGTGTAGTGGTGTGACGTGTTTTGTGGCTTTGTTGTAGTTGGTAAGCGTATTTCTGTTGATACTGACTGTTATGGTCTTTTGTGCTTTGTGATTATTGTGTTCAGATGTGTGTAGTGTGTTTTATTGGATGATTGGTAATGCATTGGTAATATATTATGTTATTGTGAATTTGAGTTTGCACATACCTGGATCGATGTGTGTTGGAGATTCTGTGTGGATGGGTTGGAATGTCCAATACACATCGAACCAAGGTATGTGCAAACTCAAATTCACAATAACATAATATATTAACAATGCATTACCAATCAACCAATAAAACACACTACACACATCTGAACACAATAATCACAAAGCACAAAAGACCATAACAGTCAGTATCAACAGAAATACGCTTACCAACTACAACAAAGCCACAAAACACGTCACACCAAGCACACACCACTACACACCATAATTTACACTAATGCTAAATACTCCGTCTTTACAGAACAAGACGACCGATGTGGTAATTCAACGGAATAGTCGTGAGCTCCTGATGATGGATATATTAA
>Ga0131853_10021076_pt1 | contig 11834 bp, 6 predicted proteins | sample TergutLab28metaG_FD_92764 | JGI IMG/M metagenome (GOLD analysis project Ga0131853, IMG submission 92764) | Labiotermes labralis P1 segment gut microbial communities from Petit-Saut dam, French Guiana - Lab288 P1 (version 2) (version 2) | ecosystem: Host-associated > Arthropoda: Insects >...
GGGGTTTTTCTCGCCTGTTTTATTTTTTTTAAAATTTTATGAAGGGGTGGTTTGGGGGGGGGGGGGGGGGGGGGGGGGGGTGGGGGATTACTTCCATTAGCCGTGCGGTCAACGGCAGTTTGAGGCTAACATCTGCTTCCGGTAGGGTTGTTCCACTCCGGTCAGCAGTGAAGTGGAATGCAGGAGACATTTCGCATAACGGAATTAAAAACGTATCTGTAATAATGTACAAATTTTTAAATTTCTTCCTGTGGGCAACATATCGACTGCTACGTTGTCCTTGCTGTACCGTCGATTCTTAGAAAATGTAGACTTCATTCTCACAGTCAATCATACATGGGTCCAGACACCGTTAATGGTAGAATGGGTAAATATTCTTGATGTGTACTGAGTTTCTCTTATGCTGTTACAGGCTGCCACATAATATGCAGGATATAGTGCTTAAATAACACAATATTAATATAACCTTGCTTAAAAATGTTGACAAATGTAGATTTACAGGAAAATGAATAAATGACGGTGTGGAAGGGGTCCAGGTTATGAATGAGTCTACGAAGCCTATGATTGTATGTGACCGTCGGTTGTCCATTGACTGCTACCCGTTCCTCGATAAGGACCAGTCGTAGAGACCGCTACTTATAACAAGCGTTTTAGTTTGGAGCGATAATATCGAGGAAATTATTGACTTTTATTTCGAATATTGTGTTCAGAATCTATTGCAATTAAAAAACCCAAATTTGTGCCATTTGCAGGAAGTTGAGTAGTTGCAGACCGATTGTGTTTTCTGCGCACTAGAATCTCATTATTCTGGGAAACACAAAGTAGCGCCCTTATTAGGTTTCAGGGAATTCAGTCTGTCCGTCCGTGCATCAGTCCTTCCTTCTGTCATCCTATGTATCTTGCAAACCACCACCCTTGGTAGGATGCAAAGGAAACGTACTCGGGAGAAACTCAAACTAGAGCGTTGAATGAAGAGAGACCAACTTGATGTCACTTGCTTTATTATTTCATTTTAACATAAGATTCTAACTAGAGCATTTGTTAGGATACGAGGAAACTCGAAAATAGTATCCATCGCTTGGGAATAATCCAGGTTAACACCATTGCAGGGATAGAGGGAAGGTCTAGTAGCTGAAAGCGATCCCTCGAGTAGTCTGGAGCAATAACATACCATAACGCCGTGTTTGGGAATAAAGGAAAACACAAACTACAGCCTTTGAAAGGACACCAGAAAACCCACTCGGGGTCACAAATGCGCTATTGCGGCTTCTTTGTCAGGAGACAGGGAAAGCACAAGCTATCCAGAGCAGATTACGTAGTATTCTGCTCTGTTGCACTACTAGCATTATAAATATTAACGATAACTTGGTGGGTAGGCTTATAGGCCTAAAAGATAAAGGTATACTGTGGTCCCATATCAAACTACGAAGTTCTATGGATGACGTGGATGGAAAACTCCTTGCATTCGTAGTCTCGGCAACAGATTTATATGAAACCCTGCTTGACTCTCCATCTTCTCACCCTCGAGATGCTACAGTCTTTGTGTAGTGGACAGAAGACCGGACACACTTCATATTGTGGATGTGATTTCGAGGGGAAAAACGCAGTGTGGCTCACATTTGTGATGTATTTTACGACTTATTCTATTAAAAAAGACACGCAAATACCACAGTTCTCTCTGCAGTTAAAAGGAGTTTAAATGAATAAATGAATTTTGTGACTTAATTTACAATTTCTACGGAGCTTCTTGAACTTCATTGTACATCTCTCGTCACATAGACCCCACGCCAGTGAGTAATTACTACCAGAACACTGTACGTTACCATTAAACAAAACTTGCTCAATGTAGTGGAACACACTCTGTCCACTCAGCTTTTTCTCTGGCTTGACATAAAGTGAGGTGAACAGTGTTACTGTGCCTGAAGCTGTTTTTAATATTTAGTCAAGTTACCTAGTAATAACTACAGTGAAGCGTTTGTTGCCTAAAAGGTTTCCACCTATGTACATTAAGATATATACGCCTGACCAAATGAAATATGTATTTGCGTAATTTTTGCTAACAGCTTTTAGCATTATGTAATCCTACTCTACTGATGGCAGCTGCCGCTGTTTGTATTTTGGAAGTTGCAGCGTGCTCTGGGCTCGTACAGTACACCTGCTTACTTTTTGTTTAAGGGGGAAACCGTCACCCTTTTAATTACCTATTAAAAGATTTTCCTGAAATGCTCTGCAAATAGAAAGGACAAGAAAGGCATTTTACTGTAATGTAGCATTGAGGGGCGTTCGTGTAACCATTGTTGCCGTGGAAAAGCAATAAATATTACACATTCTGAGCGAGGGTTTGTAGCCTTAGTTCTCTAACATGGAATGCGCATGTTATCCGTGGCTTGTACGACTTTACAGCATTTTTCCACATTGTATCATAAACGGCACGATTAAAAAAAAAAAAAAGTTGCTGAACATGAAGTTTGTGTTTTGTTTTTCTCCACGACTTCTGTCTGCAACATTTTTCATTCTAGGAAGAACGGAGCGACATGTGATCATAAATGTTTCTTGATCTTCACATCAAGTAGCCGTTATTTTTGTCAAGTTTTAATGAAACTTGAATTTTCATGACAGATTTTCGAAACACATTCAAATATCAAATTTATTGAAAATCCTTCCAGTGAGAGCCGAGTTGTTCCATGTGGACGGCTTCACAGACAAGACGGGCGAATGGACGGACATACTCGTACATGCATGCATGGATGCATACATACATACGTACATACATATAGAAATGCCAAAGTGAATAGTCGCCTTTTGCAGTTTTGCAGAAGCCCCTAAAACTGTAAAAGTAGTTGAGTGACTAGGTAAGCTAATGGCCTGAACAACCAGAAAATCGGGTATAAATTCTCGGCAGTGGCCCAGGTTTTTTCTGCCTACAGCAACTAGGACGAATGTGGAGATCACTCAGCCTCCAATTCAATGGATATCGAGAGTTCATAAGACTCCTGGGGCGTCAAATTAACTCTTCTCCATCTAACGTGACAGTAAGAATTCTTGCAGCTATATTTCCGTTGCCCTGTACGCCTCATGCCGTGGGGTCTATTTAATCAACGAGACATATTTACCTTTTGCAATGGAACTGAGAATGACGCAGTTGCCTGTTGGGGCACATAGGCCTGCCACACTGTAATTTTTTCCCCTTCAAGGAAATACGTTCATTACCGATGGATATTTTCTGTCGTTTTTATGAGTTCTTATATTTATTTTAACTTAAAATTTCCGACTGACAAGTTACTGAGAAGTAAGGACTTTCATAATAAAACCGACACTTATCCATCAGACACAACTACATATTTAAAAGTCGAGAAATCGGCGTTATGTTGCGGCTTAAATTTGAGCTATCATCAGGCTGTGTATAAAAATTACAATTTTAGTAGTCTAATTACCAATATTCAACTCAATTTGAATATTAATTATTGCAGCTGTACAACTTTATCTTTTTAATTTCTGTACACAGCCTTATGACTGGTTAATCTTAAGTGGAAACATGTAGTTGATTTTCCGACTTTTAAATATACAGTTGTGTTTGACGGATACATTTAATAATAATAATAATAATAATGTAAAAATAAAATAGATTCAACACTGAAACTAACGATTTAAGCACCATGAATAGTAACAACAGAATAGTTGCAACATTGTATTCCCTAGGGACACAGTTTGTCTCAGGAATATAAGTATAAATACCCTGCATAAAGGAGATGATGATGATGATGATCATAATAATAATAATTCTGAAGCAGCTGGTTGAATCACCTCAAGGTTAAAGACTTCCCTGCTATTCAACTGAATGGTCCACTTTGTGTTCATCTGTCTTATATTAGGCTGATTGTATTTACCAATACAAGCCTATTCGTTCTCAACAGGGCAACCTTAAACTATGTATAACATTCAAAAGCCTAGTGATAAACAGGCGTGCTCGTACAACTTGCTGTAACGCAAAGAAACTCTGCGTTTTGTTACACAGTTTCTTTTTATCCTATATTCCTCACAATGCATATATGGATTATTTGTTTAAATATAATTAATCGCCTAATGTTTGTAATGGATAACAATTATATTGTCAGTGAGGCAGGTACTTAATTTACACTCCCTATAAAATTTAGAAGAACGTTATTCCTCAAAAGCCTATGTGTTTCTTCTTTTACGTTTGAAACAGAACATATTTATAGGCTGCAAATGCTCAATATATCTTTCTATACAGCAACGTTATATTGTTACCAGGTGTGAAATTTAAGTTGCTTCGTTTTATGTACGTGTTGTCAGAAGTGAACTGATTCAGTACGTTGCATAATCTTGATGTTTTCAATCTTTGTCATTTTTGAAGCTGTCGGAAGATTTTAACCATTAACTTTACGCAATTACTACACAATTTTTTTCCTTATTGCGTAATGTTTTGTTTGGAGCAATTTGGAAATAAATACAAAATATATGATTAATTTTGACCCCTAAGTAAGAAACAATGAATTGCCAAGTTTAAATTAGTAATAAACAACATAAATATCTTAAAAGTTTAAGACAACAGCACTTGAAACTATAGTCAATGAAACTCTACTTAGTTACTTAGTTAGTTAGTTAGGTTGACTAGTGCGAGAAGAAGTAAACACGCCATAATCAGAAGCACGACAGTCCAGTCCAGTTACTTGTTAAATGAATACTCATAAAAAAACTGTAGATCGAGAATATCAAGAAACTAACAACGTACACATAATAATCATATATAAAGACAACTTTTCTCCGAGAAAACAGCTGATAGAAAACAATCTTTATAATACATAGGGTCAAATTACACATGCTGAGAATCTAATGTGACGGGCCAGGTAGCGTAGTCGATATAGCGACTGACTACGGGCTGGACGGTCCGGGGATCGAATCCCGGTGAAGGCGAGATTTTCCGCACCTGTCCAGACCGGTCCTGGGGCCCACCCAGCCTCCTATATAATGGGTACCGGATCTTTCCCGGGAGTAAAAAGCGGCCGGGGCGTGACGCTGACCCATCACTTCCTTCTGCTGCCGTGGTCAAGAAAGAGTAGAGCTATACCTCTACTCCCCCCATGGGCCGTACGGCCTGTACAGAGCCTCGGTGCCTGTACAAGGGCGCACTTTACCTTTTGCCTTTTAACACAAGTGAAGATAAAGGACGCCTTTTGACCTATACTTCCTCGGCGCAGCGGTGAAAAACAAAGCTATTCTATTTACCTCTCGTAATAGCCAACAGGCTCTTAAAAAACTTTTTAAAAATTTTTCTTGATTTCAAATTTCGCCTTGTTTTTAAATTGTATTCTTTCTTTTGGGTGATTCCCCGGCGTCTGATTTTTATGTGCCGAAGTTTTGGAACACTCTGTTCTATCTTCAATGACGGTGGAACAGACACAGTGTTCCGAAACGCCGGCTCATAAAATTCACATGACGGTGAATCACCCAAACGAAAGAATAAATTGTTTTAAATTATTTAAATGAAATTGTATTCCGTTGTCCTATTCGACTTCGAAGACTACTGAAAAAAAACTGTAATATACACTAAAAGTGTACATTTTAATAACAAATTTTTAATTTTAATCCGATTTTTATCTAGTATTATTTAACTTACATGTTAGTTTTATTGTAATACTGTTATTGTGATGTGGGATCCCACAAAAGTACGAGAACAAAGATCATAATGTAATAATATGAGTTCCATTTTACGTGCAGTTTAAGTGAGTAATTAGCCTGATGATGTATTATTTAACCCGGAACACGTAGCGATGTCTGAGAATGTTTTTTGATTATTTCTCTGTCCACTCTTGCAATTGACATCTTTCTAAATGAAGTGAAAAGGAAACTTGATGTTCTACAGGTGACAAAATCCCTTATTTTTGTCGTGTATGGTTACGTTCTACTCTCAACATATTCCTGTTCAAGGCTTAAAATTCCTTCTAAAATTCCTGAAGTTTAATATCCACGTTTGCCACCCCATTTTTTCTTAGCGACCTTCTACTATATTTGAGTCATATGACACGAGTGAGGTTCCAACACTTACAGTTCCTCCTCATGGAGGCAGTGCTGGCGCTGTACCCACTGCTGCTGATAATAATGATGGATCGGTTTGAAAGAGTGAGTGAGGGAGACGCAAAAACTTTTCTAATATCCATCAGTGACTGGGGTGGTGTAAGCCTATACGGGCTGTGTAATGTTGCTGGAGCGAGGGACTGTAGGTGAGAGAAGATGGTGGAATGAGATCGGGAAGCTGAGGAGTGACAAGGTGGCTGATGTTCGCTGAAGTCTAAGGAAAATTAAATTTAGCATATTTTTATAACAAGTCACCTTGAGTTGTATTTAGGTTATTCTAGTAAATTTAGACGAATGGACATGTGAGTGAAGAAAAATATTTTGTTAACGTGGAAGTAGTGTAGTGTCAAAAACAAACAACACGTCTGAAATAGAACGACTTTGTATTCTTCTGTAACGATACAGAATTACGATCGAAGGATACGAGTAAACTTGAAAATTCAATTCATTCTTACCCATGGTTACAGCAAAACTCTTTTGTGTCTAAGCTTAGGCTATCGTAATTAAACACCCAATCATGTCAAGAAATACTTAAAAATTATGAAAGCATAAGCAATAATTTTTACATGACATGCGGCTCCGTAAAATCTCTTTATTACTCTTAGAAGAGAAATATAGTTCGGATAAGTTGAATTGAAAAAGGTTTAAGCTTAGCAATTTGTTACAAATATTGTTAAGGTGTTTGGAGAGGTACCTCATGGATATTGAGTCAGTAAAATCTTTACTCCTCAGGTGGAGCTCATCGGCTCTGTCTCATTTAATTAAGGAAGTTCTTGGGGGAGTCTGTAGTTGATTATATTCATTACATTAAGAAGGCTATGTTAAAGCCATTGCCGGCCTTTGAAAAATTACTTATAGGCTGGATATACGATACCATTTGTTGAAGGAAGAGATGTTTACCAGCAAGTTTTAAGTTACATATAAAATAGCCTAAGTCTATTTCTGTTTATTTCTTAGTACTCGCGAGGTGACGACCGACATTTCTAATACAACACAGGACTTTCTTTAAGCACAGACACATAGTTTTATTTAAGATTGAAATGACCAAGCTATGATCACACCCCAATTTCGTGGCAATTCAGGTGCATAAAATCGTGAACTGTGCGACTTAGAGTGTGCGGAAGATAGCACGTTTAAATTGGCGAGCCTTTTGACTAAAGTAGGGAAGGAGTATTCTCTTGACGGGCCCAAGTTATGGACATATTTCAAGGAATTTTTAACTTCTCCACCGCTACAGAAGGCCTGTATTGTAAGTCTTGGAAATGTTGTCGATTAATAGGGTAGCATATCTCCATTTTGCCCTCGTGCGGCCTTTTTTATTTACTTATTCTGTAAGGTTTGCGTGAGGTGTATGGACACGCGAACTGACAGGCTTTTGCCAGACACCTAGTTGACAGCACGCCGTGGGATTGGTCGAACGATCTCTGCCGTAGACAGTCATTTTTATAAATTGAAAAGTATGTACGGCCGAAAATTACTAAGAACTTGGTCATCTCGATTCTGTGAATTTGACTTAGGCTAAAGTTAAATGAGTGCATAAAAATAGAGAGCAAAGAAGGAATTAATATGAGTGCAAGAGAGTACGGAAGTTATTCTCAGGACGACAAATGCATTTTCTTTCTGATTTATGTACGACGCATATGGTTACTTTGATTTTATATCTCTTTGTACATAAATATGGATATGCTATCCAATAGTCTCTATATAGGAAAAAAAATACTTGAGATACCCCCACCGGTGTTAATGAAAATTCTTTTTTCTGGGATAGGAACCAGGTCTATTGCTACGTATTTACCTGCAGGTCATAGGAGCTTATTGTCTCCATCTGCGGGACCAAAGAAGTTCAATAAGAGTCACTTTCATTGGAGTTCTTGAAGCCTAAAGGAGCAGGAATTAAGCTCCTCTGAAATTTGAGGGTTGTTTGACCGTGCATCTTCCTCATGAAATAAAGTGAAATGCCAACTTGATGCAACTAGGTAATTTTATTGATGTATTCTTAGCTCGACATGTTTCGGGTACAGTACTTTCGCCCATCATTAGGAACATTAGATGTTGCGTTGCAGCATATGGTTTTCTGCACCGAGTTTGTGGATGGGTGGTGGTCTTGAGAGCCGTTGCGTAGGTCGTGTTTACGGTGCTGATGGTGCGACGGCACGGCACCATCAGCACCGTAAACACGACCTACGCAGCGGCTCTCAAGACCACCACCCATCCACAAACTCGGTGCAGAAAACCATATGCTGCAACTCAACATCTAATGCTCCTGATGATGGGCATATGTACCCGAAACATGTCGAGCTAAGAATACAGCAATAATATTACCTAGTTGCATCAAGTTGGCATTTCACTTTCTTTTACTCCTCTGAAATGTCCGTATCCGTCGAAGCTCGTCATGTCCCAGAAGACTTGCATGTTATGACAATGGATACCAGTCAAATTCATCTTATTCTGACAGGTAGGTGATTTTTATTATACACGAGGAAAGGTGTATATTTGACACCAAGCGAGGCATTTAATTGACCCATTATAGGGACAGTATATTTTTCTCATTCCCAAAAGGTCGACATTTGCCCAAGAGCAAAGCCAATCATTTGTTCCATACGCACACGTATTTTTTTCCCCGAGGGGAAAGCGGCCGGGACGTGAAGATGACCACTCACCTTCCTCTCGTGCCGAATGGAGATATAGGCCTACTTCTATCCCCCATATACCTCCAAGAAAACTTACTATTCTCCCAAGGGCTCCTTTCCTCCCTCAATGTCAGCGACCAAGTTTCACACCCATTCTGATAATTACGTGGGATAATTTTAAGACAATTTTTTTATCACAAGACATTTATAGTACTTTTAGAAGGAAATATTGTCTAGCAGGAACATGTCTGTGTGAGTAACATTTATTAAGGAGCCTATTGTTACGAAATGCTACTAAAAGTCGCCCTTTTCAATGAGTCTTGGTAATTGGAGCTACGTGTTAAAGGAACAGATAATATGCTCGCAGTCACTAAAGGTAGTGGCTATCTTCTGTAGGCTAATAGTGCTTCTAGTAATCACAGTCTCACGTAATCCTGTCTTGAAGAGTGCTTTTAGTATTGTCCACTTATGTCCCATCTGAAAGATATTAAACAGTATGGCTACATAAATCGTGGTCATGATTCTGACTTTCCACATGTGAGCTTATACCGACGAAGACGCGTTCTTATGATTACATTTGTCTGTGAATTTTTAAGCAAGTTTGAGGGGGGACTTGGTTGCCATGGCTGATCATGTACCGGCAGTGCTGTAGTATAATAATTCTGCATGTGATTTTTTTTGCACATACCAATCGAAGCAAAATATTAGAGCTTAATAAGAATACTTTTTCCCACTGGCTACTTCTGATATCAGGCTGGGATAATTAACAAAAACCTGTCAGTTTGTGCGCGATATGAATAGGGTTTCGTTATGTGTTTCGGTAACTTTAAAGGGCCCGATAACTCATAGATTCGAATGTGGTGTGATAAGATATACGTCTCCTGATCATGCAGAGGTGGAATGGAAGGAGATTTGTAATGTTCATATTGAATGATTAATAACTAAATTTCTTGCACATAGATATCCTGTTGAGTTATGTAAGACCAACAGTGTAAACATTACATGAAACGAAGCGTCGGCGAGGAATCGACTGATATGAAGCCTTAATAAATATCCGACCTTTTCATAGCAAGTGGGTGTCGGTTGTATGCTTATAAACGAGATTCCTTATCAGCTGAGTCAATTTTCGACCTTTGTTCCTTGTTTCAATTATTTTCTGAATAAGGCTTCCTACTGTTTTTTTTTGTCCTGGGTGCGCGACAGTCTACAGTGCTAAGTTATACTTTGCTTGACGTGTAACTTATGGACGGATTGTTGCCAGTGATAACACTACATGTAGTTACTTTGTTCTGACGTCGTAGGGGAAGTTCAAGAGAAGTTGAATGATTGAGCGATTGTTTTACTTAATGGTTCCTTTTTTTGCTTTGGTATAAATAGGTCATAGAGGTAGTTAAGCTGTGTAATAAGAAATGCCAAGTGTGTTATGTATTTGGGTACATTTTATTGTGGGCGGGCTCTTATGAACTGTCAAATTATATATGAAGGTCTATGGATCTGAGTATCTTACTTATATCTCGCTGACCTAATATGTATTCCTAGTCATAAAAAAGTAATGTCATTTCTCTAATGTTTCTCCCCGCGAAATATTTGTATTTGAGTAATGTACGATTGTTTTGTTAGCCCACTTGGTGGTTATGAATGCCGTCGTAGGTGTGAGGGTACTTAAGAATTGCTTTCCTTCTTTTTTATACTTGTTTTGGAAAGCTGTAACCTGCGCATTTGGATAGTAGGCTACGCATGTCCTCTATGTGTGATTAAACTCCATGTTTTCACTCCGCAGCAGAACGGATAGCCCGTCGTTATTTTGATTAGGTTACGGGCTGGGCAGCAGAGGAAACGTCTTTGGATTTCCGGCGAGGGCAAGAGACTTTTCTATATTCGAAAAGGTCTAGACTGACTCTGAGGTCCACACATTCTCCCATGAAGTGGATAGTACGGAATCTATCTCTGGGGATAAAGTGGCTGGAGCGTGAATCTGGAACTCCTTATGTACTTACTGTTGTTTCAGTCCTGCTTGAGCATTGCGGAAAACTACTTATAGCTTTGTCATATCTGTCTGTCCATCTGTCTGTTGTCCGCATGGCAGAGTTTGGCTTGCCCTGAAGAAATGTTTATGAAATTTCATGTTTTGAGGATTTTTCGAAAATCTGTCGAGAGAAGTCAATTTGCATTAAAATCTGACGAAAAAAACTGGTACTTCGCATGAAGACCCGTGTACGTTTATGGTAATATCTCGCCGAATTATTCTTAAAATGAGAAATGTTTTAGACAAACCTTGTAGGTAAAATCAAACACACATTTTATACTCGGAATTTTTTTTTCTCGAAAATCGTGCCTTTTATGACATAATGTAGACAAATGTCGTATAATTCGTACAGGCCACAGACGATATGGCGCATGCGCATTATGCTGCATACGTAAGGGTACAAACACACAATGAGAATGTGTAATTCTTATTGTTTTTCCACGGCAACAGTGGTTGTAGGAACGCGCCTTCAGTGTTACGTTACGTTGCCTTTCTTGTAAGAATAAGTGGCGCTGTATTTCCACTCCATACTTGCCATTATGGCGTACACAATAACTGTATATTTATTTCTATTCACACTTCTTTGAAAATCAAAGTAGAAAGGGCTAAATGGTCCTAGGCATTGCTTGTTGTTTTTATAGCGTGTTGTATAGAGAAGAAGGCGTTTTATGTAAACCTGATGTGAGCGTTCCATGTTGTTCATTCCGTGCATTGTAAATGATTTATAAATCGTTACAGTACCAACAAATTCACAGTTTTGGTAGATCCCTGATGGTGGCAGTTAAGCCGAAACATGTATGAGCTAAATTTTAAACTCATGGTTCCGTGCATCGTAATTCAATGTTAATAAAAATCCAACCAGATGCAACAGTATGGAGATATTTATTTACAGCTATTTCCCTCCAACGTGGCCTGCAGGCCACGTTGGAGGGAAATAGCTGTACCAGTATTATGACCTGTACTGGAGGTTGCGGTTACAGTTTTTAGTACTCCTGATGATGGGTGCTGTGACACTCGAAACATGTAGAGTGACTTTGCAGTAAATAAATATCTGCATACTGTTGCATCTGGTTGGATTTTTA
>Ga0131853_10021079_pt1 | contig 11834 bp, 9 predicted proteins | sample TergutLab28metaG_FD_92764 | JGI IMG/M metagenome (GOLD analysis project Ga0131853, IMG submission 92764) | Labiotermes labralis P1 segment gut microbial communities from Petit-Saut dam, French Guiana - Lab288 P1 (version 2) (version 2) | ecosystem: Host-associated > Arthropoda: Insects >...
GACGTTTTGCTGACCGTGCATCTCAGTATATTTATCTCAGTATTTAACCAACTCGATGCACAAAATTTGTTTCACAATAAGTTTTATTTCATGCCTCTACATGTTTCGAGCACATGTGCTCATTATAAGGAGATCGAAATTGCATTACACAGCCTCTGGTATCATCACACCTATAGATGGCCTTCTCGTGCACATGACGGCCACCTACAGGTGTGATGATACCAGAGGCTGTGTAATGCAATTTCGACCTCCTGATGAGGAACACATGTGCTCGAAACATGTAGAAGCATGAAATAAAACTTACTGCGAAATAAAATTTTGCACATCAAGTTGGTTATATACTGAGATAAAACTTAAAGTACAGTAACAGAAGGGATCAAACAAAGCGTAATGTGAGTAGAGGCTAAACCGAACACGCCACCATAACAATGGATAGACCAAAGTAGAACCTTTGAAAGACGAAGCGCAGACTGCTTTATTTAAAACGACAATTCGTATCGCGCAGTAAACACTTTCATCTCGGTTATAAAAACCAATCAGTTTATGCTGTAAGTGGCACAAGTCGCTGTTTGTTCTCAGATAAATACAAAAAACAAAAATACAGTGTGGGCAGAGCATACAGTTGTTGAATGTTAAACTTTGGTGCATCACGTGACCGGTAGGCTTTGAAAGGTTAAGCGGTAACGTATCCTGGCGAGGCGACTGTACCGCAACGCCATTCCGACGTCTGACGTCATGCGGCCAGAGGGTGACCCTGCTCGGACGGTAAAGAGAGAGACGGACGCTTTCACACCGTTCTCGAAGCGACCAGACAGAGACAGTAGATTGTTCGAGAAATGCAAAAAGTGTCACATAAGGCAAGGAAACATGTTGAGTTCGTAGCAAGTTACGGCCTGTTTGGTAGGGCGAATGTGCAGACCTTGCGCTTTACGGCGAGATGACTGTGAGGAGTGTGGATGGTCTGTAGTTGTGCAGAAGAGAAAGAAAGCTAGTACAGCAAGTGAAGTGAAGAAAGGTGAATACGGAGGACTATAGACTTGGTGCAAAAAGATGAGTAATTTTATAAAGGGACATCTGGGCCCTGAGAACCGAGTTAAAAAATTGTGCTGTGTGATTTCTTTTTTTAAAAAAAATTATCGTAATTACTTTAACGATTCTTTTTCAATTACTGCACTTTTTAATTGTTTGACCTGTAGTGTTAATAAACATTGTTAACTTGGAACCCGCGGGCTTCTCTGTTACGATACGAATCTTTAGGAGATGCCACTGCGCACTACAGCAACGGATCATAAAAGACACTTTTAGAAAAAGAGTCCAAAAGGTTAATCCGCTAAGATTATATTTGTTTTGTGGAAGTTAATTATGGTGGTCACTATGATGATGATGGTAACACCTACCTATTTTAAATTGCTCTGGGGCAATGCTATGTTTCAGACGGTAAGCTGCTGGTCTCTTAGTGGACCGGGTTCAAAAGCATGACACTGCATCTGGGATTTGTGGTAGACAAATCGACACTCTGACAAGTTTTGTTCCAAGTGTTTGGATGCTCCTCTCTCAGTAACAGTTAGTCTGTGCTCCACGTTCATTCATAGTCTTGCACCCTGCCCCAATGTTCCCGTAGTTCGGCTGTCTCCGGCCGCTGTGGAATCGTGACTAGAGAAATGTACAAAAAATAAACACAGTCAAACAGCCCTCCAGTACTGAATTGTTGCTCTGTAATAAGGGATTTATTATACAGATATAAAACCAAACACTCACTTGCCAATTAGTCATACACACAATGAATACAGGTAAAGCAGCCCCGTTACAGGCCTGGAGTGTCCCAGAGGATACCAGGAAATTAAGGTTCCCAGATTTCATGACAAAGGTAGAGGATGGTGGTAAAGTTGTCAGCCTTACGCATCGGCCACCTTTACCCCCAGGAAATACTACTGGTACTCATATCCGTTAGAGGCTGTGTCGACCACAGGACCATAGTGCGATATTAATGAAAAATTCCAATGACACTAGCTGGGATCGAACTAGCGACCTTCCAACTTGTAGCAGAGCACCGTAACCACTGTGCCACCGCTGTGCCCCCACAATGAATAAATCTAACATAAATAAGGAGGAAAGCTCCACTATCGTAATAACCGTCAGTTCGAGGTTGGTGTTTCCCAAAATACACGCAATAAAAACACACAGCAGTAGCCATCGTGGCTTGACGTGGCTACCCGATATCGGGTGTCCCGTACGCAGATCCGAAACATAACTTAGAAAGGTAAAGCCGAGACAGAAATTTGAGTACCGAACTGGTCAGTGGTCGCGCACCGAGTATCCAACCTTAGGCGAAAGCAGGGAGAGGGGAAAAGAAATTAGTTTTAGAGGATTGTCACCAGGTGGCACGAGGAGTGAAGTGAGAAGGAAAGATGCGACAGTCACACGGCGCAGTCCATGACCGACGCTGTACTTGCATAACCTCAGGAGGTGACGGCGTCGTTAAAATGATGCATTGAAGCATTTAAACTTGTCCGACGTCACCACACTTTGTAAGGCCCTCGTCAAGAATGCCAACGACGAAAGAGTATTGCCAAATGTAACGGAACAGCTGATATGGAGGGGTTATGCAATTTGGGTGCTGGACATAGCGAACAGAATCACTTCTCAAATAAAATAATTATACTTTTTTTTTTCAAGTTTTGAAACATGATAGTTCTCAAACAAGAAAATAAAAGAAATTACATAATAAATAACTGAATAATTTGCACACTCCATCGAAGATAGTAAGAGCATTCAAATAATATAGGTTGACGTCGAGGGACAGACAGCACGCATGAGGGGGTGACAGATAGACATTGAATTTAAGTCGGAGTGTCGGAAGGTTTTGCTTTTGGAATACGCAAGCATAAGTAAGATGGCATTATTACAATACTTCTGATAGAATGTGTGAAACACCCGATCTTCTTTGATCTGACACAGCCTGCGGCGGCTTCGTCGCATAGAAAGCCTGCATCCGCCGGTACATCGTGTGACAGCTGCTGTGGTCAGGACAACGAAAATAAGGGCACTTTATTTCAGTGTGTGCTTCAAGAAGGGCACTTTGTGGTAACGTTAGTGAACTTTTGGCTTCGGGGAAGAATAAAAGTGATTTTTAACTTTCCAGCGACCATTGGCTTTTCAGTAAAAAGTGTTTTCAGTGGATTATGCAATTTACTGATTCGTTTTGTTTTATTTACAATACAATCAACAAACTTATACAAGCTTAAGCCATTTATTGATCTTTTGTGCATCTATTACAGACTATTTAACCTTGCATACAACTCTCCTCGCTGTCGACAACATCCGGTTTATGAACATTTTCCAACACTATCATGATTATAAAATAATTATTTATATTAATATTCAAAATATATAAAATTCGTTTTGTATTTTACTTTTTGGGTACAAGTAATTTTCTTCATTTCATTACTCATTATATCATTTCATTATTACTACATGTATTTTACCCTCTTTATTATCTCACATAACAATTAAAATCATATGTCAACTGTCCTTCATTAATTTTGGTGTTTTCCATCCCGAAGTGTTATAACATACAAATACAAAAGTCAGTCGATAACACAACACTTTATTTATATACAAAATATTATATTTTGTCAGGGCAACATGTTTCGACCTTATGAGGTCATCCTCAGGCCCTCCAAGAAGACAGATCGAAGAGTTGTTTATGTTTCATTCCAATGCGGGATTGTTCAAACTAGCTTGGCCACGCTGGAGGGAGGTAGCTGCACAATCCCACAATGCAATGAAACATAAACAACTCTTGGATCTGTCTTCTTGAAGGGCCTGAGGATGACCTTATAAGGTCGAAACATGTTGCCCTGACAAAATAAAATATTTTTGTATAAAAATAAAGTGTTGTGTTATCGACTGACGTGTTGTATTTATATGTCCTTTATTAAGCGCTTTTAGACGCTTTTGTGCTATTTCTTGTTGTTTTGCTGTTGGGTATGGGTTTAGGATTTATCAAGGCCTTACTTTCCATTTCACTGATTTTAAATTTGCTCATACATTTTACTATTTTTTTGTAGGTGCTTAATTTATGTACACTGTTTACGGCGATAGTGGTTATCCTGCACGCAAATATTTTTGTTTCTTCCCGTGTGGAGATATTATGTAATGTAAGCACTATGTTGCAGTTTTTGGATTATAATCGACATTTGAACTTGTGGTTAATGTGAAAGTTGCATGCCTGCGCTGTGGTGCTCCTTGGATGGGTCTGTGTTCACTGGAGTTAGTTAGCCAGTACACTGCAGGATCTAACAGCGGAAGTGAGGAATATCTCCAACACGAGAAGGTTTAACTTTCAAATAGCTGAATGTTCACGCCGCATAATGGTCGTCATGTTACACCCTTACACTTGGGCTTCCAATCCTTCGGAGAAGATTCAAAAACGTTTTCATTTCCTGTGAACCAAATCGAAAATAAATGGCCTTTAATTCGGGAGATTTATTACCTCCACATCAGTTAATTGCAGACATAGACTGTGTTGTTAGAGACTTGTCAGGAGACAGGATCCACATTCATGTAATAGTTAACAAACACCACCATTTTCTAATCAAGTCTAACGTAATAAAATCTAACTTAATCTAATCTACTCTAACGTAATGTATCCTAGTCTAATTCATAATCCAATCTAATTTAATGTAGTCCTGTCGAATTTAATTTAATCTAACCGACGACCTTTTCAACACGTGACTTGTGGCTCAGATGCAACACCACATTCATCACAGCAAAAGCAAAAGGAATTTTTTCTGCTGTCTATGCTAATAAATTTTCAATTTCCTGTCTCGCAGGTACACAATTTTATCACTAATGGTCTGCAATACAGACATTTAAGGGAATAAGCGAAGAATCAGTAGAAATGATTAAGAATTAATTTAGTCTCAAAGTTCAAAGGTACGTTTATTTTTTGGACGTGGGTGGGCTGGGTGGAATTTACCTGATAAATGTGGAATTACATCTTGGTAATTCTTAAACCGAAAAGGCGACCTTTGCTCAAAATGTAAAACATACGTATCGATTATCTTCATTGAAATTATCCCCCAATACGTTAATTCAGCTACTAGCAGGAAATGTTTCATCAAGATGAATACAATTTTTACAGCAGTTAACACAGCAGGATCCGTGTCCAGAAGGAAATATCAACTTATTATTATGTTAGTCATGTAACAAAGGCATATCGTGTGAGTAGAAGATAGATAAACGTATCTTCGAAAAAGAGAAGATCTGAGAACTACAAATTTTAAATGCATGTAACTAAAACGGCTTGGTCTTTGTTGACATATTACGTGGCATTTGACTGGAGTAAAAATCACAGAATGCACCCGATATCAAGACCAAACTTTCGAGCATAATACCTCCAAAATATAAAGAGAATTTCTAACAATAATGCAAAGTTTACTTACAGTCTCAGAATCAGCATTATATTTGATTCAAACAAAAACACCATTAAAAGCAACCACAGGGGCCAACACTTATATGGCCCAACTGTGCTGCTTCGGCGATATTCGCCTTCATATTCTACTGGTAGAAAGGAATGATATTGCTTCGGCTTGAAGCAGGAAATTTTCATCATTTAAGCCTGATCTTTCCTTTCGTGGAAAGAGGCATATGTCAGAATATTTTGCTGAAATAAAAACCACATCAATACGTTTCCACATTAAAACTACAAGCTTCCCTTTATCAAAGGGAGTTAGCCGGTTTCTGTGGCAGGGGATCTCGAAATTCCTGCAATAAATAGGCTCTCTGTATCTACTGTAACAAAGTTCTTCGTTCTGAGAAATCAGCTGATCTTTTGTGAGAGCCATTGGTCTTAGTATGTGGCGAATTGTGTCGGAACACTATTACGGAAATGTAGTTTTATTTCTTTAATATTATTAAGTGATATTCTTTGTGTGTGTTTGTGTTGAGACCATTGAATGATTCTGAAAACTGCTTAAATACCACATTTTAAAGGAATGTGCATTTCCATTAATGTACATTAACGTTTCTTTCCTCGAGAGGGCCGTTATTATTCTAACAGAAATATATGAGAATTATTGCTTGTAATGGACAACACTAATCAAATTACGTCCAAGGTCTGTTATAAACTCATTATACTAAATTAAATCCAAAACAATAAAATACTTTCGGAGGTAAGATATGTCGGCAGACACAGTTATGACCTCGCAGTTTAGAGTTCATTTAAAATTTCCTGAACGATAATACATTAAGATGATTTCACACAAAGCGTCTGGAAGAGAAGGACAGGAAGTTTACACGGCTCAAAACAATTACGTAATATGACGTTCCATTTTTTGCACATTTCACCTTGAACTTCGACCGTAATTATGTCAAGAAGGATACGAAGGGCGGGGTAGGTTGTTATTTCATTAAGGGTGGGCGGGCTAGATAAAAATATAAATTGTTAGTTTTGGGGATTAATGAAACGGTGTCTTGCCTTTCCTCTGAAGTTTTGAAAGGTTATTCCTTATTTTTGATTTAAAAGACCAATATTTTTGTTACATTATTAAAACTTAGTTTAATACCAATGTGATAATATTTTTTTGTTATTTATTTTTGTGGTATTTGGCCCTTTTTTTTCTAGTCGTAAACATTTATTGATTACTCTGTTCAGATTGGAGTTTGTTGTACTAGTTCTTTATTTTTATATTTATTTTTATTTGTGTAGTTTTAATTATAGTTTGTTTTCACGTTTCCGCCCAGATGTTAGTTTTGAATAATTGCCTAATTGATTTTTATGAACTCCGTTAAGCTAAACTAAAGAAACGTTTCAATGTTTCGAAATTCTATGTTTTCATGCTTTATAAATATAATTTATAAGGCGGAGATGTTTGTGTATTTCAGTAGGGGTTACATGTTTCAAAACTTGTTTACAATAAAATAGTTGCAGAGGGCAATTAATTATCTGCGTTTTATTTAAAGACACTGTCACTAAAAACTATGTCAAGGCATGGGCTGATTGAAGCAGCAGCAGTAAGGGCATTGATTGATGATGTGTTCCAGATTTCCTGCACATTTTTCTATTTCGTAGCAACACTTTATCACATATCAGAGTTAATCTTCGGACAACATTGTACTGGGATGCAACAGAACGCCAAATGCTATAGTTTTGAACTTGTGTAGAACGAAATGATTTATAGAACCTGGACGTGGATGTGATTTGCTACACAGGTGTTGCGGAAAACCAAATAAATGTCTTATATTTTGTTTGCCGTGCTTTGATAACTTGTCTTTTGTTTTCCAAAATAAGGATAACTGTCTTCTTAAATATGTACTGAATTCCTGAGATTATGCCTAAGCTGAAGAAGGACGTGTGTTTAAAGATAAGGTTTGTGACGATACTCAAGGTTTATAGGAATACATTTCTATAAAGACGATTTCACATAAAAGCTAACAAATTTAATTTCAAAATAAAATTACATCTCTAACTTTGAAGTTGTTATTTAGTTTTAGGTTCCAACACAAAATGGAAGAAAATCTGCTGAAGACTGTGGGTTGCTTTTGTCATAGTTTTCTTACAACATAAAAGACTTGTAAGTTTGCCGTGCTCCTGTGTCCATCCGTGTTTCTGTTCTGCCTAGTACCTTGCAAACGTAAGAGCGTCACTTGTTTGATTTGTAATTTTTTTTTACCAAAAGGAAAGCCATTATAAGAAGTAGTACAACTTACTGACATTTTAAAAATCCCTACTTCAAAATTCTACTTTAAGACTGCTATCATTTTTTTCTCTTGATTTTTGTCAGTCACCATAAATAATATTACCCAAACCATGCCAAACGTTATCCTGAATAGTCAGCATATTTGTAGAGGGTTACGTTTGATATGGTTTCAAGTAAAAGGTATTATTCACAGTGGCTAATAAAAATCACCATACCATACCAATGATAAATATTTTGAGCAACAGACGTCATTAAATAAACCGTAAATACGCAGCACAAATATAAGTCCTAACGTTAGTAATACTATCATGGCGGCTATGCGAATTTGTGCAGTAATTGCCAACTAGCAGCATTATGAACGTATAGGAAAAGATCTCGAACTTCAGTGTGACATTAGCTTTCAAAACCTGAACCACAATTTTTTTCGGTAATTTAATGCAACAGAAAGACGGCCACGTGAAATACGCTAGCAATTAAAACCTCTCAGTCTGGTATCATCGTCAAATGCACAGTTGGAGCGGCACGAAGCGTAAGGAGATTGATCATGTATACAAAAAGAATTTGTACAGTTCTTTTGTGCATGCTGTGTCTTCCATTTTGTATACATCTCTTCAATATACCGAAACCCTATGTGGTCGCACAACTAAGTTCGCGAATTCGCCACCGTGTGCTTGACGTGGCAACACTGGACAAAAGCCTTAGTATGGTTTGATGACGTTGACATATCAGCGTTTCACAGCTGTGTTGTTGTTGATTTATGGCAGTCTCTTTCTGAGTGGCATCTATTAGTGTCTGCGTGTGTTTTGGTGTGCCGTCGCGTACAGCTATTTTAGGACAATACACAGTAATAGACCGCTGTTATAATGAGATACTACATTCGGAGCCACCGAAATTATGACAGTGACATCGGCATTCGTGTTTCGTGAAACAAGACCTATTTGTAGTGGGCTCTTATAAAAACAATTACATAAAAATTTATAGGTCTAGCATTCTTATATGTATTAGAGTCCAATAGTTGCAAACATGGTGATCGTGCGCAAAGTTAGAGATTTTATTGTTCAACTCAATGACTGACCACCAAGTTTTATTTTTATGCGATTACTTCGAGTCTTATAACATTTATGGAAAAATGTTTAGGAATTTACAGGTTATAAGTTCTCTCCAAGATTAAAATGTGGAGCAAGAGCAGTTGAGTGACTTGTACGGAGGAAAAGAAGTCCCAGGTTTCGGGGGGGAGGGGAGGAGGTGGAACCTTGCAGAATTATCATGGCAATTCTGAATACATCCAATAGCGTAACTGTATAAATATTTAAAATATTCCTAGATTAATATGTGTTTCATATCTGGAACTTGTTAACCGCACATCTCATTCTACACTATAACCATGCAGCTGAAAGTGACGTAAACCCCCATTCTTCCCAACCAACGCAACGCTTCCAAAAATTTACGATGCAAACCAATTCTGAGAAGGTCATGACGCTTTTTCATTAATTTACTTATAATTAACTGACACTACTTTGATAAGTGTATTAAAAAGCAGTATTGTTTGTGACTGTAGTGACAGTGTGGCGACGTTGGCTTAACGGTTATGCTACAAGAAAGTGACTCAGATCATTTAATATTACAGTTGTAACCGTCTGCAGTAAAAAAAAAAAAACTACAGCAGCCAAAAATTACCCTTTTTTCACCGAATTGATCGTTTTGTAGGCAAAATGTTCTCACTTCGAGGATTACCTCACAAAACAGAGAAAATTTTAATTTTACAAAAACAAGAATGAAAATCATAAGGTTCGTCATCCTCGTTGTGTTTGTAATAAACTAGATTGGAGTGTATATACATGTCTAAAACAACTATATGATGGTAGAGATATGTATATAATTTATTATATAAAGAACAACTACATGTTTCGGCACTTTTCATTGGCCATCTTCAGGTCGATAAATGAAAAAAGTTGCACACTGTATATTTATAAGCTAAGTGTAATATGTACATCTAATCTCTACAAACATAAGATGATAAACATAGATCCAACTATATTAACCTAGAATAGCAAAAATAGCAGAACCCCTGTACCCACACCACCCATCCTACACAACACATGCAAGATCTAGTACCCACTTCACCACTTACTTTCCCAATTGTATATAAGACACGTGAGTTGAGTATAGCTGCTTACTAAGTTTTGTCATTTATCAACCTGAAGATGGCCAATGAAAAGTGCCGAAATATGTAGTTGTTCTTTATGTAATAAATTATATACATGTCTCTACCATCATATAGTTGCGTTAGACAAGTATATACACTTCAATCTAGTTTACAAGAATGATAACTCTAGATATGTGAGCCATAAGGCGATTCGAAGTACTAAACATTTTCTCATACATAAGTATGTAACAGCGTACATGCTGATCTTCATTTGTTGAAATAATTAAAATGTCAATTCTTTATACCAATTCGTGATTTTTTACTTTCAAATTATTTTTATTTCTCACTGCTGGGACCGCGAGTAAAAGCTACTGGCTTAATCTGAGTAGTGACTCAAGAAAGTTGAGACAAAACTGCGCTAACCAATAACAAAGCCACTGGTCACAGCGCTAGAAGGCATAAATATCAGACTTTGAACAAAGTGTCCTTTGACGTCTTTCTTGTTGCGAGTCTGTGTGGTTGCCTTTTGTGCAGCGAAATAATTTTCCTCTTCTCCGAATATCTATTCCTTTCTTCCCCATTTCCTTCTTTCATTGTCTCTTTTATTTCCTCCGTGTGTCCTATTCTTCTTCCTACGACATATGTTGCCACTGCCATTGAAATCCTGGCCGAAAGCATAAATCTCGCTGCATTGTACAACCCCTGAGTCTCCTTTATTACTAACACAAACTTGACTACTTGAGGGTTGTTTCACCGTGCATCTTCCTTATGAAATAAAGTGAAATGCCAACTTGATGCAACTAGGTAATTTTATTGAAGTAGTCTCAGCTCTACATGTTACAGGTACATACGCCCATCATCAGGAGCATTAGATGTTGAGTTGCAGCATATGGTTTTGTGCACCGAGTTTTTGGATGGCTGGTGGTCTTGAGAACCGCTGCGTAGGTCGTGTGTACGGTGCGGATGGTGCCGTGCGACCCCCATCATCAAGAGCATTAGATGTTGAGTTGCAGCATATGGTTTTCTGCACCGAGTTTTCGGATGGGTGGTGATCTTCAGAGCCGCTGCGTAGGTCATGTGTACGGTGTGGATGGTGCCGTGCGAGTCGCACGGTACCATCCACACCGTACACACCGACTCTCAAGACCACCACCCATCCAAAAACTCGGTGCAGAAAACCATATGCTGCAACTCAACATCTAATGCTCCTGATGATGGGCGTATGTACCTGAAACATGTCGAGCTAAGAATAAGTCAATAGAATTAACTAGTTGCATAAAGTTGGCATTTAACTTTATTTCACAGACTTGATTAGTTAACTCTTTCATACATTTTTACTCAAACCTGTAATTTTTTTATATTTGCACCGTTATTGAATAGGGTGTCGTTTCGAATATTATACCAGGATTATTGTGTAATTGTGTTTTGAAGTGCAGCTGATTTTTTTCCCCTTAGTCTCATGAACAAAACAAGTTAGCATTTTTCCACGGTGCTAAATGCTAAGATAACCGGCTTTTGGAAAGTAATATGTTGTGGTGTGGTGGATACGTTAGGACGTGTCGCAGAAACAATCTGCCTCCTTCTTCACGGCAGATCAGTGTTCATCAGTAAGTGTCTGGGGAACGCTGTTTGTCGGCGACCTGCAACTAGAGGGCTCTCTACACCCTCAGTTAAACTGAGCGTCTTTACTCTGTGATGTCACACCTGACGAAAAAAATGAGTAAACTGCGCTATTTTAACAGGCATTGGCGCAGGCCTCAGAACTGTCCTTTCCAGTCTTCTTTCACACAGAGAACTGCGCAGTTCACTCAGGGAATCCCACACACATTCAGTTCAGTTTTTCGTGCAGTTTTTTTGTTACGCAGTTTAGCTTGGAGTGTGCGTGAGGCCCTTAAGAGGCGTGAGGCCCTTAAGAGGCGTGAGGCCCTTAAGAGGCGTGAGGCCCTTAAGAGACGTGAGGCCCTTAAGAGGCGTGAGGCCCTTAA
>Ga0131853_10021080_pt1 | contig 11833 bp, 8 predicted proteins | sample TergutLab28metaG_FD_92764 | JGI IMG/M metagenome (GOLD analysis project Ga0131853, IMG submission 92764) | Labiotermes labralis P1 segment gut microbial communities from Petit-Saut dam, French Guiana - Lab288 P1 (version 2) (version 2) | ecosystem: Host-associated > Arthropoda: Insects >...
CTTCTTCTTCTTCTTCTTCTTCTTCTCCTTCTCCTTCTTCTCCTTCTTCTTCTTCTTCTTCTTGTATGCAAATAAATTAAGAGTAAACGTCACTGTCGGTACAGTCAATCAATAAAACAATACAAAGTATTGCGTGCTAATTTCCTCATTGTGAAGTATGAGCTTGTTTTGATGAACACATCGATTTTGACTCTTACCCTCCTAACATGGAGCATATGGTGAGCTCCTAATAACGCCAGCAGATGGCAGATTGGATTTAACTCGGCGTTTAAAGGGTTAAATGTCATATAATGTGCGGAATTTGCAATATGAAATACGCCTTAGAATTCGCCTTACTTCTGTATTCAGTTTTCGTCGTACGGTATCACGAAAATCAAAGTTTGCACAGGTAAGTGTCTGGAAAGGGTAGCAGTTTTCTGATGGTCAGAAGTCGTGGACATGTTTCTTTGCGCAGTATTCCCCGTCAAAATGAAATATACTTGAGTTCAAGTATTACGTCATATTTATAGTTTAGTATTATTAGCCTATAGACTAAGGCGATAAAAATAACCGCATAAAAAGCATTGCCCAAGCTATTATCGTCTTTCCGCGGAATCCCTGGCATGCCCGCCGAAGCTCAAGGTTCCGATAAAACCAGTTTCGAAAACACTGGACTAGCGTATGATGAAATGGCAAGAAGGTGCAAGTAACTGTAGCCTCATTAGCTGTCCTCTCCCAGAATGAGGAAGATCACTTGGAATTCTCAACTGTCATTGTGGGATTTAACGTTGAAATTTGGACGCGTTACTTTCAGAATAGGAAGTAAACTGCTGCCTCCTCAAACATGTAAAGGTAAAGAGATCCCGTTACAGGCCCGGTGTGGTCTAGAGAGTGGGTAGAGGTATAGCTCTACTCTTTCATAACCGCGGCACTAGAAGGGGTGAGTGGTCAGCAGCACGCCCCGGCCGCACTTCATCTCCGGGAAAGACCTGGTACCCATTTTACAGGAGGCTGGGTGGGCCCCAGGGCCGGTCTGGACGGGCGCAAAATCTCGTCCCCACCGAGATTTTTTTTAATTACAACTTTATTGATCCCTCAGTACACAAATACAATGTTTGTGTGGAATATATCTCAGTAATGTATTGTTAACGGACTATTGGCCTTGTGTTCGAATTGCATTGTTCGTTTGTTACTCTAGGCCCTTAGGATAACGCCGTTATGGTGGCGACGTCATCGGTCGGAGGAGTCCTTGCAGTTATGGTACTGTGACCCAATTATCCTGCAGCTAGCGGGAACACAGTTTCTACAGTTGATGTGTGTCGGAGATTATAGTATCTCCAAGTAATTCCCAACATTTTCGCGACGGCGAGTTGTTTGATTTGCTTTCCATCGGGCACGCCTAATGAAATCAGCGTATTCGATGGTCGATACTCGGTGCCAGTGTTGTGTGCGGTAATATATCATGTGGGCGAGGATCCACAAAATTCCCCGGTGCCTCTTTGTTGGCCAAAATTGAAATCTAGGACGGACGGTCTACTCCGGTAGAATGTATTTCGGGTCCATGCAAAGGATGATCGCTATTCTGGAACGGTTCCACCTCGAATGTCGGCCCCTTCGCTACACTCAGTCAGCCTGTGTATCGGAGTGTCTACTCGACCACAGTGTTGGCAATTGTTCGTGGTACTTCGTTGTATCTTGGCTATTCGGTCGTTGATCGGTATGAGATCACGAATAACGATAAACCAAGCTGCTTTAAGTTCCTCCAATAATCATACTGCGTGTAGGTTTCTCCACACCTTAGAGCAAGGGGTGGTTGGGTGTTGTGTCATGATCCGCATGTCCCGTGCCCCTTTCAGTGCCAATGCCATACCGTGCATTGAGGTGTAGATACGTCTACGGAATAATCGGTCAGCCTCATCTTGTTCAGGAGGCGTAATGTAGGCCATGTTGCCGACGTAAACCTACAGGTAAGCTAGTTTAGTTGGGAACTTTGCGGCATGGGGTGGGTTTGCCTGCCTGCCAGTGAGGTTCCAGGTCTGTAACCATGCTGCAGTCACCGTTCCATTCCGTTGGTCCTGCAGGTACATACGGTATAGGAGATGCGCCGTACACTTCGCCTCATTATCCGGCATCTCCCAACCTCCCATTTGTTTCGGTCGTTGTAGTGTTGATACAGGCACTCGGAATTCTGTTCCTCTCCAGATATACCATGTAATGGCGGTTTTCAGTTGTTGTGTGTATATGTTTGGGGTCGGCAAGATTTGGGCGGTATACCAGAATTTGGACAGGAGAAAAGTGTTGACATAACGCATCCGTGTTGCCAGGCAATGGCACCGAGTGTAGGTTCGATTTGCCAGCGCTCGTACCTTCCCTGTTAATCGTGCCCAGGAGTCTTTCATCGTTTGCTCGATTGTGCCCCAGAAAGTGACGCCTAATGTGGTCTCATGAGGATGATATTTGATCCCCAAGACGTCCTCCTGTATAATCAGCTTCCTACCGCGAGGGCTTTAGATTCTCGAGTGTTGAGGCGGGCACGTGGTGCCCGTTCATATAGGCGGATGGCGTCCTCTATAATGGCGAAATCAGCAGCAGATGTCACAAAAATGATCACGTCATCGGCATAAGCCACCACCGATGTTGGGCGTGTGCGGCGTCCTATCCTTATACCTGGTAGGTTTAGGTCCAGAAGGTGAAGGAATGGGTGGAGACACAGAGCATAGATGGCCATACTCATGGGACACCCCTGCCGCACGGCGTATCGAATTGGTATGGGTCCGTATTGATGGCCATTTATTTGAACTGAGGACGTAGGACCTTCATACATCCTCTTGATACCGGCGATAAAGGCGTTTCCAATGCCGTATCCCTGGAGTGTTTGAAACAGGTAGTTGTGGGTGATCCTATCGAAAGCATTTTTAAAATCAAGGGAAAGCACGCATAACGGGATCCTTCCGTTTTCCGCATACGCGATGGTATCACGTACCGTTGCCCCCGCGTCAATGATCGTATTTCCAGGAACCTCACAGAATTGGGCCTCCGTTAGGTGATCTGCCAACACTGGACGCAGACGTTGTGCGATAATACGAGCAAGAATGTTGTAGTCAGAGTTGAGGAGTGTGATGTGGCGGTAGTCTTCTGGTGTTTGGTTCCCGTGCGCTTTCGGCAGGAAAACTACTTCGCCTCGTTTCTGTTGCTGCGATATGTTTCCTGTCCAGAACACTTGGTTGATGACCTCAAACAGGTCGTCTTTTAAGATTGCCCAGTTGTGTGAATAGATTTCGCGGCCTAGTCCATCGTTCTCAGGTGCCTTTTTCCGCCCGCCCGCTTGTATGACTCGGTATATCTCCGTTGGCTCGAATGGTGACTCGAGCATTCCCTCATACGAAGTATTCTGCTCGCGGCGGACTACCTTCATCAACTTTACCACGCTGGCATTGTTCACCTCTATTGTGTCGTACATGTTCCGTAGAAAATTTGTAAGAATCTGTGCTATTCCGCTCGGTGTCTAAGCATCTGCACTGTTCCGTCTCTCAATATATGGTCCGCTCTGCACGCCGCCGTTCCGTCTGAAACATGTGGTATATCGTCGGCTGGTCTCCATCTGGTCTATCAGCATCGTTATTGTCATCAAGAAATTTCTGTAGCCTTCTGCTCTGAAGTCGCACAATTTTTGCTTTTAGGCGTTTTAAAGCATGTATCGTTTGGTCGCTGGGCCCAGTCTCTGCAATACATCATACATGCGTTCTTATAAATGGTTCTCCATCACACAGCGGTCCCTTCGGCGCTCGGCTTGTTCACGTTGGTATAGTTGTCTTATTTTCTTTTTACAGAGGCGGTCCCACAGCATTATTAGGTCAGGAAAGTGCCCTTTCTGCCGTTTTATTTTTCCCCATAGAGTTCTCACCTTCTCCGTGTATGCCTTCTCAGTTATTACAGCGCTGTCCATTTTCCATAGCCCGCGTCCCCTCCGCATAATAGGTAGGTCAATTTATATTCGTAGACATACGGCGAGGTGATCAGTAAACGGCGCTACAATGGCCTCCACAAACAGTTGCCTCTCCAGCAGTTCTCGTGTTGCGTAAATTCGGTCAATCCTGGTTGCTCCGTACGCGGAATGGCGGGTGTAAACATTGCGTGTGGGGTTGCCCAGCCAAGTGTCTGTTAATGCTAGGCCATGCACCAATTCCGCTAATGGTCGGCTGTAGGTGAAGCCGCCGGTCGTGTCCGAAGCCTCCAATATACAATTGAAATCCCCACCCAGTAATATATGGCCCGTTTCACCAGTCAGCTTATAAGTCAGTTCACTGTTGAAGAAACGCTCGTGTTCCCGCTTCATCGCCGTGCCAGATGGTGTGTACACATTAATTATCGACATCTCTCTGAATTTGGCAGCCATAGTGCGTCCAGACGGACTCAAAATGATATTCTCTAGATTAATTCCATCCCTCGCGACGATGGCGGTACCACTTGTATTGGCGCCGATGTTATATTGTGTGGTGTATTCCTGGAAGTCATTGAGAATGTGAACTCTTGTACTAGTAGAATGTCTATTTCTTGGCGCCCGAGTAATGCGTCGAGCATCGCTATTCTCGTGGGAGATGTCATGCCATTTATCTTTAAAGTGGCCATCAGGTCGAACTGCGGAGAAGAGTGGGCGAGGGGTCAACGATAGTCTCTATACTTTGTCCTTATTTGGTTGCGCTACTTTCTTCCTACTTCTCGTCCGTTCCCGTCGTATTCCAGCGTATTTTTTCCAATTTTATCTTTTTATTTCGGGATGGGGTTTGTCCCGGATCGTCCGTTTTAGGGTCTTCATCCGGAGGGTTGGTTGCGCCGTCCGCGGGCACTGTGTCCTCGTTATCCAGCTCGTCTGTACTTCCGACGTCTGTCACCATTTCCTCTCTGGTGCCTTCTCCCTGCGTGTTTGCATGCAGGGGTCGCGCAGTCTGTCTGGTTGGCCTATCGGCAAATGCCGTCATTTCTGCGTCCACGGGTATCGCTTCTTGGGGATCATTACATGTTGTGAAGTCGTCTGGGTTTGCGTCCTCGTCCTGGGGCGTCAGATCATGCCTTCGTTGGTAAGTGGGATCCTGTTGTTCCCCATTAGTATCTGGCGAGGGGGGGGGGCGTTTGTGGCCTTCAGGTCGTCGACAGTAGGGGAAACTCCGATGTCTGGTCATGCGATGCGCTCTGGGGGACCACCTCAATTCGACTGTCAACAGTGCCGTGCCGGTTGTGGGCGCCTTTAGCCGCGACATGGGTGTCGAACCTGATGTTACCTTACTTCCTCCACGCCTTCTGGGGCATGCCTGATTTATATGTCCACTGCCCCCACACCCGTAACACGTAACTGGCTGGCCGCCATAAGACGGTAATGCTCTGTGCCTTGCAATGTTCATTTGGGACGGAAGGTGTTTGGCCAGTTTCATCATGATCACTTTAACCCCGTTAGCTACCTTGTAGCGGTACGCCTTAGGACATATTTAATCCTGGATCGAGACAATATCCCCATATGATGCTAATGCTGCTCGAATGTACCTTTCAGTTACTTCTGGGGGCAGGATGGCGATCCGAATACGCCACATTCCCATGCCAGTCACCTCTAGACGTACTATCGATATTTCCCCTGTCACATGTCTGTATTCAGCACTCCCATTCGTAGACTGCAGAATGTTCTGTATGTATGTGTCACAAATACGTGTCTTTTTATCCCATCAATCCGTATCATAGTTAGCCGTTGTTCCAATACCTGTAGCTGGTCATGAATCCATTAATGTATTTCATAAGCTGAAATACGTGGACTAATAGTGTCAAAATATATATCACTGTACGTTGTCGTTCTGCCATGTTCGATGTTACAAAACTTGCCCTGTTTAAGCACTACACCACACTTTATAAACACTACACGGTCTCAGCTATTACTTCCACTGCACTTCGCAACATAATCACTACAACACGCACCGACAACCTTTCTCCTTGCCTGCTCGTTGTAGACCAATCTCGGACCGTCCAGCCCGTAGCTCAGTCGCTATACCGACTGAGCTACCCGGCCCATTCTCAAACCTTTAGTAATAGTATATCAAATACATCCTATACATTGGTAATGTCCAGCACAACATTTCGCAAAGCAAGAACAGGCAGAATGCCCATACCGCGAGCAGAGCTCCCCTCCCCTTCGTCACTGTGATCAAATGTCCCGTGGGCTGTTTGCTTTGAGGCGAATTTACCAGTTCTGCGGAACGGCTAATGAATTCGATACGTCCGTATAGCCGTAAGCAAGGAAGGGCTCTATAACATCTAAACTAACTTAATCAAGCTTAGATTTTGCTAAAATTTGTCGAGATATTCCATTTTTGTTTAAAATCAAGCTAAGACTCAGACTTCTGTACAAATACCTGATATGCACGCTTTTACGCGACTTTCTCGACCGTAGCTCGGTTGACATTTGTGGGATCGAAAATTGCTTAGAACCGCAGCTGTAGAATAATGTGTCACATATGTTATTGATAATTGTTGAACAAACTGGGATGGAGAACCCAGCATTCTGACGCTATGCGTGCATTTCTGAACTCCCATTTTCAACATGAGGATAGGTCTTCAGACCTCATGCGAATGTTCACCCAAAACTTACAGTTCGACATTAATTAAACGACGTTTTCTCCCGCCCGAACTTATGTACGTCTACGTGTAAATGTGTGGACATTGTACTTTTTCATGACACGAATGCAAGTGGGGAATGGAGGTATAGCTCCATTCATTAGTACGCTCAGCACTCAGCTTTACAACGCATGCCGATTTATTTCCATGGAACGTGTCGCCGGTACTCACTGCGTAAAGAGCTGGGTGGACTCCAGAAACGGTCTAGATGTTTCGGAGAAGAGGAACAACTGTCGCTTGTGTTTATAGCCTGGTCACTACACCTACTGAGCTATCCCGTTACAAATAGCGAGCGCAGATTTACCGTCGTTTGAAAGTTATGCTTCCATAACATGATGGTGTAGCGGAATATATTGCCTGGGATTTGTAATTAGGCCTTTAGTAGTGACACCATTGTCAAAGTTTGGCGCCTCATAATAATATCGCAATCAAATAAATATTCTGAGTAGTTTTGATGTCTGTGTGGCCGTGCATCATAGATACAGCCAACTAGATGCAATAATAATTTTATTAATAATTTCAATAAGGTCAACATGTTTCGGGCGATAATTTCGCCCATCCTCAGGAGCACTAGACTCTGTTTACAGTTTGTGGTGTAATGCACCGATGATGCTGCCTGATGGTGACAAGCTGGTCACTAGCAGGCAACATCGCCGGTGCATTATACCACAAGCTGTAAACAGAGTCTAGTGCTCCTGAAGATGGGCGAAATTATCGCCGGAAACATGTTGAGCTGATTGAATTATTAATAAAATTATTATTGTTGCATCCAGTTGGCTGTTTATATTGTTGTATTCTGAGTAGTCTTGTCTGTAAATAAAGTAATTTATTTCGGAATAAAAAAAATTGTTGTTCTAATACATTTTATGCTGCTATTTGACTGCACTGAGCTATAGAAGTCGCACAGTGCTCTATGGAGCAGGAAGATATTCCTGATTTTGAGTAGGAGAAATTTGGGGGAAAAATTGTTGCGTTCTATTTCAAAGTACTACCAATTTAACCTTTCGCGATATTCTGTAACGCGGGTGAGATTGGAGTGGAGTGTCTTTAAAGTTCAAGCCTATGGCCACCACTGTTACCGGTCGCTCGGATTTCATTGCCGTTGAATGTCTTCTAAATATTAACTTGATGCATAATTTTTAAAGGTTCGCTGTTTTTATACATGTACGTAATTAACTTTGCTTTTAGATTAGTCTGTCTCTTGAAAATTTCATTATGTTTGTAATTAAATCTGAACTGACAGGAATATGTTTCGAGAAATACGTCTTGTTAGGTAACACGTGAATCAGTGACGTAATTGAATTCATTTTCCTTGTTATAATGAAGAGCATAGCTTCATATTGCTTACAGACAGATACAAATCATATTTCAATGCTTGTTACAAAGGCATCGCTTGTATTTAATACTATCATAATAATATATTTATGGGCCGGGTAGCTCAGTCTGTATAGTGACTTACTACGGGCTGGACTGTCCGGGATCGAATTCCGGTGGGGACGAGATTTTCCGCCCGTCCAGACCGACCCTGAGACCCACCCAGCCTCCTGTAAAATGGTTAGCGGGTCTTTCCAAAGGGTAAAGTGCGGCTGGGGCGTGCTGCTAACCACTCACCCCCTTCTAGTGCCGTGGTCATGGAAGAGTAGAACTATACCTCTACCCACCCTCTGGGCCACACCGGGCCTGTAACGGGATCACTTTACCTATTTTTTTAATAATATACTTGGTTATCTCTGTCTCTACTTACTACTTGTTACAAAGTTCGTATGTCTTTGCTATAGATCTTGTACTGAACCCGTACTCGGTATTCATTGGCATATCGACACCCATTTCTACCAGTTTCTAATAAGAATGTTAGAAAGTTTGTCATGAGTGAGGGGAACAAACAAGATGAACTGTGTTCTGGATTAACCCTTACACTGTCACAGTTCAGGCCTCCGTCTTCAATCACAGCGTGTGTCTGTCTCACGTTGTTTAAGTGGCTGTCAGTTGGATTAATAAGACATCTGTCATGTCTCTTACATTTGACTGCATTTAAAATCACACGTTTTCTAGTGGGTCGTGCTTATTTTTCTGTTGTTACATGATGAAGTGTGTTTCGTGGACTTACAAGAAATTTGAATTCTCAGAGTACAACCAACAAGATGCAAAGTTTCTCAGATTTATTAATTTCTGTAAGACGCTCTACATGTTTCAGACGGTTTTTCCATCCATCAGAAGCTCAAAACTGCACATACAGACCGTTACTGCTACCTGGGTAGCAGTAACGGACTGACAAATGCCTGACGCTCTATGTGCAGTTTTGAGCTTCTGATGATGGACGGAAAACCGACTGAAACATGTAGAGCGTCTTACAGAAATAAATAAATCTGAGAAACGTTGCATCTTGTTGGTTGTACTCTGACAATATATTAGCGATGCACGGACCTAAGAATGTAAAAAAAAATTGAATTTGAACCAGTGAACATTTTACTGTAACCATGAGAACCACTATGATGAAACAGAAGCAGTTGTGACGTCACTGTGAAGGTTTACGACAGTTACAGTACCGACGTTAAGGGTTTCCAGTGTCAGCAATCGCCCATTTTAATACCACTCTTTCTATCTCTGTTGACTGAATCCGATAAGTCGCGGTGAGGCATGTACATGGCGAATTGACTTTCCCCTCTGTCCTGCTACTTTGCACATCATTGTCAGCTCAATGAAGCTCTGTCCGTCATTAAGTGAGGTTGTTTGCTTTTGTGCTTTATGGAATGAGATTGTACTTCAATCGTATATTGTATGTTTACACTACAATCCCACTTATCCGGATCAACAGGGACGGCGAACCGTACGGATAACCTGAAAATACAGATAATTGCACTTTTCTTTGAAAATAGTTTACATTGGCAGTTCGAAGTTCGGCTGTTGTTATTCACTGTACGAACCTGCGTCTAAACCTTTCTACCACGCCTGATTTGAAGTTCTAGAAGTCATAACACTGTACTGTACCTGATCCGATAACCGGCAATTTCAAGGCAAGTTAGTTTTTTAGAATTCTCGACAAATTTACCCGGAGGGTGAAGCCGATCTGGATAACCAGCGTCCAGATAATTGGAGTTCTATTTCACTTTCAAACAGTGTCTGTATCATATTAAAAATGAGCTCCCATCCTTTACTGGTGTTACTTCACATTATTATTACTCCTACTTCGAAGCTGCTTAGAACCCATTAGGCGCTTTACATAGGGCATGGATTCTGATAGAGTGGAGACTTCCTTGTCCCCATTTAATTACAGATATTGAGACTTCCCAGAACTTATACTGCACAAACTGGACAATCAAGCATTAATGTTCTATGTGTAAGCATGCTAATTCCTCACTCCTTCCCATAGATTGTCAGTAATATGATTACATTTGGCTTCATTTATGTGTATGGAATATAAACACAGTCGGTACCTGGCACCGAGTGCAATGCACAGCGACAAAGTGGAGATACGGAATGCAGCCTTCATTGGCGGTGGCGCTGGCCAGCTGGGTTCATCTGGCTGTGACGACACGCAGTTGAATAATGACCTCAGTTCCTCGTGGTCGTATGGAAATAAGCGTAGATGCTTACAGACATTGTAACTAGATGAGCCTCGTGTGACATTTCTGAATATCAAGTGTCACTGTAAGACGCTGGCTGGCACAGAGGCTGACTTATGACTGAGCATATTTGATGACCCGATCCCTCTGCGTACAGTACATACCTTCTATTTCCCGTACCGTCGAATTTATGTAAAATGTAGTAGACGCAGTTATTACATGACGTTCTTATCCAAATTGCCCTGTTGTGTCGTGTGGTGCTGTTTAGGCAGATTCACGGTTACCACTCTTTTGGAGCACCCTGTTATTGACTGACTGATTGATTGATTGATTGATTGCTTTGCGCTTGGGTTCGAGATCTTACGGTCCCGATGTACCTAGGGCTTAATTGACGGACCCTTTGTGCACCATATCGATTTATGGGGGCCCTGTTCCTTTACTAAACTTCCAGATGGCCCTCAGACTTAGACTTTCCTGTGGGTCCAAGAAGAAGGAGCTCAGATACGCATGTCGGAGTGAAACCAAAGCTTTACCCCGCCCTGTTATTAGCATCTTCTACGCAGAAGTTTGAGAGGCAGCGTGCTGCATGCCATGCCTTTCAGTCTTCGTATCTTCTACTGCATTACTAGCCAGCGACTCTTAGGCACGACATGCAATACACGTAGCATGACCACTGTACAATGCGCAGTAGGTTCGTACATTGAACCACCAGCAATGAGTGGGAAGAATTTAAGCCTTCACGAAAAGTAAAATTGAAAAATCTTAATTTCAAACTTTCGCCATGTTCTGAATGCTGTAAGCTTTCATCTGGGTAATTCCCCGGCATCTGAATTTTATATACCGACGTTTCGGACCACTCTGTCTGTTCCATCTTCATAGGCGGGTAGGTATGAAGATGGAGCAGACAGAGTGGTCCGAAACGTCGGCATATAAACTTCAGACGCCGGGGATTTACCCAGAAGAAAGCATGCAAAAAACATGAAAACATGGCCTGGAACGAGTAATTGGAACTTCAAAGTAAGTCGGCTATTTTGGTGCTCGTGTTGCATCCTTCTCCGTCTGTTCGTACGAAACATAAACTATCCCCTCTCATTGCCAGTTGGTCACTTCCCGTCACACAAAAACCGGATTCCTGTACCGCGTTTTCCGTCGTAACAATTACGGGGTAGATGGGAAATTTGTGTACAGTTTTATAATGTAAGACTTTAAATGAACAAGTAACTTTGTAGACCTAGACGTAGATGGGGATAATATTAAAACATATTAACCTTTTGGCGCCATAATTATTTTTTAAATTGTAGCACACCCTGTATTTGAAATGTGAATAATACAGGAACCAAATAAGTTAGAATTATGAAACAAACTGCATATTGAAGAGAAAAAAACAGAGAATATATACCATGTTTAAAATATTCAGCACCTATATTTATTGAATAAATATATATAATGCAATTTTAGAGGTTAGCGGTGCGGTAGGACACCTATAGGGATCATTAGGCGTCAAAGGGTTAAATTATTACACCAACCACTGCACATATATAAAATTTATAAAATTTACACATTAAAACATTAAAAACGCTCCGACATGTTTCGGTCCTAAGACCATCATCAGGGAGCTATATATTCCTTGCTAA
>Ga0131853_10021082_pt1 | contig 11833 bp, 10 predicted proteins | sample TergutLab28metaG_FD_92764 | JGI IMG/M metagenome (GOLD analysis project Ga0131853, IMG submission 92764) | Labiotermes labralis P1 segment gut microbial communities from Petit-Saut dam, French Guiana - Lab288 P1 (version 2) (version 2) | ecosystem: Host-associated > Arthropoda: Insects >...
GGGGGGGGGGGGGGGGGGGGGGGGGGGGAAGATTACATGGCGAATAACCTAGTAAAAACAGAGCCTACTCAGTGTTCATAAGTAATTCGTCGCCTAGCTATTATCTCTGTCCATTACTGAAAAAATATATTTGCAACCACAGATTCAAAGACAGCTGCCATGGGGACACAGCTGCGACACGATGGCTGATAACACATGGCACTGGAGTCAACGGTGAAGAGAAACGCTCCTTCCACCATGTGACAAATACCTCAGCTGTGGCGGGGACCGTCTGGACAAGTAGTGGGATAGTACAGTTAAACGTGAAGAGTTCTTGTTGGAGGTGAAGGAAATCCAAATAAATTCACTGTAAACGCATTTTCTGACCGATCCTTCTACACGACTGTCTACACCCACGCTTCGATCGCAACGTCCCAAATCTTTGAGGAAACTCGCCGAGTCCGTAAACATTTGTACGTACACAAGACAAGACGAACAGACGAAAAACGCACACATGTGAATATGCCCCCGAGTTCAATCAGAATCAACAATCGCGGTGTTAGAGCAAGGCTACACGCCTCAGGCCGCGCGGTCGGTGTAATCGGCCACTATTTATACCATTTAACCGGTGTTTTTGTAACGTAGCACCCACGCATGCTACAAGGTACTACCTGCAGTTCATAAACTTGGGACGTAAGAAGTTTCGTAAGACACACATCGTTGTCTGCTACAAGTTGTAAAAACTGACTCATCTTCACCTCTGTAACGTGTTAAATTAGGCGAAGGATCCGACGACGAAACGCAAATGCACTGCACCGTCTAGGACGCCACGTGCGTGTTCTCAGAGGACGGACAGCAATTCTACAGGTTTGCTGCAGGCAGCAGAAAGTACATACAATATAAGACACATTATGCCATTCACTTAGTTCACTCAAGTGTTACTTCCACTTGTCCGAAACGTGGGACAAACGGTTCTGGCCTTACAAACGGTCCGTCAGCAGACTCACTTCCAGACGTTCGAATGCTTATTTTCCAGTTAGACCTTGCCGTCCAATGCCACTAATAGAACTTGCACATCTGAAATGACCTCCTTTCAGTATCTCAACACACAGACAAAATGACTGCCTTTGACATGCATGCGTAAGTCTAGAACATGGGCCTCCAAACTTGTTATGGAGAACGGCCACATCTGTTGTTGTGGGCTGGTCAGCGGACTAATCGTTGAAAAATAACACCTAACTGCACAAATTACTGTGAAGTTCCTACAGTTTGTACGTTACTTTAAAATGTGGCCACGGCCTGCATAACACAAACCGGTGCCTCGCGGGATGGATACCCACGATCACGCAAATGGATACGAGAGATGTCCGATGCACCAGAGACATTTTCGGCGAACATGAGCACACAAACCAAAATACTGAACATGGCCGTACCTTGCCTTAGACACTTAGTCGCCGGCCTCTACCCTCGGAGGCATGGGTTCAATCCCCTGTCAGTGAATGTGGGATTTGTGGTGGGCAAACAGGCAGTGGGACACGTTTTCTCCCCGAGTACTTCTACCGTGTCAAATATGCCACCGGTGCCCCAAGGTCATTCATCTATCACAGCCGCTACATAAGCCCGGCTATTGAAATCGTGAAATGAAACACGCACACAATACTAAACTTTTTATCCGGAAACTGCATTACTGTGCGTTCCGTGCGATAGCATGTTTCCCTGAGAGTCTTCTGGTAACTGGAAAAGACTGTTCTGTTCACCCATCGATGTAGACCGTTTTCAAAATATTAATCATTTCAGTCTGAAAAATGTTTACATCTGTTACAGAACGAGCGTCACCACCTACCAAGATGCACTCACGCTCCGTATTCTGGCGATCCGAGATTTAAATCCCTACGTAATATCGACGACTGCGGTTTCTGTAACTTTCTTCAATCACTCAGGCCAAATACCGGAAAAGCGCTTCAACATAACAGGCCACAGCCACTTGTTCCCATATTCTTCGAAGTCCATAATCATGTCATCAGTGGGCGCAATAATAAGCCACGTGACGCAATCAAAGCGCCGTTAGACATATCCTACATTAAACACTTTCATGTAAACACGTAGTCACATATTACATACAGAGTTTCCATGTTAAACGTTTAAAGCATAGTGGTTTATGTACGGCCCACCACCTTCAAACACTAAACAGCTCACTGGACGAATTTGTGGTTTTCGTATGATTCTCTGGATAAACAGCAATTATCTTCCCCAACAACGATTACCGGTTGGTCTTGTAATGGAGAAGCGGTGTCTTCTGTGAGGTAAAACGTGCATTTTTAAGCATTATTTAGATAAATTTCAGGTCTGAAAGGATGGACGTTATTCATGGTGAAACCAACCCTGCGCCACAGCTTTAATGCCACGTCCAGAGCACAGCAACCAATCGTTCACAAATCCTGCAAAGTTACATTTCATCGGGCGCCATATTGTGTCGTTGCGTCACGCACGAATTCCTTACTGTTGATTCCTCTGAAACTACGCAAGCAACAACCACTGTTTTTACGGTCTATTGTACTAACAGTGATTCATCATCCCTTAACAATGTCACGGCCAGATTCCCGCCGTGTTCGTCACCGCATGAACACACTGCGATATGTCGACGGACTCAACACATATCCAACTGAGTGCACACCGCCAGTGAGTCTTATCCTGAGCCAGACGAATCCCCTGGTCCTTCAGATGACCTTTAACCCCTCAAAGCCGACCTCTGTGCCCTGTCGGACATCACACGCTGCTGGTCAGCGGCCGGGATCGCTCAGTCAGTACAGCGATTAGCTACAAGCTCGACGGTTCAGTGTTCGAAACCTGGCGGAGGCGAGATATTCCGTCCCGTTCAGGCCGGCACTGGGGCCCACCCAACCTCATAGTCAATGGGTACCGAGTCCTACTCGGAGACAAGTGGCAGAGGCGTGGCGTTGATCACCCACCCCGTACTAGCGCCGATGATAAAGAAAGAGTAGAACTACACCTCTACTCCCCGTTTGAGCCTTCGTGGCCTGTTAGAGTGCAAACTTTCCCTTTGCACCTTTACCATGCCGCCGGCCTCGGTAAATAATAGAGCGTGAATGATTTAAGGGTACCAAAAATTTAAAACCCCTCCGTCCTGGGCAGCAGGGGGAACTGAAACCCCAGAATCACTGAAGGGCTGATATTCGCCTCCGATCTATGCCTTGGTCTCCTTTACGTTTACGCTTCTAGATAAGTATTTCCTACGCATTTCTCGTCTCTCCTACGCATGCTGGGACCATGGCGGCACAGTGGTCTAGGTGCTGTGCTACAAATCGGAAGTCGCTGGTTCGATCCCAGCTGGTATCACTGGAATTTTTCATTGACATAAAACCCTTCCGATCGCACTATGGCCCTGGGGTCGACTCAGCCTCTAACAGAAATGAGTACCAGGAGCATTTCCTAGGAGTAAAGGCGGTCGGTGCTTAAGGCTGACCTTACCACCATACTGTGCCGCCGTCATGAAATCCGGGAACCTTAACTTCCTGGAACCCTCTGGGCCACTCCAGGCCTGTAACGGGACTGCTTTACCTTTTTTACCTACGCATGCTACATGGCCACAGTTGTTACCAACTTTAATTTTATCACCCTACTACTATTTGGTGAAGGGCACGCATTACAAAGGCCCTTTTATGCCATTTTCTCTAACCTTTTGCTCGGGTCCAAATATTCTTCCCACCACGTTCTTACTCTGAAGCGCGAGATCAGTTATTAGGGGGCTTATTTGAGCAGTGCGAGGAAAGAACATAAGGCTTGCTTGACTACACGCTGAAAGGGTGTAGCGAAGGCATACACAAACCTATAAAAAAACGAGTGAATTCGTAACCTACTTACTGAGAAAAAAAAGTCTACAATCGAGATTCCTTCCTGAGTCATTATGTAACGCTGTAGACCAAGACAGACCCCGTCAGGATGTGCATATGGCAATCTTAATCTAACGCGATATGCCATCGTCACGCCAATGCAAGCAGATTTGTCACTTCACACGTGGAAATACCAAACCTAATGAGTCACATTATCAGGAGCGCATAACTGATCTTGATATCCGACAAAAGTCTTGAGAAGTTTCCACACTGTGGCAAAGGTTCACAACAGACCCGCTACTGCGCCATGCTGAGAGTCAGATGAACCCTGTCAAACTCTCTGCACATTGCCCCGCGCCACATGAACCCAGCCATATTTCGACACCCAGTTTCTTTCCGCAGCACCCTGTCCTGTGTCAAATCAAGGCAGGCTCCTTCGTCATAACCCATTTTCACTCTGAGCCACATGAATCCAGCCCACTTGGATCCTGTCCACAGCCACTCAACTTCCCCATATATTATTCCACACCAACTTCAATAATATCCTCCCATCTGCCTTTAGGGAGGTACACGGTGGCGCAGTTGGATGAGGCACTGCACTAAAAAACCGGAAGGTCGTGGGTCCGATTACCGATGGGGTAATTGGGATTTTTTATTGACTTCATCCTTCCGGCCTCACTATGGCCCTGGCGTCTACTCAGCCACTAACAGAAATGAGTACCGAAGGTATCTCCTTGGGGTAAAGGCGGCCCGTGCGTCAGGGCTGACAACCTCACCACCTTCATGTGCCGAACTATCTAGAAATAATGGTGCCCTAAAGGCCTGCCAGGCCTGTAATGGAATACTTTCCATCTACCTGTAGGTATTTAACAGAAATACTGGTTTATTAGGTGGGCCGGGTAGGTCAGCCGGTATAGCGACTGACTACGGGATCGAATCCCGGTGGGGACTAGATTTTCCGTCCGTCCAGACCGGCCCTGGGGCCCACCCAGCCTCCTGTAAAATTGGTACCGGGTCTTTCCCGGGGGTAAAGTGCGGCCGGGGCGTGCTGCTGACCACTCACTCCCTTCTTGTGCCGCGGTCATGGAAGAGTAGAGCTATCTCTACCCACCCTCTGGGCCACACCGGGCCTGTAACGGTATCACTTTACTTTTTTTTTTTTGTTTATTATCCGCACAATATTTACTGTATTATATGATTATGTGTAAACATAATGGTTACAGCAACAGACGATCGCCTAGTACATGTTTGGGCATATTTCAGTCACACTCAGGTTATTCTAAAACTTAATGAGATTTTTGGAGGGTGGGGGGAGCTCCGTTAATTGTTCTACACGATGACTGTTGCTGGTGTGGTGTGTGATACACGCCAGTTTTACCTGTGAGGGTGTACACGCCAGTTACGAAAACGTACTTCCGCTACACAACGCCGTAAGACCATGGGCGTTCTGCTGGCAGCCACATTACGGCCGATGAATACCCGCTGCCAGCCCATGTTGCATAGCTTAATGCTACGCTTCCGGACGTACGCAAACTTGCTGCTGGATTTAGATGACAGCAAATTAATGTCCATATTCACTGACAACGGTTGGACGATAAACGGCATGGGAGAAGCTGAGTGTCCGACGCGAAATACGCCCCAGTGCCAATTTACCTACCACAAATCCCATAAGAACGACGCCGAGTTTGAAGCCAGATCTCCGCCACAAGAAATCGCCAGCCATGTCACGGCTCTATTTGTAAATCATGCCCGTATGCCCGGACTCAAAAGTTCCTACCAGTTTTCCCAGACAGACAAGGACCCACCAGCCTAGAAGCTTGCTTCTGGATTTTCCCGACAAGAAAGGATCCGTCACTCAAAAAGACGTACTACTCGCAAGTTTCTAAATACATCACTGTATGCAACCATTTGACAGTCTTCACAACAGACACAATTTATTTTATGGTGAAGCTTGTCTCAGCGGGATAGCCGTCCCCTCTCTTCGGGGCCAACATGGACGGACTCTGAACCCTCTGTCAGCATTCGGGTGAAGTCCACAGTTCAGATCTCAAACCAGGAAATAGCCTATCCTGGCTGAGGATCTTCGTTGTTTCCTTTGGTCTGTCCAGGCAATTGACGGGTAACAGCTCCCGACTAGGTCTCGAGCTTTTCCTTAAACCCTCCCTTATTTAGCGGGTCAGTTCATTAATCACTGAACACTATCACTCAACGCTATGGGGCGTATTTTATGTGATGGACAGCTTTTGTCGCTCTTCCTGTCGGCTCGCTTATCGTATTAACACAGCCTACTCATTAGCTTGTCCTCACGCAGGGCAGAACATCGGCGGGAAGAGACAACGGTATTTATCCTAACTATCCTGAACTAATAAAATCTGTTGTGGCTGATGGTATAAGTTCAACGATTTTTAATATGGTGTACCACAACAGGATGAATTCTACAAAAATGGTACAATATAAAACTGAGATATCACGTCTGATTATATTTGGCATACAGTTTGCCTGTACACACCTGTATACAGCCTGAAGACGTCTTAACAAGAGCCGAAACATGCAGCTATGCTTGGGGTTTTGCTAATAAGGGCGCTGCGTCTGATGCTACGTATTGGTATCTTCACGCGTTAACAAATTTTTCAAGCTAAAACAGTGAAACTAAACTGTCCAATGCAGTGACACTCGCACAACACGTGGCAACGTAACATTACACCACGTAGCTAACGAACTGTGTAGAAATGAAACACAATGTTATCGTGATACGAGCGTTCCTTCACGCGCTATCTGCAGTCTGGCATGCAAGGAATGTTACAATTTGCTCTCAACTAACCACAGGGTCCACCCAAGCTCACCTCACTGTGTAATCTATCACTGTATCATTCCTCTCCTAGCCACGCCGTATTACTGTTCCAGGATCCTAAGGCAGTTCAGTGATAAACAAGAATGCATCAGAGAACTGCACGACCAATGGAAAACCCTATATTGTGTTCATTGCGCGTATTATGCAACTTCCCCTACACCGCTGCCTAGTAAACTGAATTCTAATCACGTTCAAACATAGCATTCAAAAGTACAGATATGCGTCGCTTAACGAAGGGATACGTTCTGAGAAATACGTCGTTCGGCGATTTCGATGTCGTGCGAACGTCATAGAGTGTACTAACACAAACCTAGGTAGCATACCCTATTGCAGATGCGTCGCTAAAGGACGGGGATACGTTCTGAGAAATGCGTCGTTCGGCGATTTCGTCGTTGTGCGACCGTCATGGAATGTACTTACACAACCCTATACAGTGAGTGATACCTCGGCTAACGAAGATAATTCGTTCCGGAATCACATTCGTTAGCCGAAACACACATACAGACGGAAAAGATAAGCTCCTGGAATAGCACGACCGTTTATGTTTGCTGTTTTATGTTAGCGCGCGCATCCACTAAAACATTCGTTAGCCGAATCCATATTCGTTAGCCGAGTCCGAAAAACAGCGAAAAAAAATCTTCGTTAGCCGAAAAATTAGTTAGCAGGGTCACTCGTTAGCCGAGGTATCACTGTATAGTATAGCCTACTACACAACTGGTCTACATACAGCTATTGCTCCTAGGCTACAAACCTGTACAGCATGTTACTGTACTGAATACTGTAGGCAATTGTAACACAGTGGTAAGTATTATACATTACAATATTATCTTACGGGACCACTGTCGTATATGCGGTCCGTCGATGACCGAAACGTCCTTATGCGGCGCGTACCTGTAAAGATAAGACTTTTTTTGCAGCGCGGATGATTCTGAACGTCATCTGGGTCATGACACCGTGCGGTTTGGTAGATGGTTTCCAACGTCTCGGAGGTATGCACAAGAGGTGCGACTCACACGGCACCATGCGCACCGTACACACGACCTACGCAGCGGCTCTCAGGACCACCACCCATCTACAAACTCGGTGCAGAAAACCATATGCTGCAAATCAACATCTAATGCTCCTGATGTTGGGCGTATGTACCCGAAACATGTCGAGCTAAGTATACATCAATAAAATTAACTTACTGCATCAAGTTTGAATTTCACATTATTACATCACAAATAATTAAGTGCATTTCGTTGGTTATTTATAAATTCTTTATCATGAGATTGTTTCAGTAGTGACTATAGGTTCTCCGATGGTAAGTCACTAGGTATAATCTAATGTTCATACTGCGATCTGCTGCTTCTCTTTAGAAATGAATATTCCGCAATACAGCGGGCTGCACTTGCCTCGTCAATACTGCGCCTCACGTTCGACTTAACGTCAGGTCCATTACAATTGCTGTTAAACCCTTACCCTAGAAAAAAAATTATGAAATGAGCATGTTTTATCCTATAAATATTCTTGGCTTGAAAAATAAGACAAAACTGACTACCGAATTAACTAATTTAATTATGGGTCTGGACGACCGGGGATTGATTCCTGCAGACACAGCATCTTCACCTGTGGGTCCCACCCATCCAGTCTCCTACATAAGGAGAACAGGCTAGGAGGTATAGCGGCCGAAGCGTGAAGCTTAACACTCACCTCCATGTAATGTCGTTTAAATGCGTGGAGATATACCTCCACTCTCCAATACATCTTAATTAGGCAAAGAAACGTTTGCATGCTACATAGTGGTCCCGATCAGTCGACAGTCGCTCTGGACAGTACGAAATTTAACAAATGCAATGACTGAATGACCTTTAACTAACTCAGTGCGGCAGAGTCCTTCAGAAGCGAACGACTTCTCAGTCACGAAATGTTTTCTGCATGTTATTCAACCCGAAGGTTCAGTACAGCGTTCACAAGAGCCCGCCGTTTGTCCCTATCCCAAGCCAGATCATTCCACTTCAAGTCTACATCCTATTTCTAGAACATAAATATTAATATTATCCTCCCATCTACGCCTAGGTCTTCTACGTTGTCTGCTTCCCTCAGGTTTCCCCACCAAACCCCTGTATGGACCTCTCCTTATCCCCCCTACGTGCAACATGCCCCGCCCACATCATCCTCGTTAATTTGATCGCCCTAATGATATTTGGGCCGAATCCAGTGACCGTGCGGTCTAAGACGATGGTTTACGCCCGCTTGATTGCTGGAGTGGCAGGTTCGAATCCCGCTGCAGGCATGATGTTAGTCTTTGTTGTGTGTAGTGTAGGTAGCGGCCTCTGCGACGAGATAATCACTTGATCAGAAGAGTCTGCCCGGTGTGTGCGTTGTGATCTAGAAATCTCAACAACGTGCCGCCCTAGACCCGAATTGGGCTGCTGCGCCAAAGGGAAAAAAGAAAAGAAAAAAATACTACATCTGGTGAGGAGTGCAGATTAGGCTCCTAATCATGCAGTCTTCTCCACTCCCCTGTTACCTCGTCCCTCGTAGGCCCAAATGTCTTCCTCAACATCCTATTCTCAGACACCCTCAGCCTACGTTCATCCCTCAATGTCAACACCAAGTTTCATCCCAACCACATAAAACACGTGGCAAAATTATGGTTCTGCGTCACAATCGCACTTATAGGCAAGAAATTCCCTGCTTCTACAAAACCTATATGGTTCACCGCCATGTACACAAAAGCCTGTCCCTGGACCCTGTCCTAAATCAGTTGGGACAGTTACACCTCCTCCGACATACATTTCTCATACAACCGCCTTTACCTGTTCCTACCCACAATACACGCAACAACTCAGAAAGAAATTCCACGTATAGAGAATTGCGCAGCAGAATAAGGCACGCCCTGAAGCATTCCTGCCGACTTGTATTCCGTCACTATTTACCTAAAAGCCTTGGAAATTCCGACATACGCCATTCGCGTTTTAAACCGGCTGATTGGCGGAAAGGAAACGAAATCATTAAGCCGTCAAATTCTTTCTCTTCAGTTTCACAGCAGCCACAGAAATGCTGAAAAACACACTTCCCACAAACACTTTATTATCCAACTAATGCACAAATATATAGTTCGTAGATACAATTAAAATTATGGAATATTTAAGTGCTCCAACATGTTCCGGATCACAGAGGATCCATCATCAGGGAGCCTTGTACAGTGCTTGGGTAAAGTTACAAAAATGGTTCTATCGTGGTCGGTGTTATGGCAGCATGCCAAGCACTGTACAAGGCTCCCTGATGATTGTTCCTCTGTGATCCGAAACATGTTGGAGCACTTTTAAATATTTCATCATTTTAATTGTATCTGCGAATTATATATTTGTGCATTAGTTGGATAATAGTGTTTGTCACTGATGCACGGTGCAAACATGAACACCTACCATACAGTACATACACGATTCTCTGTGAACATGCAACAACAAAAAATGTTTTCACATTGACACACAAGAATGCCTTCCTCGTGAAACCTGATGACCACATACGATAAGCATGTCCAATTTAGCCAACTCAGCATGTTGCAACAAAAAGAATCGCAACGCCCGTTTATGATGAAAGATACACAGCTTCATTTAAACGCGTATCTTAATTTTTACTGACGTAAAATACAACCACACAAATTGCCACTTTACGCTGGGTAATACCCCAGAAGAGTGCAGATTTCATCTTCATCGCGGCGGGAGCTTGAAATCAAGTAAAGGCTGTTATCCCTGTGGTTAAATACCACCAAGTTAAAGTGTACGGGGGGGGGGGGCATGGGGGGGTGGTTTTAATGCAAGAAAATGCTGTTAGTCCCATCGTTGAAATCCCCATATTTTATTAGTTAGGGGTAGGGGGGCATGAGGGCGTAGTTCCACGCATTCTTCCTTCAGCACCAGATGGAGGTGAGTGGTCACTCGGCTTCACTGCCACGCAGCTTGGGGAAACAGGGCTTAGCTCAGAACCTAATGAACAGAAGGTTGGGTGGACCTCAGACTCCGGACAAGGTGACGGCGATAACGTCTGCCGCAGCCGGGGGCAAAACTCCGATTTCACAGCATGTAGCCAGCCAGTTCACTGAGCTACACCGGCTCTTCACACAACCACGCAAGAATAAAAAGACTTGCAACGAGGAATCACTGTCAGCCGACATTAAATCCGACAAGAACGGCTATCGTACAGCTCGCGAACAGTCTTTTCATTACAGGACGCTGCACTGTGTGGCAGGCCTGAGCGATGAAGTACTCTAGGTCGGCTTGCTTTTACAATCAAGTTAGTAGCGTCACAATTTCAAACACCTTACAAAGAAGATCAAAGTGCCAGCAAACGCGTATGTTCATTGTCAAAATGTAAACTCATTACGTGTGTTTCGCTACCCCTAGACCCGAAAAAAAAAAGGTTTGTAGTATCGGTTATCAAGTACGAGTACCGAATAACACAATCTTTAAAGACTCTAAAGTTCGGTATATTTACTACAATGCAACATGTTTCGGCCAAAATGTACTGTAAAGCCTATCCCACTGCAAACAGTGAACGCGTTGTTATAAAACTAAGCTGTAGACATACGCTTATGTACATAAAGACAGTCACTGTTTGCAACAGGACAAGCATCTACCTAGTTTACACTTTCTTTACGTGGATTTGTAGACCACCTGATGATGGCCGTACCATATAGCCGAAACATGTAGTTTAGTAAACATAAAGGTAAAAAGTAAAGCTGAAGTTCACCCTAGACCAGGCCTCGTAGGCCCAGAGGGGGAGTGATGGTATAGCTCTAGTCTTTCTTTAACCTAGGCACTGGAGGGGGGTGTGTGGTCAACGCCACGCCCCGGCCGCTTTACCCCCGGGAAAGACCCAGTACCCATTGTATAGGAGGTTGGGTGGGCCCCAGGACCGGTCTGGACGGGTACAGAAAATCTCGCCTCCCACCAGGATTCGATCCCCAGACCGTCCAGCCCGTAGCGAATCGCTATACCGACCCACAGTTTAGTAAAAATACGAACAAACAATACTCGAAGGTACTGTTACCCGGTCCTCATAGCCAACTTGATAATCGATTTAATCAACACAACGGGGTGACGATTCCTCAGTCAGTTTGTGCTATGTCGCAAACATACGCGCATCCTCCCCCCCCCCCCCCAAC
>Ga0131853_10021085_pt1 | contig 11832 bp, 10 predicted proteins | sample TergutLab28metaG_FD_92764 | JGI IMG/M metagenome (GOLD analysis project Ga0131853, IMG submission 92764) | Labiotermes labralis P1 segment gut microbial communities from Petit-Saut dam, French Guiana - Lab288 P1 (version 2) (version 2) | ecosystem: Host-associated > Arthropoda: Insects >...
ACCCTTTTTACAGTTTCAGAGGGCTAAAAAATCAGATGCGGATTAGAATCGCGTGCGGATTAGATTCGCGGTCGTGAGCTGGATTTTGGAAAAATGATAGAGCCGCTGTACGTGCCATAAGAATAATACAATACAATAATTTATTATTTATAATATTATATAATATTTATAATTTATTATTCTTCAGACTCGCCGTCATCACTCGTAACTGAATCAGTCTGCCCTGTAGGCAAGGGACGGTTGAAGGAAAGTGCGGATTGGAACCGCGAACTGACTTTTTTTTTTTCATTTAAGAAATCGGCAAAAACTAGTGCGGATTGGATTCTAGAGTATACGGTACATTTTATTCGCTGTACCTAGGTATTCAAACCTCTCTGCTTACTTTAGGGTTCCCAGCCAACACTCTGTACCAATTTTAATCACTACCATACATTACGCACGTCATGTCCATTTCATATTCCCCAATTTGATTACCCCTAATAATATTTGTCCTTTAGTACAAATCATGAAACCCATCATTGTCCAATTTTATCCACCCCCCCCCCTGTCACTTCCTCCCCCACTTGGACGCGAACCTTATCATCAGCACGCTGTTTTCTCAGACACCCCCAGCATAAATATTACGGTATTTTATGTTTATTGGACCTGCATCATATTGATAGCTGAATAAAGAGAGACCAACTTGATGTCACTTGCTTTTTCATTTCATTATTTACTGCTCAACATGTTTCGGATATTAATACATCCATCCTCAGGAGCCGCACCAGCCACATTTACAGAAACACGCGTTCTCAAACAACCACGCACGTCACGACTAAACACTCGCCACTAAATAAGTACGCTAATGCACCAACCTCTATCGTTACAGAACAATACAACCCATGTAATAACGCATCAAATAAGTCGCAGGCTCCTGAAGATGGATGTATTAACATCCGAAACATGTTGAGCAGTAAATAATGAAATAATAAAGCAAGTGACATCAAGTTCGTCTCTGTGTATTCAACTATTACGGTATTATTGAGTATGACGCCGTGAAGTCTAGTAGATATTTACCAGTGTCTAACCTATCACTTTAAGCACACGTAACGGCAGCCACAACCCCAGATGTTACCCCCAGTCTATTGTCTGTGTGACAAAACGCGGAAGCGCATGGCTGGCTGTTGTGCAGACGCTCCTTTCTGCTGTGCAGTAATGCTAAAGTTCAAGCGGCACTAAATGTCGTCTGCAGACCACATGAAAACTGTTTGAACTTGTTCACTGTACTGTGACACTCACCTGTACTGGAGTTGCTTTGCAGGGCACAGAAAGAACTGCCATGACAATCAGAGCCAGAGGAAACGCCTTCATGGTCGAGCAGAGGGCGCTGGCGGGCGTTGAGTTCATCACGATAGGCTGCAACAGCACCACCAATACTGCCTTCGTGATATGAGTTTAAAGTTACATCAACTTTGTTTGTAAATTCATAAGTTTCTTTAAGAGCTTAGTAATTCCTTCGGGATCTGCATTGTTCCAGCAGAGTGGCTGCTGCCTCTAATACCTACTTTAATATTCAAACTCTCATCCTGCCTACACAATGTTGGTGTTTCGTTTGATTTTAACTACGATCGAACGTCGTGCTTCTGAATAGCAACTAAAAATTTTCTTTGTAAAGGGGAAACACTTTATTAGAAATACGACCAACCATTGCACTTGTTGGTCTATTTTCCCTAATGAATCATCAGTGCATGATCATGAATCATTGAAAATTTGGAAGTACTCTGTTTCCTATGAAGTCCGAACAGAGTTTTAAAAATATTTCTGATTTATTTCAGGCTTTAAAGGCTTGAATTAACGCGCGTCGGCGTCATTTTTTGGTTAACAGAACGCTTGAAGGATTCCAGTAGCACATTGTTTTCGTTCCAAACAATTCGAAACCTTTCAGTTGACTCCGAAATTAAATCTTTTTGATATAATGTATATTTATTTATTTATTAAGTACTTACTCAGATAAGGCCTGGAATAGTCTCGTGAAATGTGATGAAGATCCCGTAAATTACGAGAGACGTTTCAGCAAGACAAAATTTCTAATTCTACGTGTTTCAGTCGGAAAGGTTTCTATCTATCCTCAGTTCAGTCTACGATATTCTCTCTTGCACAGAATTCAGTGTTTGTCAGGTTGTTCAGACGAAATGCGTTTCAACTCCGCTTAATTTGCGTCTATCGAAATGAAACTGTTAGATGCCATAGATAGTTAGAAGACTCTGGAAATGAAGAGAGATATTTGGGAGAAATTAGTGCTGTTTTGTTTGTGCTTTCGGCCGCAACAGGTCTGTTAGCTCTTCGGCTGTTTTCAAGGATAATATGATGTATCCGATATAACGTGTTACGTCGACAAGTCAGAATGGTAAAGCGAACGCAGCAGAGACATTCATACGTTGAATAAAGATAGACCAACTTGATGTCACTTGCTTTATTTCATTATTTAATGTTCAACATGTTTCGGATGTTAATAGATCCATCCTCAGGAGCTTGCGACTTATTTGTTGAGTTATTTCATGAGTTGTATTGCTCTGGTTCGATGTGTGTTGGTATTACGTTGTGGTTTGGCTGGAGTGGAGTGGTGCTTCAGCCTGCATACGGATACCACACCACCCCAGCCAAACCACACCGTAACACCAACACACATCGAACCAGAACAATACAACCCATGAAATAACTCAACAGATAAGTCGCAAGCTCCTGTGGATGGATGTATTAACATCCGAAACATGTTGAGCAGTAAATAATGAAATAATAAAGCAAGTGACATCAAGTTGGTATCTCTTTATTCAACTATCAAGATGATGCACGGTCCAATAAACATAAAATTCGCATTCATAAGTGTTCGACTTACAATAAATATCTTTCCGCAGTCACGCAATACGCACTGACCTGCACTGACAATACTTAGGTGAATTAAAAGTTTATAGCCGACGTAACCCCCCCCCCCGTCGTTCTCTCCGTCCCCCCCCCTCCAGTATGCTGTACAAACACCCCTTAATTCCTTTCCGTCCTGAACTAAATTACTAATTTCAAACAACGTGCCCGATCTGCCACATATAAATTTTTGACACCTAGTAAAATGATAAAACCTCTAGGGACAGTTGTAAGGTGCAAGAGATGTATGTATTACGTCATAATGTAGGTGACGTCTTGTGGAGGTACGAAACACCATCCCATGAAATATTTTCTGGGAAAAAAGTTTGATCAAAACTGTTTTTTTGACACAGAGATTTTATAATTTAATTTTACGGCAGAATGCAATGTGCAAAAGTTGTGTAAAAATGACCGGAACAGTGTCACAGTTCACGGCAGTTCGCTAAGCGAAATGATTTTCTATTACTATCTCTATTCATCCAGTGGTTATGACGCCGTGTGCACTTGTATATGGATACCAACGATTTGACCCTGAAGGTGGAGGAATCCGTGTTCCTCCGAAAGGACGGTATCCACTTACAGGTGTAGGCGATGTCATCTGCCACTCACTGTTCGAACTGTACAGCGCTTGTGGCTGTGTTCGCAACAGCTACCAGAAGCAGAACAGTTCGATAGGCTATTAAGGACAATATACTGAAATTTACCGGAAAGCCGGACGACTTGCTGTCAACTGTAAAGCGGTCTAAGTGACTGACACCGGATGCTGCCTCGCTACAGCCACCACCCGTTCTGAAGACGTGTTTCGCCGCGATACCGTGTTTTATAGTGTGGTGGCAGGCGAGGCAAATGCGCTGTTAGTGTTGGATGGAGGGGTTGTCAGGGGTGGGCGTGGTCCGGCAGAGCGATCCAGAGCATGGTGACAGAAAAGGACAGAGACACTCTCATGCGGTTGGCAGAAGAATGGCCTATGTCATCCGCGGGCGGCTTACACCTGTTGACAGGCAGACACTTGGTACTGTGGCTGAAGAGTCAAGTCTTACGAGGTATGACACCGTGTCCATTGGCAAATAGTTACCGCCGTTTCGGAGTAGCTAGTTACCTCCATATTCATTTCTAAGCAACTCAAAGAAGTGCGTGTGCTGCTCAGACCGTGAATATGGAGGCTTACAGCTGTCCCGACACGACGGTAGCTACCAACCGACACGGGCTTCATATCCCAGAAGACTTAAATCTTAGGTTGGTTAAATCTTTGTATTTCGTAATGCAGGAGGATAGAGGGCTGCAGGAAGTTGCATTACATGATGAGGAGATACGTGATACGTGATACGCGATAGTGATATGTGATCTGCCTTTCAACAATTGTTATCCAAGTGATCAAATTACGAACAATTAGATGGTTGGGCATGTGGCATGCATGGAGGGGAAGGAAATAAATGCAAATTTTTCTTGTAGGAAATGCTTAAGGAGAGATACAAGTTGGGAAAATTATGCTTATGTGGGAAGATAATGTTAAAAATGATTGAGTAAAGGTGCAGAGGTGGCCTGGATGGTGTGGGGTACAGACGAGTCTCTGCCGGCAGTCGAATGTGGCCTAAACCCTCTGTTGGCCGGGCGGTGACGTTTGAGACTGACAGCTGTGACACGATTTGTGCTGCAGTTTGTTTACCGTCAGTAGGACTATGTAGCCTGCAGCCTCTTGCGGTACAATATTAAGGATGTGGAACGGAGTGGTCGTGGCCTATTGGAGACATTATCTCGATATTTACCCAGACGGACTGAGGACAAACACGTGACACGTGACGGATTAGTGAGTCCCTTGACAGCCATTTGAACTCGGGACTTCCTAAATAATAAGAATAAGAAGAAGAATTCTACCCACCAGTCCGCGAACTTCGATGAACAATATAATAATAATAATAATGTACTAGTTTAGGCTCTAGCGACGCCATAATTAACAAGTGTCTTTTGAGATGTCACGCCTTTAGCGACGGACGTTTCGTAGGTATCTGCTGCTCCCATCGTCAAATTACGAGACTTTCTTTTGGATGTTTCAGGTTTCAGCAAGATGTTGACATCTGTCTACCAGACTATACGGCATCACGTCCCAATAGTCCGTTATATTCTTGGTGTAGCGGTGGAGATGTACTTAAACCTTAATCGGACGGTAGGACTTGGTTGTTAAAAGCCGTTCTAGCACGGAATAGTGGAATGGTGGAGACAGTAAGAAAGAGGCACATAGAAAGAGAGAAGGTAGTGAAGGAAGTAGGAAGAGAGAGAGAGGAAAATAAAGTGCACAAGAACACAAGAGACACGAAAGCTGGGAGACCGGAGTGAGATAAAAGTCGGATAAACAAGGAAAATAAAGATGGGGAGAGTGTGTGGTACAAACGACGCAGACAGGCGCAGACCGACCGTCTAGGCGCCTGCGCGCCGCGTAGCGGAAAACGTTTACAGACGGCTCGCAAGTAGGCCGCTTCGTGTCCTTATTCAATAATTCAATCTTTCTCTGCGTTTGCTGGCCGTCGGAAATGTTTTGCGTCCAACCAGAGGGCGAAATTCGCGCGTTTGTTACACATAAATTCGGATTAAGTTTAAACATTTTTTTCTTAAACAAACAAACAAACAAATATTATCGTTTACCCGCTTGTAATACCTCGAACCTCCCTTCTCTGGCGCAGGTTGTTTCATTTATTCCTGGCAAATAACTAGAGGACACCTTCAAATAGCCCAAGACCCCTTAAATTCCTCGTCCTCCCCAATTCACTAATTGCTCTACAATATGAGCTACTGGCAGCGGTGTGAGTATTTGCACCGTACACACTGAAGTCGCTCGTCTGGGATTTTACGCAGCGCAAATTGGGAGCTTGTAACCGAAGTTTCGGCACTAATTATCAGATTTAAATTTTGCCATCCCGAACTGTTTAACACATATATAAATACACAATGATGTATCAGTCAAACACAACAGAACTTTATTATGTTTATTACTGTATTAGGGCAACATGTTTCGAGTCTTATAGAATCATCCTCAGGCCCTTCTAAGATACAGATCCTTACTTAGCTATGTTTAAAATGCGCTGTGGGATCCCAAACGCTTACATTCTTGATATAACAATGTATAAAATGCATGTGTCATTGTGTTATTATTGTACAATCAGGATACTTATTTATAAAACTTCAACCGGTACTTATGAAGGAGGTTACACGTATGTATTTGAGATGTGTTGTTATAGAAATAGAATCAGTATCCTGATTGTAAAATAATAACATAACAACACATGTATATTATACATAGTTATATCAAGAATGTAAACGTTTGGGATCCCACAGCGCATTTTAAACATTGCTAAGTAAGGATCTGTATCTTAGAAGGGCCTGAGGATGATTCTATAAGAATCGAAACATGTTGCCCTAATACAGTAATAAACATAATAAAGTTCTGTTGTGTTTGACTGACACATCAGTGTATATTTGCATGCTAATTATCACTCCCATCTCCAAGCGTCAAGAAATCGAAAAAGAATATTCTTGTTGGACTCGACCCTTTAAGATGGGGCCCACATGTTTACCCGAAACGTCGGTAACGAGCTACCAATCTACGCTGCGTAACGTCCAGAAGAGCGATGATCTGATCACGTATACAGCATGTGCGTTCAGTAAGTACGTTGTGGGTCTGGTTTGTCTTCCGAACAGCTTGACGAGTTTCTCCCATATGTGTCGCGGAATGTCTGCAGGACGGGTGCTGGTTATGGACTCGATGTTTATCGCTGATCAGTGCACAGTGACTTACTTTCCTTGGAACCATATCGAATTTCTCTAATTATCCTTTGTTGTTTTCCACCTGACAGTCTGTCCAAACTGTGTACACAGTTGTGTCAGTGTTCAGTATCACTGGCCACGTGACTTCATATCAAAGGCTGCCAAAATATTCAAGCGCTATTCCACGACGTTTTCATTGGTTTTTTTGTTTATCCCTATAGCAATGAAGCATTAAGTTTATGTGCCGGAATGCTGCCATCTTGTTGCGCTGTACTGTGTTATATGCTGGACGCTCAATTGTTTCTTCACCGTCAGCTCTTGTTTCATAGAGATAACACTCTCAGTTACAAACAACTGTTTCTTCGGCCTCAGCTGGTGCTTCATACAGACAATAGAGATAACATTATCAGTTACAAACAACTGTTCCTTCGGCCTCAGCTGGTGCTTCATACAGACAATAGATATAACACTATCAGTTACAAACAACTGTTTCTTCGGCCTCAGCTGGTGCTTCATACAGACAATAGAGTTAACACTCTCAGTTACAAACAACTGTTTCTTCGGCCTCAGCTGGTGCTTCATACAGACAATAGAGATAACACTCTCAGTTACAAACAACTGTTTCTTCGGTCTCAGCTGGTGCTTCTTACAGACAATAGAGATAACACTCTCAGTGACACAAACTATTTCTTCGGCCTCAGCTGGTGCCTCACTGAGACAAATATCTGAGTTACAAACAACTCTTTCTCGGCTTCGGCGCATACCTCATAGAGAAGATGGTCTCTCTCTCAACCTCTGTGGTAACCATGGCAACTGACGCTAATGGTAACCATGACAGCACAGTGTGACTCAAGTCCTTACTCAGTCACTCGTGAACGTGTATTATATAAAGCACTTATTTTGAATTAAGTGACATTTGAATTCCTACGCGGTGACTGTAAATACTGCTGTCCTTTTGGATATGACGCCCAGCAGTCTGGTAGAATTTTACGGACGTTTCGGAGCGTCCTGATACCTTGATCATCAACGATTATAATGGCGTCAGCAGGTTGCTGTGAAACGACTGAACACATATGCCAGTGAACATGGCGCCCTGTCCCAGACAGAAGCAAATTAAATATTTCGCACCGACTGTATTTTTAGTCACATAGTGCTATTTATTTATTTATTATCATCCGTATTGTTGCATACGCAACAATGGACTTGTCCAGTTATGTATTACAAAATTACAATACATGTACATAATTTCAAACTGTGACAATTATAAAGTAGTAATGCACATGAGGCAATAATAACAGTAATTACAATGTACGTTCCAAACCAATACAACAATAAAATACACGCAAATTGCTGTGCGAAAGTTGTTTAAAATGGCTAATGAAATTAATTTCAATCTCAAATTCAGTTTCAAACCAACCAGTCATGGATGTGACCATGGCTGTGTCAAATGTAACGCAGTACAATAAACTGACATTAGAATTATTAACGCAACACAATTCCATTTAGTGAAGTTTAATACAAAACGCTATACACGTATAACAACCGATCGCCAATTGTGCCATATCATATCTATGATCCAATATTTTTTTAACTTTCAAAATGAGTCTAAATTTTTTTCCTGATTATTGCAGTATGAAAAACTCGAACTAACGCCGGCTATAGACAACTACTAACAATGTCTCTACACTAATGTAGCCTGCAAATATTCTTCAAGCGTGTAAAACGAGTTATTCAATAGGATGGACTTCACTTCTTTTCTGAATCGATTAAATTTATCTAATTTGTTTTTTAATCCTCAAGGGTAAGCGTTTATACAATCTAACACCCACATTTAGCACACTTGATGAAGTATAGATGTTTTGCTTTAAATTATAGCTGCTGCGTGTAGTCTGTTATTGACAGGAGAAGAAATATTTGTCTCGGTACTGCTGCTTCTATTGGGCAGTTTAGCAGGTTTGCGTTTCCACTTCATATTAATTCTGTCAACAGTGGATTTAGCTCTGTAACTGTCGTAGTGGCACTTGACAATCGGTGAACGACAGGCCAGGAAATCAGCGTTTTGAGACACTCTCTCCTCAATTGTTGTAGATTCAGTGCAAAACCCACGTAAAATGTCACGCTGGTTCCTGGCCAGTGTACACTGTGCAGGGCAGATGGTGCAGTGTGTAAATGGACCCAATACTGAAGCTCTCAGTATTCACAAGGAAAGCTGTTGACGCTGGTTGTAGGAAGGTGATGACGTAAATATTTAACAGGATTCCGACGTTTCATTGTTTCCGCCAACAAAGACAAGCCCACATGTGAAAATCCTAGGATGGAAAGGTGAGATGCTTGACTGAAATGTGGAGGACGTTCTTACGGATTTTGGAGCAACAGTGGGTTTTGGAACATTCGCTTGGCCTGCGTAAGATCAGCTCAGTAATGAACACGTAGACTAAACCGAATTGCATTTAAAGACTCAGGCCGTACCGCGCAGTAAACTATCCGTGTCGGTTATAAAAACCAGTCAGATGATAATATATAGGGAAATAATCACTGTTTGTTCTCAGATCCACACAATACACATAAATACAGTGTGTGGGCAGAATGTAAGAATGAGATGGGCTGGGCATGTGGCACGTATGGGTGAGGAGAGGGGGGTGTATAGAGTCTTGGTGGGGAAACCGGAGGGAAAGAGACCACTGGGGAGTCCTAGGCATGGATGGGTCGATAATATTAGGATGGATCTCCAGGAGGTGGGATGTGGGTATATGGACTGGATTGGGCTGGCCCAGGATAGGGACAGGTGGCGGACGCTTGTGAGTGTGGTAATGAACCTTCGGGTTCCGCGAAATGCGGGGAATTTCTTGACTAGCCGCAAACCAGTTAGCTTCTCAAGAAAGACTCTGCACCATGGAGTAAGTAAGTAAGTAAGTAAGTAAGTGGACAGAACGTAGAAATTTTTAAAGTTAAACTGGTGGTACGTACAGTAATCACTTGATCTTAAACGCGTAAAGCACAATTGGTAAGTATGTGTACCACGTGCCGCTATATTGAAGAAACTCTGCCGTCAGCCGCCAGAGTGCACTGTGTGTTTCACACGATTCTAGCTGCCAGTAGCAGTTGTTTCCCTACACAGCATCAACAGGCTAATCTTTACCAAAAAGCACTGCCTTCTGTATGAAGCAGCAGCTAAATCCTTAAGTATGAGAAAGTTTTACGGTTAATGTTGTGACGCCCGGATGAGAAGCTTCAAAATTTCCGTCAAGGTGCTCCCTTCCTGATGACGTCATTTTGTTTTGGCTTTTCTCTGTCCCTTCCTGTAAACGCCGGGATATTATTGTAACTGGGGCCCGGACCGCTTCTTTGCACTTTTTCTTCCAACGTACGATACTCTGCTATCCTACTTTCAGACGTCATTCTACGCCTATAGTGCTGACAGCGTCCTTACAGAAGCGTGTAGGTACGTCAGACGGTCGCGAGGATCCATCATCAGGGAGCTTTATACAGTGCTTGGCTAAAATTACAGTAACGGTTCTATCGTGTCCGTTGACATGGACGTAGTTGGTGTTATGGCAGCATATTCACTCGTGGTGCACACCACGGCCAAATATGCTGCCATAACACCGACCTTGTCCATATCAACGGACACGATAGAACCATTACTGTAATTTTAGCCAAGCACTGTATAAAGCTCCCTGATGATGGATCCTCTGTGATCCGAAACATGTTGGAGCAATTTTAAATATTTTATAATAATTCTAATTGTATCTACGAATTATATATTTGTGCATCTGTTGGATAATAAGGTGTTTTAATGTCACTGATGCACGGTACAAACATGAAGATGGAAGAAGGTGTGTGTGAGTGGGCATTTCAGTGCCAACCTTGCCTAGAATGTGTTACATCACAGCCTAGACAGCAGCGCGTTTCGTTATCACACGTGATACACTGTCTTACAGTTGGTGCCGCGTCTTCTCAGGAATTCTTGAGTTTCTGATATTGGGTGTGCTTGAAGAACTCTTTGTTTAAAGAGAAAAGTTATCTAACGTATAGAGAATATGTATTTTGATAGCTTTTATTGATAACGTATGTTGATAGATTTTTTTGATAACATATGTTGATAGATTTTATTGATAACGTGCTTTGATGGATTTTATTGATAATGTATTTTGGTAGATTTTATTGGTAGCATATTTTGATAGATTTTATTAATAACTTATTTTGATGGATTTTATTGATAACGTATTTTGATAGATTTTATTAATAACGTATTTTGATGGATTTTATTGATAACGTATTTTGATAGGTTTTATTGATAACGAATTTTGATAGATTTTATTAATAACGTATTTTGATGGATTTTATTGATAACGTATTTTGATAGGTTTTATTGATAACGAATTTTGATATATTTTATTAATAACGTATTTTGATGGATTTTATTGATAACGTATTTTGATGGATTTTATTGATAACATATGTTGATAGATTTTATTGATAACGTATTTTTGATAGATTTTATTGATAACCCATTTTGATAGATTTAATTGATAACGTATTTTGATGGATTTTTTGATAACGCAAATTTTTGTAGCCGAAATTTTAAGGAACTGAGCACTAAAAAATAGGAGCTTCTGACAGCGGAGTTGCTGAGGGTTGGGGTCGGGTAGACGAGCGGTTTCCGAAGTTCTATAGGATCGTGGTTTTCAAATGTCCAAGGGCCACGTAGCAAAAGAAACAAACTTTAGAGTGCTTGAACCTTGATGATGAGTCTGGAAACGCTGGCACAAAGACTTGAAGACAGGAAGGGGCATCTTTATTGAAGTGACCAAATAATACAGTCAGTTTGTGAGCGGATATGGACAGAAACAGCGAAGGGGAATTTTGAGAGTACGCGCGTTAGTTATGGAAGTTTTAGCTGAAAACATGTTTAACTCTTTAAAGCCCAGTGGTCACTATGTGTACCGGCAGTTTGAGGCTCAACTAATTATACGTTCTGCCCACACAGTTTATCTATGTGTTTTGTGTGGATCTGAGAACAAACAGCGATTATTTCACTGCACAGCATTGACTGGTTGGTTTTTATAACTGAGACGGAGTGTTTACTGCGCGGTACGTTCTACATTCTACGTTCTGCCCACACAGTGTATTTATGTGTTTTGTGTGGATCTGAGAACAAACAGCGATTATTTC
>Ga0131853_10021086_pt1 | contig 11831 bp, 4 predicted proteins | sample TergutLab28metaG_FD_92764 | JGI IMG/M metagenome (GOLD analysis project Ga0131853, IMG submission 92764) | Labiotermes labralis P1 segment gut microbial communities from Petit-Saut dam, French Guiana - Lab288 P1 (version 2) (version 2) | ecosystem: Host-associated > Arthropoda: Insects >...
TGTGTGGGGGTGTGGGTTGTGGGATGTGGGTGTGTGGGGGTGTGTGTGTGTGGGTGTGTGTGTGGATGTGTGTGTGTGTGTGTGGGTATGGGTGTGGGTGTGTGTGTGGGTGTATGGGGGTGTGTGTGTGGGTGTGTGTGGGTGTGTGCGTGTGTGTGAGGGTGTGGGTGTGTGTGTGTGTGTGGGGGGGGGTGCGTTGGTGTTTGTTTAGGTGTGTGTGTGTGTGTGTGTGAATTGTTAATAAAGAGCGTTGTTTTTAAATAAAATGAAGGACATGGAAGTTGACGGCGAACAAATGTTAAAAAGTCTTATTTCTCCTTCAGCTCTCTCGGGTTAGGCACTACGACTTTTCAGTGTTTATTTTCAGTTTTATAGAGCGAATCCTTTGTAAGACTGTAAGACTGAGCGTGGTCTATTTAGCAACACCCTATCAACTGAAGTGATTACTAATTACAAGTGAATAAATCAGTAGTATCTGTTTGGTCGAACGTCACAGGATCGGAGGCAAAAAGAGCCGAGCCGCATTAGAAGAGATAATCCTGGTATTCGCAAAGAGTCCGAGGAAATCCGGGAAAAATCGCAGTCGAGACAGTAGGTGTGTCGTTCGAGGCTTGGCTTTGAGACACCTTGCTTAGTTTTGGACACCTGATAAAGACTCTTTGGACTCGAGGCTTGCTGACAGATAATAAGTAATATTGCACAGCGCAACAAAGCCAATTCATTATTCAGATCATTGACCGGAATACCATACTGACATAGCGGTACATGTTGTCTTTTCTCCTTTCTCCTCTATTCTTCAATCCACATTAACACTAAACACGCACAAACAGAGGAGCACGCACGCACACATAGAAAGATGAGACCGAATATTCAGTACTCATTTTCCTTATTCAGGATGCCTGTACTTCGATTTTCATTTCGAAGAGGGGTACATGAGATTTCCTACTTTTTTTTCAGCCCCTGTGAGCAAATACTGGAACAATGCATTGAAATATGCGACAACCCCTTCGTTACAGACAGGGGCTAGCTAGGAGGGAGAGAGTGGTGTGGCCGAGCCGGGAGCAGGGCACAGGGGGCGGCAATATTGGCGGCAAAATAAATATTTTGTATAAAAAATATATTTTTTGCTCCAAAACAAATGTTAAATTATTGAGCTAAATAAGTGTAAATTCGTTAAATAATCGTTTTAAGTTTCACCACTTTTCTCAGGGGCCGTCAATGTTATTATTCGCTGCAGGCTCCACAAAACATTGCTTCGCCGCTTACTTCAGACCCTCTAAAGTTCATTCCAACAGTTATAGTACATTCAGCGCAATATAACTTGTCGAATTTAAAATGAAACGAATGAAGTAAGAAAAGAAACAAACACACAGAAAACTACGCGAACAATTCTCAGTGATACGAATCAGGTTCGCAAATCTTATACAATATCCAGGATTTCTTCTTCTGTGTCGTTCTTCAAGTATGTTTTTTTCCTGGATCACTAGGCTTGCATGAACAAGCATTCCATCAGCGAGGCAGATAACTGTCACTTTGCACAGTACCTGCGTCTCTCTATTCTTGGCCAGACCGTCGCCTCAGCCCCTCGGTAGTTATTCACGAGTTGGAAACAACGAAATGAACTTCTGAGAGAGAAAAAAAGTACCACGGCGTAAGTTACTTACAACAAATTTTCTTGTTTTGTACGTTCAGCCAGATATTTCACAGCTCTGAAATTTTCGCACAGGAGTGTGACACCACAAAGGGCGTAGCGCACTTATAGATTCAATAAATTGCACATTGAAGTAAAAAATAAATAATAGGTTTGTGACGTTAATGGTGAACATTACAATAATAATTCCATTGCACGAATACTTCATGAAAGATTTATCCTTCCTCAGAAAGGCCTATTCAAGAAACCCCCTTCCCCCCCCCCCCCCTTTACTGAACCCACAGGTTCATTGCTGTATTCACAAAGACCGAGAATTGAAACCAACCTTCAGTTAACATCACCATATACTCTTTCTCGGAGATTAGTTCGAATGGTGCCTATTTCTACGCAGAATCTCTTCTGTCAGGTTTTTGGACTACAAGTTTTTACACATTTCTCATCGCATCGTCCTTAACTTGTTCATTAACGTTATTAGGTGGAGAGAATTTTCATATATGAAATTTCCCTTTCTAATAATTTCTCCACCCTCCCTCCCCTCCGTCATATCCACTCTATTAGCTCAAAATATTCTCACAAAGACTCGGTTTTACTTATATCGTCAGTTTAAGTACTCTTTTTACCTGACAGAGAGAGAGAGAGAGAGAGAGAAAGAGAAACCAAGTTTCACACTCACACAAAGTAACAGGTAAAAATTACATCAAATATATCCAGATTTTACACTTTTAGCTAGAAGATGGAACGGTTAAAGGGTCTGAAATGAGTGGCAGAGAATTTAAGAAACTTAATTATTTTTTCTGAACGAACGAACGAACGAATGAACGAAAGAAAGAAAAAAAACTAACTGAGTGACTGGCTACCAACTAACTTACTAAAATCCAACAAATTAATTTACTCATTAACTGACAAACTAAACAACTACAAACCAACCCGAACAAGTAACTAACTAGTTTCCTGATTAATTACCCAAATTCCACCCATCCGAACTAACTAAAACTAATTGACTAACTGACTGACTGACTAACTAACTAACCAACTAACTAACTAACAAACCAAATAACTAACTAATTAATTAACTAACTAACCAACCAACTAACTAACTAACAACCGAAAACAAACCAACTTAACCAACTTAACTGCCTAACCAACCAACCAACCAACAAACAAACCAACTTAACTGAATAACCAAACAACCAACCAACCAACCAACCAACCAACCAACCAACCAACCAACTCCACGCAGCAAAATCCTTCTTGAGGCCTCGCAATCAGTCACTTACTCAATCAGTTCCCTGAAGCTCTGTTACTCTGTCTGCAACGCCCGTCTGCCTTCTGCCGTCTCTGTCGTCTACATTCTTCCTACAAATTTTTTTTGTTCGTAAGTACCTGAAACTCTTCCAGTAACCCTGATACCGGCGCCAGAACCCGTAAAACTTACCATCAGCAATTCCATGCAGCATCGACTCTGCCGAATATCGTAGTGCAGTTCTTGGGATTTGTGGTTCACTTTCGGGACAGTCGTAAGCACCCTGCTGTTTGCGAGCCCCGCAACGTACATGTACATAGTATCTTACATTTGGTCACAACAGCTTCCTTCCCTGTGTTTCTAATCACAGTATTCACAGCCATATAACATACCTGCAATGCACGTCCTAATAACCCCCCCCCCCATGTTTCGGCAAATCAGAACACAGCCAACACAATACATTGAAGGAATAGATTGGAGGTCGGCTTACACAGAACTGCGAACATTTCTCTGAATTTGTAGACATACTGAAATTGAAACAGAAATGAGATGTGTTTTTATAGGAGTCGGAAAAGGGGGGTTAAGTATACTATAAGCAGCAGATTGCACTTTTGAATGTAGCCAGTTTAGTCGGTGATCTCTGCTGGTTTTATTCCCTACCCTCTGGTTCTAACGTAAAGGAGCGTACCATTGAACCATTCTTAGGCATTAATCCCTGAGTCCTGAATGGTAATACGAGAATTTCGGAGATTGTTGCCTGTTTTGAGACAATAAGCCTACTCCAACGCAAGTTGAAGAGTTGGTTACTGGAATGGCCACGAAAAAGTCTGGAGGCACAGTTGGTGTATTAATGCTTCCCCGTGAATGATGTTACTGCGCCGAACATACGACCGTGTAGCACAAATTTCTTTGGTAAGGAAGACGAGTACAGGGTTCAACTTTACTTAGTCCTGGAGGAATGAATAGTAGTCACTAAAGTCAATATGAACACTTCTTCGTCTAAACGCAGCTGATCACTATGCAGACCCATCCCTACTTACGCAGTTTCTACTTACGTAGTTTTCCAAGAGAAATGATAAAAAATACTGAACTAAAATACCCTTGAAAGGCGAGAAAGGCGCAGGAATACGAACACAATCTGGGTTAGGTAAGTCCAGATTCTTCTCAACTCGACCATACGTACCTGTCCCATAAAATTATTTAACCTGCCCCCACTGAAGTATTCACTGCACACAGTTATCTTTAGGGGTTGGAAATAAAAGCTTGCTTTGTAACTCAATAGACTGTACATTATTTACAGTATATACACAAGTATACCATGCCAATAAATTATATGTGTGTATATATATATGTGTGTGTGTGTGTGCGTGCGTGCGCGCACGCGCGCGGTAGGGTGTGGTTCGAAATCTGCCTCACAAAAATTTTCAGTTACTTGAAGGTTCGCGGAAAGGAAACCTTAAGCATGTCGGGTGATATCAGTCTTGGATCACCTTTGTACTGATCCAATTCGGTATTCGCTCACTTCTGTACTGGCTCAGAGATGCATTGACTCACATCTGTATTAAGTGACTGGCTCACCCCTATACTAATCACTTCTGTATTGTTTCACCTCTGTACTGGCTGACCTCTGCTGGCTCACCTCTATACTGATACAATTCCGTATTGGCTGTAATCTATATTGGCGCACCTCTGTACTCGCTCAACCCCGTACTGGCTCATTATTGTATTGGCTCACCCCTCTACTGGCTCAAATCAATTGCCTCACTTCTGTGCTGTCCGACCTCTGTAATGTCTGGCCTCACTTCTGATTCACTTCTGTATTGGCTCACCTCTGTACTGGCCCACTTCTATTTTGGCTCACCTCCTGTACTGGGTGACTTCTGAACTGGCTCGTACCTCTATTGGCTCACCACTCTGCCGCTCCCCGCTGTGTTAGCTCACGTATCCTGCACCTAACTATCTTAGCAAACATTCTACATAAATGCCTGTTGGGTTCTTGGTAGTGCATTTACTTCCAAGTTTTATTCACCTCTATAACCCGTTCAGCCCTTATTGATCAATGAATAGAGTCTTTAATTTAATATCTATCAATTAAACCGAATTTCTAAGAACCTTATCCATTAACGGAAAGAGATTAAGCGGCGGAATCTAAGCGACATGGAGGGATTTCTGTACCTCGTAACGAGTGCTCTGATAGAGATGAAGTCCTTTTATATTTGGATGGGGGAAGGTAGGGCAAGTATAGTTGGTTACTGATTATAGAACAGGAGTTCAAGTGGCTGGAATGTTTCAGACGGGGCGATTTATAAGTGTAATTGAGTCTGCAGACGAATTCAAAGCACTCCTTAAATGCAGCAGGATTCAATTTGGCATTTTGTTTAGAACGCAGACTCCAGTGTGGTTTTCTAAAATATACACACCACTGATGAAGTAAACAGAAGATTATATATCACTCACCGAAAATTTTCTTTTACGTATATTATAATTATATTTTCCTTTATCCTGCTGAAGATGTAATTAATTGGAAGAAAAAATTAATGCAGTAAAGAAAAACAAGGAATTTCTCTAAGAGTTATGTTAGAAGGCAGAAAAAAGAAGAAACTGCAGAGGGAATTAGGTAGATGGGATATAATTATAAAGCAAATATAATTAATATTATTGGAAAGATTGGCTAAATAACAAGACGCGGGGAAAAATGATCTACGAAGCAAATTAACGCATATTAAATCAGGCTAATTCTCATTTTCTTTTATATACAGGATGTTCCCAACTCCTACTTAAACATCTACGACGATCCTAACAAGCTGCACCTAATTGAAACTCTCACACTCTCACACCCTCTTTCCAATTACTATCTTCCTTCACGTCTTCTAACCAATAATTTTCAGGCAGTTATCGTAGGCACATGAATGACAGATACACAAATCCGATGCTCGTCTTACCCTCCTGGATTTGCTGAACATCAGGCGGGCAGCAAAATGGTGATTATCCTCTTTACATTGAGGTTTTGTTCATTTCCTTTCTGTTTGCCTGCATATATCCTCATCAGGCCGTCACCTGTGATGAATATATACAACTATACAAAATAGATCTACGTACACGCACGCACGCACGCACACACACACACACACACACAAGGTTGTTAATAAGTTTTGGCAAAACTCAAAATTTGACTTTGAAAAATTTCCTTTAATTCTGCCGCCTAAAACCCGCACCCCACAATACCAATATTCATGCTATTTGTAATAGGTTATATTTATTCGAAGAATCCACAAAACCAACGTAAAGCGAAAAACGTACAATAAATGCCAGGACTTAATTTTGCCTAATACCTTACACATGTGTTACAACAGCGCTGACACTTGCTTCTCCACATAATTCTCCCCCAAAGTTATGTATTCTTTTCTGAGTTTGCATTGGCTTCTCCAAGGTGACAGACAAATCAAATTTAAAGTATTTAGGAAAGTAAATTTAAACATAACTTCCTTTGAACCCAAAGACACGGTTCAAGGTCGAACATCCTTCACCGTTTTTGGACAGCAATCGATAAGAATACACACTTGTCCTGTTCTCCCGTCGGCGTCGAAGGGAAGGCACAAGAAACAACCGCCAGTCCAACTCCACATTCACCACACTGTGATGACGTATCCTGTTTCCAACATCTGTGCCGCCTACTGCACACGAACAGCTTCTGATAATATTTGTTCCATTTGTAGACCAGTCCAAGTGTAACACTTTGTGTGCTAAAATTAATAAAAGTCGGTTGTTACACGCTTAGCTACTAACTTTGAGATGCCTCATTCCGTCCGTAGGAACTCATAAGTGCTGCGAACTCGGAGCCTCAAACAGTTCGGAAATTTGATGTGTAACCAAAATTGATTGATTCGACACAGGGTGCTATTGACAATACAGCTCTACCCGTGCTACAACTGTCCCGTACCCCATCTTAATAATATTTGACGAAGAGCAGAAATTATGCTCCTCGAAGTGTGGTTTTTTCCACCTTTATCGCGCGTTCTGTATATTCGCTTATTTTATTTATTACTTATATATTATTTATCTACAAATTAAATGAGGTTAACAACCATGGACATCCAACAGGGAAATTTATAACTCGCCTTTCTGTGTTTCTTAAATGAAGACAAAATAAGTTATTATGTATGGGTGTTGCCTTAAATACAGGGTGTATATGCGCGCATTTTAAGACAGCAGCAAAACCAAGTCGACTAGCAACACAAATGCACATTCTTATAAAAGACTACAGACAGGGCACCGCGTTATATTCTCAGAATAATCCCGAAATACTTGTTTGCAAAAAAACCTCGGTGTGATTTGTGGGAATATGTGGGCAATCATTGCTCTAAATCGCTGACAAATCTTTCTTCTTGGATCCATCAACCCTTAAGGATAAAAATACCAATCTATAGATAACACATTTCGCTGTGGTTAAAAAACCAAATAACAAAAAATATTTTATCATAAAACAATGTTTATAACAAACAATAGCTGGTTTGAAGCTTATTTTGAAGCTTACCAAACCGTGCAATTGTGCAGTCAATACTCCTTTTTATTCCAACTAAATGCGCACATTATGTTAAGTACATATATTTATCACCAGTTACCTCGTACGTGTTTCGGTGTTTGTTACACCATCTTCAGAGAGACCACTGCGTTACTTGCTCAAAGACTATTTTTGGATCAGGAAATGCAATTGTCTCCCTGAAGATGGTGTAACAAACACCGAAACACGTACGAGGTAACTGGTGATAAATATATTTACTTCACACACTGTGCGCATTTAGTTTGAATAAAAAGGAGTATTGACTGCACAATTGCACGGTTTGGTAAGCTTCAAATCAGCTATTGTTTGTTATAAATACTGCTGCATAATAAAATATGTTTTGTTATTTAATTTTTTAACCACAACGAAATGTGTTATCTAAAGATTGGTATCTTTATCCTTAAGGGTTGATGGATCCAAGAAGAAAGATTTGTCAACGATTTACAGCAACGATTGCCCACATATTCCCACAAATCACACCGAGGTTTTTTTTGCAAACAATTATTTCGATATTTATTCTGAGAATATAACTCGGTGCCCTGTCTATAGTCTTGTACAAGAACGAGCATTTGTGTTGCTAGTCGACTTGGTTTTGCTGCTGTCTTAAAATGCGCGCATATACACCCTGTATTTATTTAAGGCAACACCCATACATAATAATTTCTTTTGTCTTCATTTAAGAAACACAGAAAGGCGAGTTATAAATTTCCCTGTTGGATGTCTATGGTTGTTAACCTCATTTAATTTGTAGATAAATAATATTGGTAATTGGTGACAAATGTATGTATGTAATATACTGTGTGCATTTAGCTGGAATAAAAAGCAGCGATCAAAATAGTTGTGTTGACCAAAATTGTCTCCATTATTTAAAATACAAAAAGTTTCTTCGAAATGTTGGGAATGCTAAACCAGCGACACGACTTCATATCTCAGTACACATGTACCCTCAAATAACTAAGACTTGACGTAACCAACTATTTCGCTATGGAAGCAAATTCCAGTAAATCCCAACAAAAAATCTGCTTACACAGACACCTTATTGTAGTCCTAATGGCAAGCTGTGAGCCACAACAGTAAATGCCTGTCTTTTATAATTATCTTTTGCTTAATGGCGCTTTCAACTGAATGTATTGTGGTTACTGAGTAATGCACCAGACACCACCTAATGTACAAATCCGGTAATTACCGCGACAGTCAGGGGAAAACATATCGGTCAGGATGATTCGGCCGAGGACCGAGATTTGAACCCAGTTTTTCTCGAATACGAAGCGAATTATCTACTGACAACCCGACAACTACACTCTCTTTTTTTTTACTTTCATGCCCAATCAAACAGCAGTTGTTTCCATAGTGCCGGTACCCTACAATTTCCCACTATACATTGCTAATTGCAGTACACGCACTTAATTACGGCCAGAATATATAAACAGGTTTATTTAAAGCTTTGCTATATGACCGTTATTCGAATGGCCATAGCCACATTACGACCAGAAAACAAATCGCACAAATTAAAATACATTATTGAACTGAGTATTTTATTTCACGACTTTCTATAGAGCGTTGTTGTGTAACAAGGACAGTCAGGTCGCATTTCATGTAATGACTTCAGATACATTACATTTTTGGTTATGTCCTGTAGGAGCAAGTGCACACAATTGTTCTGCACTTACAAATATGTGTCCATGAGAAAAACAATTAAGTATTTCACTGGAAAAGTGTGGCCTGACTTCATATACTGTACAGCTGCCTAAAGAAATTGATAAAATGGACAAAACCGTCAGTCTGGATAGCAGGTATTCTTAAAATTAGAGTGGATCATTTTCGCTAAATCAGCCTACTAGAATAATAACCTTCAAATCGATATCAGCCATTAAAGATGACGGTTGTAGAAAAAAATAGCAACACAAATCATACAAATGAAAGAGCCACACAAATTTCAGTAGCTAAGAGTTTATACCTACACGGAACCTGTACGTATAATCACAACTGTTCAGAGTGAAGAGACTCTTTTCTGTGGAAAGAAAGCGCTGTACGTCATTAAATTCCTTTCCAGACAACTGCCTTTTATTCAGATAAAAAGCAAAGAGTTCAAAATGAACAAGCATGAAGGATACACAGCACGAACAAGTATTTTGTAAAAACACGCAGTTAGATATACAGTTTATAAACGTCTATACGATGGAGATAACAGATCACGGAACGAGAGACAAAGTAGATACAGGGAAAAGGGGGAAAGGTAAAACAAGCGGAAAAAGGAGAGGAACAAAGAGGGAGAGTTTATTTAAGAACTGTTTCTCATTATTGGGCTTACTGTTTGTAGTCCATTAATATGGAATTTTACATCCGTTGACTCTTAATTTAGAGGAAATATTGAAAACTAGAAAATTAATTTAATCGTATGACAAAAAATTTAAATTGCAATAACAACATACGTACTTAGAGAGTAATGAACTCGGATTGATGAACTAAACAGACACTTCATTCTTATTAGCCAATATGTTGGCAATTTTAAACTGAACTCACACAGCACAACTAATATATTGTGTCGTTCCGTCGCTACTCAGCATTCAAGCCATATCTACTAGCCTTAATCACAAATGTGCCATGAACTTGATGTTTGTGAGACCGTGCATCATTAGAACAATGATATAAGCAACCAACAAGATCCAACAGATTCCGTTTATTGATCTTTTTAAATCAGTTCTACATATTTCGGACGACAAACGCGCCCATACTCAGGAGCACTTTTTGAGTGTATATACAGTTCTTGGTACAATGCACAGATATTGCTGCCTACCAGTCGACAGCAATATCTGTGCCTTGTGTAATGAGAGAGAAAACCAATAAGATGCAACAGTTAGATGTTTATTATCAATACTTTCTCAACATGTTTCGGGCATCATTATGCCCATCTTCAGGAGAACAAGACGTATGTTACTGCACGTGGTGCTCGCACCGTACAACGCAGCGCCCCACAACCGCTACCAACCACATCCAGAAGAACCAGCGCAGCACACCACGTGCAGTAACACACGTCTTGTTCTCCTGAAGATGGGCATAATGATGCCCGAAACATGTTGAGAAAGTATTGATAAAACATCTAACTGTTGCATCTTGTTGGTTTTCTCTCTCACTTCACAATTTGCTCACAATGCACGGTCACAGAAACCTAAAAATCTGTGCATTGGTACCAAGAGCTGTATATACAGCCAAAAAGTGCTCCTGAGGATGGGCGCGTTTGTCGTTCGAAATATGTAGAGCTGATTTAAAAAGATCAATAAACGGAATCTGTTGCATCTTGTTGGTTGCTTACATCGTTACACAAATGTGCCACTTAATTTGTGCGTTATGGTAGCTTCAGTGCCTCAAATTGACCGCATACAGTACCGTAAGGCGGGGAGTCATGTTCAGCATAAAAACTCTAACACTTCCTGTACACCCGTTCTGTGCTTATTCAGTATAGCATATTCAGTATAGCCCTCGCATTATTTTTCATTTTCGTGCATGTGATGTTTTGGTGTTGTTTTCTCAACTAATATGGGCCCTATTGTTCTGTACTTTTTAAATCAGTCATCAATGATTTTACCAAATCAATTTTTAAACTTTAAACGTCTGCAATACTTTCAATGCATCCTTTACTGTGCAATGCCTATTTTGTATTCCGATGATTCTAAAATTGACAATCGATATAACATTAGCATATTATGATTTCCTCATTAATTTCACATTTTCTGCGTGTCTGTTTAAATCACTGCGTAAATAGAAATATACTTCCTGTAATTTCACGTGTTCAGGAACCGCATCTTCTATAGCTGTTATACAAGCCCCCGTTTCTGCACAATGCTTACCGCGAGTAAGTCATATTTTTGACCGAAGTCTGCTTAATTCGGATTTTTTTGAAGTCGCAAGGAAAGTTGACCAAGAGATGACTTTTGTTTCCATGCCAGTTCATCTTCTTCTAATTTTACTTTGATCTCAAAGTCGGTAAGTCTGAGCTTGTCAATGTAATGTATGAAGTTATAGTCAGCTATAAAGTATATTAAAAGTTGAGAAACATTTTTTAAGAAAAAATTTTCACCCAGCGTGAGTGCTTCTTTATTAAGCTGTGTGAACTGAAAATGTCCATAAAATCTCTTTCCATTTTCACTTCTATAATTTGTTTTACGTCTTCGCTGGAAGATGTCTTGTCAGTGTTGTCCGTATAGACTTCTGAAGAGATGCTGCTTTTATGACCAAATTATTCAGAACGTACTTTACAAATAGCAATAGCACACATTATAATATAATATAATATAATATAATATAATATAATATAATATAATATAATATAATATAATATAATATAATATAATATAATATAATATAATATAATATAA
>Ga0131853_10021093_pt1 | contig 11830 bp, 7 predicted proteins | sample TergutLab28metaG_FD_92764 | JGI IMG/M metagenome (GOLD analysis project Ga0131853, IMG submission 92764) | Labiotermes labralis P1 segment gut microbial communities from Petit-Saut dam, French Guiana - Lab288 P1 (version 2) (version 2) | ecosystem: Host-associated > Arthropoda: Insects >...
CAGAACACGTACGTGAGAACTGTAGCCAGAACACGTACGTGAGAACTGTAGCCAGAACACGTACGTGAGAACTGTAGCCAGAACACGTACGTGAGAACTGTAGCCAGAACACGTACATGAGAACTGTAGCCAGAACACGTACGTGAGAACTGTAGCCAGAACACGTACGTGAGAACTGTAGCCAGAACACGTACGTGAGAACTGTAGCCAGAACCTCAGTGGTTGGTTCAAAATCAATGGAAGATGAGTGAGAACAGAATTTCTTAATACCTTGTGGGTTATTGGAACAACATTCCTGGCTACATGCCTCCTCCGACACACAACACTACATTACTCACCAAATCATCACTTCGGATTGGAAACAGCAGCCTGATATTGGCACTTCGCAGACGTAGTTTGACTATTCCTATACATCTCAATCTACTGATGAGGAAGATAAAATATATATATATATATATCTAATACAAGAAAGTATACTTGACTCCCAATCAAGAAATTTGTGAAAAACAAGATAAGTAATAATAATACTTATAACAACAGCAGCAGTAACCATCTTATTATCAGCAACCATTTTAGTATTAACAACATTAATCTCAAAGAAAATCAATGAAGACCAAGAAAAAAGATCACCATTTGAGCATAGATTTGACCAGCTTTTGGAACACAACTGCCTGCCTGTGTCTTCAAGGAAGAACTACCCTGGAGGTGGAAGTATCGCCTTCCTTCGAAACAGTGATAATCATCTAGTAAGCTACGGTGATTTTGAAGCTGTTTTACACAAAAGGGATTGCACCGTACGTACATAGACGCAATTAAATTCTGCCCAGGACGTTTGGTGTAAATTCTGCAATAATAAATTTCTTTGCAAACGAGTTCGTATACTGTGTAAATAAAATGTACGGACAGATGAATGAGCTTTACCTGCGCCCCATATTGGTTTCGTGTCATGCATTTAGCGTTATGACAATGGATGACAGGACGTTTTTGATGTGATTCCGTATTGTCGTCTTCTGCCTCTGTTCGGAACAACGGGTTATTCCGGTTTTTGGCTTTCGTGATATAGACACTATTACGCAATCGGCGAATCGACTATCTAACGCGCAGGTTTGTCAATCAAACTCAACTTTACTGCTTAACAAATCAGCTACGTGTTCGGACTACTGTTTTTTTGGCCATAATCAGATCGATCCCAAGATTATGAAAGGAAGGAAATAAAGCAGTTTCAATATTGGTCGGAGATCAGGAGCCTTACAAATGTTATATAAAGTGTATAACATTTGTCCTAATATACATGTGTACGTGAGGACCGCGGTAGCGCAGTGGTTAAGGTGCTGTGCTACAAATCGGAAGGTCGCTGGCTCGATCCCAGCTAGTGTTACTGGATTTCTCATTGACGTAAAAGAAACCTTCCGATCGCACTTTGGCCCTGGGGTCGACTCAGCCTCTGATAGAAATGAGTAGCAGGAACATTTCCTGGGGGTAAAGGCGGCCGGTGCGTAAGGCTGACAATCTACCACCATCCTGTGCCGTTGTCACGAAATCTGGGAACCTTAACTTCCTGGAACGCTTTGAGCCTGTTCAAGGCCTGTAATGGGCCAGCTTTACCTTTACCCTTTACATGTGAACGTTACATACGTTGTATAACACATGTGTAAGGTTCCTGATCTCCGACCAGTATTGCAAATGTATTATTTGCTTCCTTGTGTATTCTTGGGATCGGCCAGATGATGGCTACAAAGCACTAGCCGAAATATGTAGCTGATTTGTTAAATAATAAAGTCGTGTAAAAGAAAAAGGAAAGCAGTGCCGTTACTGGCCCGAGGTGTCTAGAGGGTTCCAGGAAGTTAAGGTTCCCAGATTACATGACAACGACACAGGATGGTGGTAAGGTTAAACTAGATTGGAGTGTATGTACTTGTCTAACACAACTATATGATGCTTTATATATATATATATATATATATATATAATTTATTACGTAAGAACAACTACATGTTTCGGCACTTTACATTGGCCATCTTCAGGTTGAGAAATGAAAATTGTAGTAAGGTTGTCAGCCTTATGCATCGGCCGCCTTTACCCCCAGGAATACTCCTGGTACTCATTTCTGTTAGAGGCTCAGTCGACCCCAGGGCCATAGTGCGATCGGAAGGATTTTATGTCAATGAAAAATTCCAATGACACCAGCTGGGATCGAACCAGCGACTTTCCGATTTGTAGAATAAAGTTGTATTTTGATTGAAAAACCTGCACGTTAGTTTGTAAAAACAACAGGAACATCTCACATTAAAATCGACTAGCAACTGTCCTGCTTAAACTAACTATATATGATAAATAATAGTAATTTATAAAGCGAAGATTAATTGCTTGATACTAAAAATACAGAGCCACTCGAGGTTCACAGTTTGTCAACTGACGTCAGGGTATTCAGTTCAGGGTGCAATACGTGTACCTTGGCCGGAAATGTCTTGGTGAAACGTGATCAATGCATATACGTAAATTTTAGTTGGGCAACTCAAAGGGACGAGGTATTTTAAATACTGAGGCGTGATTTTGACGATAATATTAAAAATGCCTCAGAACTAGTTTGTCCAAGGTGGAATGGATTTGAGGACCTCAAGATAAGGTTCCAGTGTTACTAACGCGGTATTGAACATTCGGGTTCTATAAAATGTAGGGGTATCGTGAATAATTGAGTAAATATCAGTTTCTCAAAGACTGTTAACCATGACATGTACACAGCCGTTAAAAAACGTTTATTAGCTAATGATAGAGCTACGTGAAGTAATGCCGTCACACAAAGCAGCTTATTTGTGTGCTGTGCTTTAACTGAAACGTTGGGATTTTGGTTTCCACTGGTTCAAAGTTTAAGGTAAATTTGTCCCTGTCCACAACGTGTAGGCATGTAAGGGGAGTGGAGATATAGCTCCATTCATTCTTAACGTCGGTACTAGGTGGAGATAAGTGGGCAGCTTTACGTTCTGGCCGATTTACCCCTTGGAAAAAGCCGCTGTACCCATTCGATGGTTGGCTGGGTAGGCCCCCAGAGCCCGTCTGGACGTTTGAAGGAGATAATATGATTCCCATTTATTTGATCAAAAAACGCAATTCTGTTGCGATAAGATTAAAGTTTCTCATTTCCAGACGATTGTATTTTTAAGGATAAGCTGTAATGGATTTTCTTTTTGAAGCCGATCTTCCATGTCCCACCAGTGGGTTGTCTCTCATGGGTTAAGAAACACTGTAGTAGTATTTCACCTTATCATCATCATCATCACCATCATCATATGTCTGTCATGGAGTTGGGCCACTTGTTGACCCTTTCCGGTCTCACGTATCCAGAAGTCTCTTCAAAGGTCTTCCATAATTCCTCCTGCCAGTTGGGGAGTAGTATTTCATTACCCTGGGTAATCTATTTCGAGGCAGTCTATTTACATGTTGTATCCAGCTTCTCTTGTATTCCAGCACTTTTTCCAAAATTGGTGTTATTTTTAACTCATTTCCAATTTGTGCATTTGTTTTGTAATCTGTCCAAGTGTATCCTGCTGTTCTTCTAATGTATTTCATCTCTGCTGCTGTTGTTCTTCTGGCGTCACTTGCTTTAACAGTCCAAGTTTCGCTGCCATATAACAAAACTGGAAGGGCTAGTGTATTGTATAGTTTTATTCTTGTTTTCTTAAGGTTTTTTGTGGTCTAAACATATTATTTAAAATACCAGTAATTTTCAAAAAGTTATTTAATTTGTTATCAATATACAATTCTCCTTCACAAGATATCATATTTCCCAAATATTTGAACAAAATTACTTGTTCTATAATTTTGTTGTCTATTACAATTTTAACACACACGTGTATCACCCACAAAATTAAATAGTTGTTCATGTTCAAATTTCCAAGCTTTGAATGCATTTTTTTCTACATATATTCAGGGCCGGCCGAACGCACTAGTCGAGCTAGGTTATCCTGAGGTGGGGGGGCAAATTTTGGGGGCGGCAATATGTCAGAAAAGAGGAACAGGTTCTTTCAACAAATGCACTTCACAAAACAGACGAAGTCGTTACGATTATTGTATATCGCAAATGGCAGTCACAGGAGTTGATGTTGATTGTGGTGGCGGTGTGTGTATGTGTGTGTGTGTGTGTGTGTGTGTGTGTGTGTGTGTCAAAAATAAACTTCGCCTAGAGCGGCAAAGACTTTGATCCGGCTGTGCGTACGCTTTTTTGAAACTTCAGAAAGCACTGAGAGGCCAACATTGTCCAGGATTGTCGACCACTTTCCAACAGGTCTCACGAATCCTGTATGTACACTTTCTTCACAGGACACTCTCTCCCTCACAGCTTTTAACAATGCAGTCCATTGTTGGGCCGCGTGCCGTTGCTTTTGGTTGGAATCAACCACGGAAATGAGGGCTGTAATGCACGACAAATTGAAATGTAATCGATTCGCCATGCCTTACTCTGACACTGCCCCACTATCGTAGGAAAAGGGAACTAAGCCACGTGCCGAGTATTTCCTGTATCAGGAAGACAGTGTGTTAGAGGAGCGTGCTGCCCTGTGTAGCTAATTATTAGCTAGTTAGCTCATGCAGTGCACGTGACTTGTCTGGTTTTTGTGTTGCTCATTTGTTTGAAAGCGATCTGCGAAAACTGAGGGTAAACGAATCGCATTATTCACAATGCATGATTATGTGTAAGGGCACCACGACAGCTGATTTACGTTGTTTCTGTTTTGCTTAATGATGGAGTCGATCATTGGCTTTTTATTGGCGTAAAAAAACAGGTTTTACATTCAACGCATAAAATAATAATAATAATAATAATAAACTGTACACGGCAAATATTGTTGGTAAATATCAGTGTGGATTTAGAAAGGACAAATCAACAGTCTATTAAATTCAGTCCATGAGGCAAATCCTGGAGAACACACCAGAGTATGGAATCAGCAAGTTTCACTTGTTCGTCGAGTTCAAGCCTGCCTATAGCGCCATAAGAAGAAATAAATTATTATTATTATTATTATTACTTATTTACTTCTTACTTATTTACTTACTTACTTTACTTTACTTACTTACTTTACTTACTTGCTTGCTTACTTACTTTAGTTAATCATTCACTCACTTACTTTACTTACTTGCTTGCTTGCTTACTTACTTACTTACTTAAGTTACCTACTTACTTACTTTACTTGCTTACTTACTTACTTTAGTTACTTTACTTACTTGCTTACTTACTATAGTTACTTACTATACTTGCTTACTTACTTTAGTTACTTACTTGCTTACTTTACCTACTTACTTACTCGGTGGCAGTAGTCCTTACACCAGTACAGACAAAACAAATAAGAACAAATATACATAAACGAAACATACAAAAACACAGTACAAACAATACAAAACACAGTAAATACAAGTACACGTATTACCACAACAGCCGCACATTACAAACCCCACACACACACATACACATACCCATTCGAGGCCTTAAAGTAATTCAAGATACTACGAAAGTTAATAAGACTGATTAAATTATCTCTGCAACATGCGAGACGTGAAGTTAAAATTCAGAGTAACTTGTAGTACAATATTAAACATCAATAGGACTAAAGTTAGGGGATGTTATATCATGTGTACTTTTTAATGTAGCATTGGAGAAGGTAATCAGGGATTCTGAGTAGAGACTAAAGGAACTGTATATAGTAAGATTACCCAAATACTTGCTCACACAATTGATACAATAATGGTAGGGGGATCCGTAGATGCATTGGAGGAAACAGTGAGGAAATTAATGAAAGCATCATAGGTAATGGGTCTTACAATTAACACGCAGAAGACAAAATACATGGAAGTAAACAAGAAACCAACTAATTACTAAAACGTTAATAACTGATGACCAGATATTTGAGAGGGTAAAGGACTTCAAGTGACGTTTCCAGCGGCCACGCAGTCCAAGGCGTAGGTCTGCGGCACTGGACCACTGGAGACTGTTGAGACTAATAAAAAAGTAATCATCATTATTTATGTAACAAACTTTAAAACAAAAACGGAAAACCCATCTTTTGAATATGCCAATATACTTACTTACTGATGACGTAGTCGTCGAAGCGCATTTAGCAGGACAGTTGCGAATTTTAAGGTCAAATTAAAAAGTAAAATTTTTGTTTAATAATAATAATAATAATAATAATAATAATAATAATAATAGCCAGGGTAGCGTAGTTGGCATAGAGGCTGGGCTATGGGCTGGATGGTCCGGAGTTTGAATCCCAACAGAGGCAAGAGACTTTACTCTTCCCTTAACGTCCAGACCGGCCCTGGAGCACACCCAGCCTTCTTTTCAGTGTGTACCGGGGAGTCTTTCCCGGGGTTAAGGCGGCCGGGGCGTGGAGTTAACCGCATACCTCCATCTGCCACCCAGATTAAGAATGAGTAGAGCTACACATTTACTGTCTCGTAACGTCGTCGTGGCGTGGACTGTGACAATTTTACCTATGATGATGATGATTATAATATGTACCATAAAATGTAACTACAGAATAATAGCAACACTATACCCTAGAAACGTGGTTTGTTGCAGGTAGGTAGGTTTCACCCTTTTATAAGCCACGAAGGCCCTTAGGGTGAGTACAGGTATAGCTCTACTCTTTCTAGGACCTCGGCACTAGATGGGGGTGGGGGTGTCAGTCCCACGCCCCGACCGCCTCTACTCTCGGGAAAGACTCGGTACCCATTGTACGGGAGGCTGGGTAGGCCCCCGGGACCGGCCTGGACGGGCGAAAAGTCTCGCCCCCACGGGGATTCGTCCCCGGACCTCCAGCCCGTAGCTCAGTCGCTATAACTACTGAGCTACCCGGCCCACTTGTTCCGGGTATACAATCTTATATACCCTGCGTAAAGGGGATATACAAATAATAGTAATAATAATAATAATAATAACGTTATGTGCTAAGCGGCACCCAAATATTTCAACATCGAGTTGTATTCGTCTTCTAAGTGTGCGATGTAGTCCTATTCTTCCCTTCCGACACCTGTTGAAGATGATTGCCAGTAATGAATACAGAATGGTTCAGTGTTTAGACATCGTCTATTGTCAAGTAGCTTATGCGACACCCTGTATATTGAAATGAACCTACTCTTTGGCCTTTGTTTTGGTTCTGCCGTCATGACCGCTAAGGAAGCACCACGCCATGAAGTCATGTGAGGGAGCGCCGGTATAGCTCCACGAATGCCTAACATCGCAGCTAGATTCTAGACTTCTCCTCTCCACAGAATCCATAGCAAAAGCCCACCAGCAGTAGATATCGGAAATGGACAAACAGTAGCTGGAGACCCACATAGGACAGCAGCGAGCAGACATACTTGAGCTGTACACCCTAGGATAGCGCACATCATAAATAACCCCCCCCCGCCCCTTAACAATAGCATATAACAAACATCACAGATGCTGAGATCTCACCATCGTGACATACCTATACCAACCCTATAAAGCACTACCACCATACTTTCGGATGAAAACCTGATGATGGCCGCAATGGGCCGAAACATGTAGTTACTATCATCCTTTATTGAACATCTTTTTAAATATTGTTGTGTTACTGACTGATACCTAAACCTATTGTTCGCAGCTAGATGTTGGTGAACATTAAGTTTCATGCTTCTCCCACCTTTAACCACGGGAAAGAGGAATCGGTGCCCTTGGGTGGCCCAGCTGGCGCTCAGGATGCTGTGTGGTTGAGAAAAAATGTCTTCTGGAAATCGAGTCCCGATACCTAAGTAGTCCAGCCCTTTGCCTGTTGCCTACTTTAGATGTTGCAGCTGCCATGCCCGTATGGTACAAAAACCTTACGAAAGGTCCACTCCGCTTTCTATCTGCCTTTTATACATGATGCGACCTTTGACCCACCACCTGTCTTATTGAGCTGCAGACGTCGGCGGGTCTTGCTCAGCATTTCGACCTCCAACGGACACGTTATTCTACTGAACACCCTGTATCACCTCATTGCACTGCGAACAGTCACAGATGAATATGTTGATGTAGATATGATACAGGTAAAAATGTAAATTTGTTCCTGTAGGCGCTATGAACGAATGTGGGGAAGTGGAGGTATAAATCCACTGAACACTAGATAGAGTTGAGCCGCCAGCAACACCGCTCGACACTCTACCCTTGGAGAAAGAGCCGCTGTACCCATTGAATGGGGAGCTGGACGAGCCCCAGAGATTGTAGAGAGGTTTTGGGGACCCTGCCAGGTATTGAACCTGGATCCTTCGGTTTTCCAACCCTTATTCTGTTATGTGCTGACTGAGCTGTCCCGTGTACATTAATATGTCATGATGAAAATGATGATGATTACGATGATAATTATAATGGTAAATTAAGGGCAGTAATAAATAGCAGTTGAGGCACTGCGCTACAAGCCTTAAGGTGGAGGAATCGGATTCCCGACGGGGTCGTTGTTCTTAATCCTACCGGTCACACTATGGCTCTGGGGTCGACTCAGCCTCTAACGAAAATGGATACTAGGAATATCTGTTGGGGTAAAGGTGGCCGGTACGTAGAGCTGACAACCATGCCACTGTCATGTACTGGATATCTGGAAATCCTAGGAGCCACAACCGCCCGGAGCCCTAAGGACCTTCCGGGCCGATATGGGATACCTTTACCTTTACCTTTACCAATAAATGGCAATTAATTGTTAAATAGTAATGCCAGTCATGAGGTCACGAGTATAGTCTGAAGAAAATAGTCCACTTGCGAATCCAGGCTTTGTAGGAAGTATAATATTAAATTGGGCGTAAAAGCAATGAGATTTGTTTTGATGTTCAGGTGACCGTGCATCGTGATAAATTCTTATAATAAAACCAACTCGATGCACTAATTTCTCAAATTTATTTTTGGACTAAAACTGTATATGTTTCGGACAGTTCATCTGCCCATCATCAGGAGTTTTTCATTGTACACACAGCAATGGTATATGTCATACAGGTTATGCTGACAGCTTGCGGCAAGCTGTCAGCATAACATGTATGACGTGACATGGACAGAGGAACTGTCCGAAACGTGTAGAATTTTATTCCAAAAATAAATTTGAGAAATTAGTGCATCTAGTTGGTTTTATTATAAGAAAATAAGATGCGTTTTCCTATATTTGTATTGTATTCAGGTGCCGCAAGAGCAAATAAATTGGCGGTAGGTTGTGAGCACAGTGACGAAGTTTTGGGTTTCATTCAAAGATGGATGATTTGTGAGTAGTTGAGCCACTATTAGCATGTAACAAAAAATATTACTTCGTGTTGGATAAACCTTCACAACTGCAGTACATCTGGTTCATTACTCTGATGTATTGCTGCTTGCATCTCTTAGGGTAACAATACTTGTGAAATATTCGCTGTTCTATGATGTTACGTAGCGTTGATTGATATTCAGTTAAGGACGTTTCTGGACAGCTTATGGGTCCCATCTTCAGAGGTAAAGCTGCTTGACCCTTGAAGATGGGACCGAAGGTCTGTCCCGAAACGTCGGTACACAACTACCAACAATCGCTGTGTAAAAATCCAGAGGGACGAAGGCCTCAACTACGCTAGGGTGGAAGCCTGAAATAACAATTTATTTCTTTCTTTCTTCCTTTTTTCTTTCTTCCTTCTTTTATTTATTCCTTTCTTTCTTTCTTTGTTTCTTTATTTATTTTCTTCCTTTCCTTCTTTCTTTATTTCTTCCTTTCTTCCTTTATTTATTTATTTATTTATTTATTTATTCCTTTCTTTCTCCCTTTCTTTATTTCTTTCTTTCTTCCTTTCTTTCTTTCTTTCTTCTTTTGTTTTGTTTGTTTGTTTCTTTCTTTCTTTCTTAGTCTTACCTCTTCTACCTATTCAGTGTAGGTGTAGAGGTTATTCTTGCCCCTGATCACACTTAATGACCCACACACCAACCTCGGTAGGACTCCTCTGGACGAGTGATCGGCCCGTCGCAGAGACCTGTACCTAACAATACGACACGCAGGAGGGACAGACATCCATGCCCCCAGCGGGATTCGAAACCACAATCGCAGCAAGTAAGCGGCCGCAGACCCACGCCTTAGACTGCGCGGCCACCGGCGTTGGTCACGAATAGTATCTTTGTTTCGTAAACATAAATGACTTCATATTCTTATATAATTCACTTTACAGTCCATCACACTGGCAGTTGCAACAAATAGGAAGCGAATGGACAGTCCGTTATAATGATTTAGTACTGTGCAAATCGGAATGTTTCGGCCATTCTGAACTCAGGGTCACGTCTGACTGTTTCCCTAGCGGAAGTAATCATGATTATTGGCAGTTCTCAGGGGAGACTGCTGACTGAGAAATTACAGTTGCAAGCGCTCGTCACGGCGAATTTGCCAGCTTCCATTTTTGTTTGACTATTCCGCTTACGTTTCCACGGATCTGAAATTAGGTTAAATGTGGCTACAATATTGAAAGGGTCTTTCCAGCGCAACAGGGTGAACAAAAGTACTAGCTCTTACACCTACAGAAATGAACGGTTGTATATCAGAAGTGAACCACAGGCAGGCTCACTTGCTGTTATCTCATGATGAAGTTCTTTCATTCTATGTTCAGTAAAATAAAGCCGGTTCCTGTGGCATCGCGGTCTAAGGCGTGGGTCTATGGTCGCTCGCTTGTTGGGATTGCGGGTTCGAAAACCGCGGGGTCCTGGATGTATGTCTCTTGAGAGGGTTGGGTGTGTTGTCAGGTAGAGGTCTCTGCGACGGGCCGATCACTCGTCCAGAGGATTCCTACAGAGTGTGGTGTGTCTGAGTGTGATCTCGAAACCTCATAGAGGAGGTCTAGGCCCACTAGGGGCTGTTGAATCATGGCGGGGGGGGGGGAGCGAAGGAAGAAAAAAGTAACACTGAATGGTTCTATACTGATACTAGATTTTTGAAGTCTTTGAAGCTTAATAGATGACAAAAGTGGTTCCGAACGAACAGGATTTATTTCATCGAAGTATTTAAAATTGTTGCTTTTTATGGATCAGAAAAATGAAGAAGGGATTATAAATGCATTTGAAACATGGCGCTGGAGAAGAATGTTAAAAATAAAAATGACGGATCGAATAACGAATGATGAAGTTTTTCAAAGGGCGAAAGAAGAAAGATTACTTTTAAAAATAAAAAAAAAAAAAATAGACGCCACTCATGGATAGGGCATACAATTAGGCACAACGAGTTTGCAGTGAACATCCTTGAAGGAGCAATATTTGGAAATAAGGCCGTGGGAAGACCTCGACTACAGTACTTGAAGCAAGTCGCCAGGGACACAGGACCTGACAGTTATACAGCAATGAGAAGAATGGCTTGTAACAAGTCCAGATGGGAAGCTGCCAACCAATCAAAAGACTGAGGAATAAGACGAAGATTTGAAATGAAAGTGTACCGCCTTCTGTGATAAGTGACCAAGTGCTGTTTATCTTAGACCTGCCACCAGCAGTAGACACTCTGAGCTGAGAGCAATCACACAAGTTGCCTTTAAACCGCACCGCTCCCTGAACGAAAACTTGGCCTCTCAATAATCTCTGTCTATCTCTCTCTCTCTGTCTGTCTGCCCGATGTCACTTAGGCGAAACAGTTTTGCTTTTGACAAAATGAGAGCACCGATCACCCATAACCCCCACCTCAAGCGCCCCTATTTTCTGAATATCAGAAGCATTCTGACAACTATTCTCTTCCGAAATCCCCCCCCCCCCCCCCCCCCCCCCCCCCCCCCCCCCCCAAAATAATAAAAAATACATGTCTGTGTGTTGGAGGGGTGGATTGCGCTGGGTTTCCCCCTTTCTTTGGGGTGTTTTTGTTGTGCC
>Ga0131853_10021095_pt1 | contig 11829 bp, 11 predicted proteins | sample TergutLab28metaG_FD_92764 | JGI IMG/M metagenome (GOLD analysis project Ga0131853, IMG submission 92764) | Labiotermes labralis P1 segment gut microbial communities from Petit-Saut dam, French Guiana - Lab288 P1 (version 2) (version 2) | ecosystem: Host-associated > Arthropoda: Insects >...
GTACCGGAGGCTGTAGTTACAGTTTTATGTACTCCTGATGATGGGTGTGGTTGACACCCGAAACATGTAGAGTGAACTTGCAGAATAATAAATAGACTGCTTTGTGTTGCATCTCGTTGGACAGTTATTAATACAATGTAATAATTTTATCACAATGCACGGTATAAACAACGTTAAACAACAGAAGACATTAACATCTGTATCCACATTCAGAGAACCACACACGCGGAACTTGAAGTGAAGTTCCCACAACATGCCACGAAACCCAGCTGTGTAAATTTTAAATTTGACCGATTATGATGTAATAGTCGTTCGGTTTATACAACATTGTGCACGTTATACACTAAAAACGTAAAAGTAACCTCATAAATCAGATTTTACGCAGGAAGAAGTAAGAAAAATACTTTATTTTTCTGTAAACTGCTTAACGCAGATCTGATAGTGAATATTTGAAAATCGGACACATTAAACTGACCCAACAATGTGAGTTTTCATTCACATAAAAATGATTTTAATGTATTTCAAGGAACACCCTAGAATATAAAATCGGGTACTTCATAAACAAACCAGCCCAGCATATTCGCAGAAAATATTCATATTCACGATCACATTTTGACAGATCTTATGAAAATATCAGAAGCCCCCCCATCCCGTATAAATTTATCTCATTACACTGTGACTCAAATAATAAATGTTCACGTTTAAGTGGGCCGCCACTGATTATTATTCAAGGTAACAAGAGCGTAAAACTTTAAAAATAAAAATGTTCGCACAAACTTTCTACTCAGCAACTCTGTAGTATGACATTTTTAGAGTTTCAACTTAAAACTTCCAAATTTCAATCCACACTTTTACACGTAAGGAAACATTTAACACCAATTCAGCTAATACATTCAGATATAAAAGTAATATTTCTGATAATGCTTCTTGTCGACTGCTTTAAGAATGACTTCATTTGCTCCTGATGAATGTGAATGTTCCATGCTTTTATTTATAAAAATAAATCTTTACCTCCATAGTCTTCAGGCTCTGACACCACTCAATTCAGTCATTTTTTAGTACTTTAGGACTCGTGAAAATTCGTTCAGTTTTCATGTGCCATCATTTGATGGGTCCACAATTGTACCCCAAAAGAGTAGAGTTTCAGTAATTTCATGTTTTATGAAAAATAGAAAAGGTCTGTCCACTACAAAATCTGTAATATCTGCAGAGTAATCAACTAAGGTGATTCCAACAGCCGCAGCTTCTGTTCCCACTTCATTCACTTCCAGGAAAACTTCCTGAATTATATCACCAATGTCAAAATCATTCTCATGGGGGACTGAGACTCTGCTGATGTCTTGTCCAGACATATGTTCGGGTTTTGCAGCCTGAGCTCTTGACTTGCACGGTGCTTGGTAATGTGAATTGTTCGAGTCATCGCAATTCAGAACTGCAATGTCTTGCTTCTTATTTTGTTCTGGAACAGAACCCAGTACTTTATCTTGCATTTCAGAAGAATTCTGCAGCTGCAGGAGAGAAAAAACCTTTCGAATGCTAAAGGTGTCGGTGAGTCTCATTTTGGGCATAACCAGTGCCACTGAAGCAAGTTTTGTGGAAGAAACGAGCTCCCTAATGTCATCCGCAGATAAGGTAGCTGCGAATTCGTGTATATTATACAGGTCTCCGTTGTCTGGTAAAATAACATACATTGCTGCTTTACCATGTTTATATGGAATTGATATCATGCGACAGCCACACCGTTTGCTCTGCACGTACATGAGATATAACTGTCCACGCATTAATTGGACGTCGACTGTTCGAGTGTCACTGGACTTGAATTTGCCAAGCATCGTGTACTCCGGGCTGAATGGTGTTTCCCACTCACCTATAAAATAGACGGCATTGGCCAAGACAGCTGCTGTTGTGTCAGGCAGAGGGTGGCTGAAAATTTGTTTGATAGTGCCCATTGTATGTTTGGCTGCCCACTGATTGATAATGTCCGTAGAACTGGAAGGATTGCCACTGCAAAAAAGTAAATAAACAGGGGCAGAAATATTCGGAAATCAGTTACATAGTACATGGAGACAAATGAAAGTAACAAAAATACGAGGTGATAATGTAAAAGCAAGAAACAAAAAAATTTATATCGATCTCAAGTTCCGAGAAACAAAATACTATGAATATCATACACTCAATATATTTACTATGGAATGATTCGACCAACTTAAAATGATATCACTTTAAGTTGCCATACAGATTCATAAATGTGTATCAGAAATTTGTATGACTATCTGATGATGACCTAGGTACGCGTTGGCGCAGTTGCTTGAGGAACTGCGCTACAAACCAGGGGGTCGCTGGTTCTATTCCGATGGGGTCATTGGGATTTTCACTTACTTAGTCCTTCCACACTATGGTCGACTCACTCTCTAACAGAAATGAGTACCACGAATATCTCCTGGGGGATAAAGGCGGCCGGTGCTTAGTGCTGATAACCTTACCACCTTCATGTACCGACTGTCTGGAAATTCTGGAACCTCATACTGCTGGAGCCCTAAGGACCTGTCCAGGCCTGCAACGGAATAGCTTTACTTTTACCTTCACCTGATGATGGCCGTATAAATCGGCCGACACATGTTGTAGTAAATATAATAAATATATGATATCCAGAGTGTTATATTCCTCGGACACCGCAATCAATATAGATTTGACAAACACAGCTGGACGATGTTACACAAATTACCAAAGAAATGAATACAAATGAAAATTAGTGGAAGATTGAATTATTAAGGTCAATTTTTCTTGTGCAAGACATGAAGGCATGTGGTGGTGGGGAGGGGAGGTGGTAGATTTATAGATCAACAAACATTTATAACCTCGACACTAGAAGGGTATGACTGGTCATCTTCATATAGCAGAAGAAAAGATCCGCCTGTACCCACTGGATGGGAGGCTCAATGAGCCCCAGAGCCGGTATGAAGACGGAAGAAGAGAAGAACCCGTGACTCTCGGTTTTCCAGCCCCTAGCCTAATCCCTACATCACCTACCTATCTTAGCTCGGTCATGTTCTGTACTTATGTATTTAATGGTTCATTTAACGACACTATCGCTAGGACATAGTAGGCTTATGCCATAGAAAGGTACATCTCTCCCTACCCGCGTCGTGAAGGTACGAAGATGGAACAGAGGTATGACATCGCCCCCTGTCTCTCTTGGAAATAGATGGAGGTGGGTGGTAAATTTATCTCCCCGGCTACTTCACGTTCGAGGAAAGAACCCTACCTAGGAAGCTAAGTGGGCCCCAGTGCCGGTCTGAAGGATTCAGAGAAGGGAAAACTCGAACACCGGATCGTCCATCCGTTAATATACTCCTAATGCAGAACACATGATTCCGACGCCTCTATAGCTTCATATGGTAAGGTAATTTGTGAAAGAAATATGAAGGCTGTGGAACGAAGAAAATCACAGCTTAATCGCAGACACCATCGCGGATTTTGCTGGGAGGAACTGAGGAAAACAATGAGGGACCTCCCAACAGGATAATCGGGATCCCTGCTGTGTTTCGAAGTGGACACCTCCCGACCACAAATCAAAAGAACGACCGCTTGATATAACTTTCTCAGTGAAAGGAAGAAATAAGGGAAAAAGGAAGAAGGGGGATATGTGAGGAAGTATATAATACAGTAACACATTGTTCAAACATGGAGCATAATAATAAAAGTACAGGTAAAGTTCTCCCTGTAGCCTGCCATGAAGGTCAAGGGAGGGAGTACAGATATAGTTCTACGCTAAGTTTAACCTCGGCGCTAGATGAGGGTGGGTGGTCAACGTCACTTTACGCCGCGTTACCCCCAGGAATATTCCAGTACCCCTGGTAGAAAAGTCTGGGTAGGTCCCAGGGCCAACATAATGATGTATGAAAATATCCTTTCACAGTTAGGACAGGCCAAACTACCGTTAAGTTACTCCGATCGCAGAACTTGCGGAGTGGATACTCTGCACGCATCAAACACTAGTAAGAATGTCATTTAGTCCTCATACCAAATTTATAGAAATTCATGAGGTGGAAAAATACTCAGCAGTGAATGAAGTACGTAAGCTTCTTGTTTCAATAACAAGATAACAAAATCAAAGAAGGATGCGCCCCTGGCACACACACACACACACACACACAAACACACACACACATGTGCGCGCACGATAAAAATTCCCCTTGATTAATTATGGCTATACTTGAGGTCACGAAACAAATCATGCAGTAAGAAAATAAAGGGTGATAAGATAAATAATATATAATATTAACACTAACATTTTCTTCTGGGAGGACTGGATATTTGTTTTTGTCGGCTTTCTTAATAAGTTGTTGTCTTATATGCCTTTTAAAAATCCGAAACCAATTCTACCCGTATAATGGATTATATTAATCGACAGTTAACAATTGTGGCTATGTGTATTCATTTACAAATCTGTTCCGATACACTCAGAAGTGTCATTCTGTTTTGTCCAGAAATATTTGCTCCGAATTTCATAGGACGCACACAGACACTTCTCAGGTGGGGTATCAGAGCGACCGATAATGATTCAAGTGATACGATTCTGTAGTAGTCGACTATTTTTAAGGGACAATAGGATAAAACATTGAAATGGTAATGCTCTGTGACAATATAAAATGATTAATTTTTTTTCTGTACTTAAGTCAGCATTGCGCCAGAAATACATATGGGAAACTTGAAGTACAGGTTTGCACTTTCATAGCCTTGGCACTAAACGGAGATAAGTTTTCAGCTTGGTGCTCCGGCCACTTTGCCTCCAGATAAAAATAATAATGACCCTATTGATAAGAGGCTTGTGGTTTTCAATGGTTGTCTTCTGGAAGCGTTAGGGAAGACAAAATTTATGACCTTGTCGCGAATCGAATCTCAGTCAAGAAGTTGGTAACTTTAGCTGTACCTCAACAAACCAAAAATTCTCATTTCAAAATTCCCTTTCTGCAAATGAATTATTTGTTGTGTTTATTTCTTCACCTTGCATTATGTAGATGAATGAAACAATAACAATTTCAAGTACGAAAACAGACCCAAAGCTGGTAATTTTACACTGGCCTTCTGTTGTTCTTTTCTTAATGAAAGGAATTTAAAATACAAATTGCAAAGTTGGTAACACTTCGGTTTAAAATATTTGTTTGAATGTGCTTCTCTCTCTTCTATGCTGTTGAGGAAAGATACAGAGGCATAATGTTGGCAAGAATGTATGTAGAATTAAAGTTGTCCCAGCACACGCCATGAAGGCATGTGGAGCGTGGTGGTATAGCTCCGCTCATTCATAACCTCGACACAAAATGGTGGTGGACAGCTTCATGCCCAGCCACTTTAGCGACCGGGAAATGTTCCAGGTAAGCTCTGTCTATGAAGCTAGGTTAGGTCCAGAGCTCGTCTGGATATTTTGGTGAAAATAAACATCTCTCTTCCGACGCGAATCAAACCACAGGTCATACGTCAGCCAACCCGTGGCCTAACCACTATACCGACTGAGCTATCCCGGCTCTTACGACTGACAAACACACAGGAGTGTGCTAACCAAACTACAGCCGAACAATAGTTGTGCTGATCTTGTCGTACTCTTCTAACTTCAAGATGGAAGCAGTATTTATTTTTTCAGATTCTTTAGTAACTTGCTAGTATACTGAACGTTATCAAATTCCAGAAGAGTTTCCGAGTACCATAAAGTGGCGAATCCCGATCCTTAACTTCAGGTCTAGCGGGTGCTTAAAAAACGCCTTCCCATTACCCTACCGCCAAACCCAACTTCTATGGTTAGAATTCACCACTTCTTTTAAAAATCAGGTCCGTTATGTCATATAAATCAGATACCAAGTATTCCGGTTCAAAAGAGGCCCTACTCATTCTTTACGTAATTCTTACAAACATCACACCAATATTAAGGCGGTCATTTAAATTTTATCCACTCCTAACTATCCTCTTGCTCATGGAGTGAATTTAGCAATGGACTGTTCCTCTGCCTTACTTTTCACCACTTCTCACGCTTTTTAGTAAAACTATGCATCCGGCTGTGACTCGCACATAAATAAGTAACACATAAACCATCGATAACAACATAAACATCGTCATTATTCCACGGTGCAACATGTTTCGGTCTAAATAAGGATATCATCAGATACAACAATCGAAAACACTTTTAGAAAATTAAATCTAAGCTGAAATCACTTACTATTCCATTATAAAAGAGCACTTATTAAATTTTAACAAAAATTTACATCCTTTACAAAAAACTGTGAATGGTTTCGACAAGCATTGCATTGGGCCTCAACATAAAATTAGTCGGTATAGCGACTCGCTACGGGCTGGACGGTCCGGGGATCGAATCCCGGTGAGGTCGAGATTTTCCGCACCCGTCTAGAGCGGCCCTGGGACCCACCCAGCCTCCTATAGAATAACTATCGGGCCTTTCCCCGGGGTAAAGCGGCCAGTGTGTGTCGTTGACTACCCACCCCCATCTAGTGCCAAGGTTAAGGAAAGAGTAGAGCTATACCTCTACTCCCCCTCTGGGCCTTCGTGGCCTGTTTTAGGGTGAACACTTTTTGCTATTTTTAATGGAAAGAATTAGATCTCATTTTATTATCAAATTTTTTGTACTTAATTTTCTCAAATGTATTTTATATTGTGATGGCTGATGATGGCCTTACTTAGGCCGAAACACGTTGTACCTTATCATTTAAAAACTGACAATGTTTATGTTGTCATCGAAGATTTATGGATGACTTCCACGTTTTACACTTTGTGATCACAAAAATCCGATCGTCGTTCTTTGGTTCACTGTGTCACTGGGACGGCCATGTAAAATCTGTAAGGATATTATGAACAAAAAGAAACTTCGAAATAATAAGCAAAAAAGTGGAAGAATCATATTTTTGACAAACACGACGTTTTTTATTCCTGCCATCACTTCTCAGGTAATGTTAAACTGTCTTAACTTTATTAATTTTCACTCAATCCCATAAGCAATTATTACCCCACGAACTGAAATCATGAGTTTCCAATGGCACTGAAAATGGCGACTGCTGTGTGACGCCCCATTGACTACTAACAGACTAAACACGGCGTCACATCAAAGAAGAGAACAATCTTAAACTCTGGTCTTATAAGCAAAACTTGCCCTAATTACCTGAAGTCTAAACGCATCACTTCCATTCCATAATGTTCAGTAGCTGCAGTTTGGTAATCTGGGGAAAGATCTATCAATTTGTCAATAAACAGTGCGCTGGCAAGGTGCAGTTGGTATGACTTGTCTGAAACCGGAGTGGTCTTCAGGAACTTGATAAGACCACCCATGTCCCGGTGAAATTCTGCGACTGTGGCTTCAGCAGTGTCTTTGGTTCTGTTGACGGCTGTCAGGATGTTAAGAATCTGGTTTCGCAAGCATCCACGTGCTCCCAGCAATGTCTCGGCCAGAGCCGTGGTGGTGCTGATAGGAGAGAGTAACAGGTTATTCTTGGTTTCAGGGATCAGGAGCTTCTTCAAGCGGATAGTGACATCGAAGAGAGCCTCCATCGCATGAGAGTACGTTGGATGTACATCAGAGCTGTGACTCCGTTCTGGAGAGGAGAATGCAGGCACGAAGCTGCTTGGGAACACGATGGAACTGGGGTCCACGTTCTGGGAATCTGTGTAGTTCATCCATGCGCCATCGGAGTATATGCAAAGTGTCAGGATCAGAGTTTGCAGAACTGAATGCATTTCACGTGGCTGCAACAAAATAGCGCAGTGGTTCATTTACAGTTTTTATTTTATCCTTCAACTACCGGTTGTCATTTCCTGCTGAATCGCTCGCTCAACCTTTTAATCTAGACCGCTTAGCCTAACGGTCACACGCGCGGCGAATTTGTGACGGGAAGTGACAAACCACAGTTGTTAGATAAGTTAATGATACTTCATTTACGTTAAATTCAGAAGGTGAACTGACCCCCGTCTATAAGGGAAACATTATGACTGCTTTCAGATTCTTTTTCGAACATTTCTGCGAGAATCTGACAGTCTCTCAGCTGGATAAATATCCCACATTTTCACGAAACTGAAAACATAAGTACCGCCGGTACAGGAGACGCCTCAGGAACCTAACCTGGGCCAGCTGAGTCCCTTCATACACAGATCACAGATCCTATTTCTGTAAGATCTCTTTTATTACAATACTCCTCTATACGACCTGGTGAAATGATAGACATATACTTTCACTTCCCGGTTTTAAGTTATGGCGTGGTGAGTAATTAAGCACAGGGAGAATTCGCCTTAATTTAGTTACTACATATGATTTCCATAAAGGTCTTTTCCTTTAAAGGCAAAGCGTTTTGTGCGCTTCTAAAGTTACGAAAAGTGCTAGGTATCATAACCATCTCATCTTCCATGACTTTCTTATTCTAACAATATTTGTCAAATTTCCTATTTAGAAGCTCATTACTGACGTAATATTTTCTGAGCCCAGTTCTTTGCTGTTTCTCTCTCAAACCGAAATATTTTGAGTAGTTTTCCTCCCCTTATTTTAACGTACTTCGTGCTTTGTCACTATTACTTCTTATAACAATACTCCGAAGCACCTTACGCAACGCCACACATTCTTTATGTCTAATTTAATATATATATATATATCATAAGCAAGTCAGGCAACGTCCGTGCAACGTAATATTGAGAAGCGTTCGTATAATCATTGTTGCAGTGGAAAAGAAATGAGTATTTTATATATATATATATATTGTGTGCGTGTGTGTGTGTGTGTGTGTGTGTGTGTGTGTGTGTGTAGCCTTAGTTATACAGAAAGCAATGCTCATGCGCCATATTTTTATCTGTGGCCTGACCGACTCTGCAATATTTTTCCACATTATTTCATAAAAGGCGCGATTTTCGAAAAAAAGTTATTTAACATCAAATTGTGTGTTATGATTTGCTCTACAACTTTTGTCTATAACATTTCTCATTCTAAGTAGAATTGAGGTAGAAATTATTAAAATGTCCAACGGCCTTCATGTAAAGTACCCTTTATTCTTGTCCAATTTTAACGGAACTTAAATATTCAATACCGTTTTTTTGGAAAAATACTCAAATATTAAATTTCATGAAAATCCTTCCAGTGGGTGCCGAGTTGTTCCATGCGGACGGACAGACGGACGGACAGACGGACGGACGGACAGACATGACGAAGTTAATTGTCGCTTTTCGCAATTTTGTGAACCCGCGACTAATAATAGTCGTTAGATGGGAAGAAGTTAATCCGTGATAATAACGGTCATGCGACTGTCAAATTGTATTTAGGATTGTAGCTTCACATAAAACGAAAGCAGTGTGATTTTGAAACCTGTATAGTCTATTTTGTGTGCTGTGATGACGAAAATAATTCAAAATCATATTAGTGATGTTTCGCATATTATACCACTGTAAAAGAAATGCATGAAACAACAACGTTTATGGTGTACCACATACACCATCAATAGAGTACACTAAACCAATAAACGTCGTTATTCTATAACGCAACAAGAGAGGCAATGTACGCATAACGCAATATTGCGACGCGTTCGCCTAACAGTGGTTGCCCTGAAAAACAAAATAATTACGTACATATTCAGAGTGTGTGTCTGTAGTCTTAGTTACCTGTGACCTGTCTCTACCCCTATCATATTTTTCCACATTATCTCACAAATAGCATTATTTTCGGTAAAAAGAGTTATAGATCTAAAACGTGTTTTGATTTTCTCTACAACTTCTGTGTGAAACAGTTCAGTGAGATATAAAAAATGCACACGTCTTCTTGTAAAGTACCCGTTATCCTTGTCAAATTTTAATAAAACTTTAATTTTCTCAAAGCACTGTTTGAAAAATTTTCAAATACAAAAATTCATGAAAATCTGTCAAGTGGGAGCTGAGTTGTTCCATACGGGCGGACAGACAGACACAGAAACACATACATGACGGAGCTAATAGTCGCTCCTCATGATTTTGCAAAAGCGCCTAAGAAGGTATGATGTATAATTACAGATAATAAAACATTATATAAAATGTCGTCCTCTGGTTTATATGTTCACATCACAACCTGAGAATCAGCTTGTGACGTTTATAATAAGAAGCCTCACGTACAGCTGAAACACGGCATTCTTTGAACATAGCACTTTACAGATAACCAATTACCTCTTGACTTGAACCATAAATTAAAGCACTTTATTGCACCCTCTTGCAATTCAAGTACAATAAATGCTAAGCATCAAGCACGTCCTAAGGCAGACATTAAATAACCCATTTTGGAACAAACCGCGTGGTACCTACCAGTGGCAGTAGTAACCTGGAGGCCACCGAACAGTTATAAAGAGCTACAGGTGTTAAGACAAGCAGACGAATAACACTGGCACCTGCATATCAGACCGTGTTGAAGCGAAGCCTCTGGTGTTCATTTTATAGACCACATAAAAGAAACCTCGTTATTTTGATGCTAGTGTAGTATGCCAAATTGTGTGCGACTTGCATGGCAAACATCCTACAGCGTCGAAGCAATTTAACATTCACTTCTAAAACCGTCATAAAATTTCTACTTTTAAAGGATAATTATTTTCATATTTGTGATGCTGTGCTCTGCTGTCTGGGTATCGATACCTCCGGATAATCTGATATGTCTGTCATTAGGGTAGACCTACTTTGACGCGAGAGGGCATCAGAATCAATCCACACTGATAATGGAGACCGCAAATTTCTCTGAAAAAAAGGGGCTCTTATACCCAACTAGACGGCGTTCCATCCACAACTTTCTTACTCACTGCTGTTAGAACATCAACTCGCACTCATTTACTATATTCCTGTGTTGTTTCTTGTTTTCACCCAACTAAAACGCTTATAATACTTTTAATTATAACAATATATGATAACGGAATTCAGGTAATTATGAACATACGTTAGGAACAGTAAGTAAAAAAACCTTTGATATGTTTTAAAACATAAAGATGTTGCAAAGAAATAGGTCAACCTTGTAATGACTTATGTGCAGATATGACAGAAATCATTGCACTGAGAGTGTAATCATGACCACGCAAACATATGGTGGTAATTATACTGATAAAAAGTTAAATGTTACCCTATAACATACCATGAAGATGGGGGGCGGGGGACAGTAGGAGTATACATCCACCCTTTCTTTAGCCTCAGGGCTAGAATGGGGTTGTTGATCAACGCCACACCCAGGCCACTCCACCCTTGGGAAAAAGAAAGGTTACTGTTTGTACAAAAGTCTTGGTGGGTCTCAGGGTCGGTCTGGACGGGTATGGGAAATCTCGCTTCCACCGGGATTCGTTCCCCGGACCATCCAGCCTGTAGCGAGTCCCTATACCGACTACCCTACCCCGGGCTCCAATTATGCTGGCATAAATATAAGATTCCTTTTTGCCAGTTGCACAACAGCCCGGCATTGCTTCGGTTCTCCGCCTTTATGTAACGGTAGCAGCTTATCTGCTTCAGTAGCTCTGAATGAGAAGTAGCGGATTTATTATGGAGGAAACTTTTCTAACAATTACTGCAGAAGTAACGGTTGTAACGCAGTATAAATTGTACCCCAATGTCTTCGTGGAAGGAATGCGGAAGCTATGAAAACATCTAGCACGATAACCTGTTCACACGCAGAAACTGCAAAGCAGCACATACCAAATAAGATGTAATAATGCCAACCGCAACATCGGAACACAGAACATTCTGTAAAAAAAAAAAAAAAAAAAAATAAAAATAAAACAAGCGCCGAACACATTGGCTAAAAATCAGAAATGGATAAAGGGGATTTTCATTACCGGCGGGGCCGGAGTTGGA
>Ga0131853_10021096_pt1 | contig 11829 bp, 10 predicted proteins | sample TergutLab28metaG_FD_92764 | JGI IMG/M metagenome (GOLD analysis project Ga0131853, IMG submission 92764) | Labiotermes labralis P1 segment gut microbial communities from Petit-Saut dam, French Guiana - Lab288 P1 (version 2) (version 2) | ecosystem: Host-associated > Arthropoda: Insects >...
AAGTGTGTAACAGCTGTCAAAGTTTCAAACTTCTCTGGCCATTATCTCCGTAACCGTTCAACTTTGGACATAGGTGTTTTGGGTTATATCGGTATACTTTAACATAAGGAACACCCTCCCAAATTCTGGCACATTCCTCCTGGGACACTCTGTATACACATACCGGGAACGATGCAAAACAGGACCTGCTCATAATCGATGCTGAAACTGGCCTCCTTCCACATCCAAGCACACTTGAATGCGTTTCTCCAAATTCTGGAGTACTTTTCCCAAAGTGTCGACGTCGACGGCTTGAATCTCTTGGCGTATAGCGTCTTTGAGTTGTTCGATTGTGCGGGGTGTATTTCTGTACACTTTGCCCTTCAATAGGCCCCAAAGAAAGAAGTCGGCAAGCGTTAGATCGGCTTCCCCTTGTCTCTAACTTTATAACCAATTTCTGGACGGACCAGTTTGACGGTGCACGTCTTTTGCCAAATTCCGTTCAAAATGCCGTCTGGCATGCTTTAAATGAAACTGTTTGTCAGTATTTATGAACGAGAAACCCGCGCTGTTCGACTGTATACATAGTCAATAGCTTGGGGCCACTAGCGAGAGATTCACCCTGTATTTTTAACATTTATGAAGAACAGATTTTAAGACTGTAAATCTGCGTACAGGTTTATGGTAAAAAAAAAAGCATTAAACTGATGTGTACCGCAAAATATTTGAAACCGTGTGTGAGATGTCGCTTTAACCACTGCCATTAAAATGGAGTTCGATTCTGTAAACTCTTTAATAAATGCAGATGAAAACACTCTCTTTTCAAGCCTTAGTTTAAAGGCCCATTTTTACTGCATCTAAGCACAAAATTTATGACTTTTACAGATTAAGATCGGTTGTAACGAAAATATTTTTTTGTAGCTTAACCATAATATTGCTTAATTCGTTTCTGTTCTTTGCGTGTTTAGCATACAAATTCATAAACACGGTCAAGTCATGAATACCTTGTAGGTCTAATTGGTTAGTGTTGTGTAATATGTAAGGGCCCACAGTGTTCGAAAACTCATGTTGTGGTCATCTGGCTTTTTGACATTTGTTTTCTGGTAGTGGTTACTTCTGTCTTGATTTCAAGGCCTGCGCTTATACAGATAATTTCGCTCATTAGCAACAAGAGTGTCACAACTCAAAATTTGTGATTTTTCAGGCGAAATGTTTAAAGGTTTTGAAGTGCTGTAATTTTCTGTGAGTGCAACGACGACACAACTGCTCTCCAGCGGCGAGTTTTGCAAACTGCGTTATGACACTACACCTATTTAAAACCGCATCCGCAAAGGTTTTTTCTGTACCGATAACTCAAAAATACCAAATTTTGAGTTGTGACACTGTTGTCGCAAATGGGCGATATGTTGTTACATGTAGTAATACAGTCAAACTCGTTTATGATGTCGTTGAAGGGGCCGGATAAATTGTGTCATTTGTGTCGATGTATGCGAGGCATATGCTAAAAGTGCAATTAAGATCAATTCAAAATACTGACCTGGAGGCATATTAATTAATTTTAATGCTATGATCTGTTTCAAATGTAAATTACAATTAAAGTACAGAAATATAAATTACTGTTCTGTTATTGTAAATTCTCATACATACTTGTACTAAAAAATACATTAACTTAGAATAAAAATTTAGAATGAACAGTACAGTGTCACTTCTCCCTTGCTTAAACCACTTAAGTAGTGCCTCATCGATGTCACTTCGTTCAGACTTTTTAATTCCCATTATTTTCAGTCCATTCTGTTCCAACATACTAATAATTTTGGTTCTGATGTTTATTGGACCGTGCATCATTGTGATAACTGAAGAATAAAAAACCAACTAGATGCCACTTGTTATTTTATTGTACTTCTTATAGGCTCAACATGTTTTGGGCATTACTATGCCCATCATCAGGAGCTCGTGAATATGATGTTGATTACTGCATCGGTCGTTTCGTTCTTGGTTTGCTGTATGTTGGAGGTTAGGTGTGGTTAGGCTGGAGTAGTGCCCAGGCTGCAGGCTAAAACACAGCTAAAGCCTGCAGCCTGGACACTACTCCAGCCTAACCGCAGCTAACCTCCAACCTCTAACCTACAGCAAATGAAGAACGAAACGACCGATGCGGTAATCAACATCATATTCGCGAGCTCCTGATGATGGGCATAGTAATGCCTGAAACATGTTGAGCCTATTAGAAGTACAATAAAATAACAAGTGGCATCTAGTTGGTTTTTTTATTCTTCAATTTTGGTTCTGTTTTCCAAATTATTTGGTTCATAAAAATTACAAGAGCAAATTCCCGACACATCAGCTTTGTTTTTTTTTTTATTTTCCATTTTATATTTCTTTAATCATTTTGACTTACTCTTCAATGCTCAGAACGTTTTGTTGGTGAATGGAGCCATCATTACTCAGTCCATGAATCAGACAGTAATGGTCATCATTCTACGGAACATGGATTAAAGGACGACAAATCACCCTGTGCAGAGTACTGAACAAAGGGTACAAATCATCCTTTCCCTGGAAAAGTAAAGTGGTGTATTACACATCACAGGTCTTGGTATTTTTTTTCTGAAGTCGTAGTTGGAATGAGTTTTCTCCGTCAAATTTTGTGAGGTCTTGCTCTTTGCACGGTGAACAGTCTGTTAATGGACAAGTGACTGAACATGTGCATGCTGTAATAAAGTTGACACTGGCAGTATCTTTTTACAGGAGAATGCATATCCTGCTGATGAGCTTATGCCACTCAGTTGTACCGGACGATGGCGAGGGTCAGAACCTAGTCGAGGAGATATAGATGACTCTCTAGGAAAGTAAGTTGAAGAAGAAATGAGACTATTTGGAATAAAAAAATGTGGATGCTTTTGCTGTTTTGTGAAAATCGTAAGTAAACACAGCATTTGTGGGGTTTAATGTTACACAGGGTATACACAAAAGAATGGTACAGTTTCAGAAGTTAACAAGAAATTTATTTCTCACCTTACACGGGCACAACATACACCGTCAACAGCAGCAACTGTCCACGTTTCTCATGCATGCTTCTCAATCGTGTTCTTCAACAGCGCTGGATCGGACGTGCTGCAAAAAGGAGACAACCACCTTTTCCCTTGGCCACCCCGTTCGCCGGATCTAACACCATGCGATATCTTTCTTTGGGGGTTCATTAAAGACAGCGTTTACCTACCACCATTGCCCATGTCCCTCAAGGAACTTCGTGATCGGATAACGCGTGCACTGCAGACCATTACGGTGGACATGCTGCACTGAGTCTGGGATGAATATGATTACCGTGTGGATGTGTGTCGTGTGACGCATGGTGCACACATTGAAGGATTGTGATTAACGCATGAGAAACTAGGACAGTTGCTGCTGCTGATGGTGTACGTTGTGCCCGTGCAAGGTGAGAAATAAATTTTTTGTCAACTTTTGAAACCGCACCATTCTTTTGTGTATACCCTGTATAGTGCATTTAATCATTTAATCAGCACACCAACTAATGCACATACATAACATTTTTTGTCGTTTTTACATTAAAACACTTAAAATCGCTCCCACATGTTTCGATCCTAAGATCATCTACAGGGAGCTACACTGTTCCTTGCTAAAGTCACATTTTTAAAAACACTCACTGATTAATTTCCTCATATTAACTTGGTGCTGTGGCAGCATGTCGTATTGTGTAAGTCGTACGCTGCTGAGAATGCGCCTGATAGTCCGGTGCATTCTCATCAGCGTACGACTTACACAATACGACATGCTTCCACAGCATCAAGTTAATATAAGGAAATTAATCAGTGAGTGTTTTTAAAAATGTGACTTTAGCAAGGAACAGTGTAGCTCCCTGAAGATGGTCTTAGGATCGAAACATGTTGGAGTGATTTTAACCGTTTTAATGTAAAAATTTTATGAATGTGCATTAGTTGGTGTGCTGATTAAATGACTTTACGAAATGCACGGTACAACGATAAAGATAGTTATATACTGCAGTTAGATAATTTATTTTTTAGCTCTGTTTCCACAAAGTGTATCAGTCCAGGCCCCCAGGCTTTCATTGTAAATATTTCGTAACTTGATAATGTTTTTACGGTGAGGAGTTGTTAGCACCTTGCCCAACCCCCAGGCTGGAGGACTATCTCTTGTCGGCTGTCAGCGACTGCTTATTCAATATATTCGCAGCTACCCTCCATATTGGAGGCTGTTCCTCCATCCGCAACCTGAGGCCGCGCCATGCTGTGGTGACAGGGTGATAAAATCAAGAAAAATTAGATGGGTGGGGCATGTAGCGCATATGGGGGAGAGGAGAGATGTATACAGGGTTTTGGTGGAGAAATGTGAGGGAAAGAGACCAGAGACCACTTGGGAGACCCAGGCATAGATGGGAGGATAATATTAAGATGGATCTTCAGGATGTAAGATATGGGGGTATGGACTGGATCAGACTGGCTCAGGACAGGGACACATGGCAGGGACTTGTGAATGCCGTAATGAACCTTCGGGTTCTATAAAATGCGGGGAATTTCTTGACTAGCTGAAAACCAGTTAGCTTCTCAAGAAGGACTCTGCTGCATGGAGTAAGTACGTAAAAATCCACAGTCTTTTTCACTGTAGGAAATATTCAGGGTTGTTAAAAGTGTTGTGTTCTGTAGTCTAGTCCTGTTGAACAAGAACCACAGTGGTTAGCAACCTGAACTGAAGAACTTATACAGTCAATAGCATTTGAAGTTCAACTATACTAGGAACCAAATGATCTGGGGTTTGGATACTGCAGGAACAAGAAATTTTTCTTTTTTCCAAATCATCGAAACTGGTTTCAGGGTGTGATGTTGACCGCTCATCTCCATCTAGCAACAAGGATAAAATTGAGTAGACTGTTTCTCTACTCCCTCTGAATGCCTTTGTGGCATGGACATTGATCACTTTTCCTCTTTCTTACAAACCCTCACAGCCATGGTTGCTGTGATGAACAGTAGAGTTGCTGATCCATCATTTGATGATAAATTGCTGTGCATGTGGATAGGGCCGTGTCTTTGCTGTGGTTTGGCAAGGCTGAATCATTGCAAAAGAGAGAATGTGTTGGAATCACAAGGACCATTCGATAAAGAAGAATTTAACCCTTTAAACGCTGAGTTAAATCCCATCTGCCATCTACTGGCATTATTAGGAGCTCACCATATTTTCAACGTTGGCAGGGTTAGGGTTAACAAATGCTTCTTCAAGCTGGATTTTTCTACAGTAGCAAAAATGCTGATTGATGAAAGGCAACTGACGAAACTGCTGAATGAGTGGGAGTTGATTGGTGCCTCTGAAGTCGTTTATATTAGCATGCCAGTCATGAACTGCACCTTCCACTGGGTGTCATATCCCACGTGGCAAGGAGGTGGAGGTTAGCACTGCAGGTGTGCGAATTTGAAATTTTGAAGCACATTACCAACATGATTAAAATGTAGGAGGCTCTATTTGCTAATGATTCTTACAGACTTTTGTGATTCATGTCTACGTAAAATAATGTTGGAAGTTACATTTTTTTCCTTGGTGAAAGTTGTAGAGGTCAGTTGAAATGTGATAGCACACGCGCAGAAACCAGATTTCATCTTTCGCAAAACGGACTAGTCCGTTTAAATCGGCAGGGGAGTCAGTTCAGTCGACTACTGGCAGCCGAGGTGTGCGCATCAGCGGTAGTAATGCTGGATACAACATATTCCGAGGTAGTGTGAAGGGTACTGGCTACCCACTCCATTCGCCAGTTTCCCCTTTACTTCCCCTCCTGTGCGTCACCGTGTGCCATCATATTTCAACTGGACTCGATTAGAGGTCAGTTGAAATGTGACGTCACACGCGCAGAAACCAATTTCGTCTTTCGGCCAAACGGACGAGTCCATTTAAATCGGCCGGGGGTTGTCAGTTCAGTCGACTACTGGCAGCTGAGGTGTGCGCATCAGCGGTAGTAATGCTGGATGCACCATGTTTCGAGGTAGTGTGAAGAGTACTGGTTACCCACTCCATTCGCCAGTTTCCCCTTCATTTACCCTCCTGTATGTCACCGTGTGCCATCACGTTTGAACTGGACTGTACTAACAGTGCTTTGTTCTTATATATAAAATAGCCATGGGTGGATTAGGGTCAGCTGAAAAGGTAACGTGTGTTCTATTTTATCAAGAATAGAGATTAAGGGATCTTTCTCTTTTGTTGAAAGGATGATCTTTGGATATTTTTGTTTGGACATGGTATAAAAGTATGTGATGCTTCAGTTGTTGTTGGGTTCACTCAAAGCAGTTTTTAGTTTGAATGGAGAGAAGTGCCACTGCACTGAAATTTGGATGTGTGTGATTAGCAGCATGGGGGATTAAGCATGATGAACTGATATGCTGCCATCCAGATCACCTGACCTCTCCTGTTGAGGTTATTATTTGAGTAGCTGTGTGACAGGTGCATTTTATATCCTTTTTGCCACAGACACTTGTTGTACCTAATGCATGGATTGTTCTCTGATGCCTGAACATTTTGAATACTTCATTAGCCCCTTGATATATGCCTAGTAACACGTGGCACACAAATACTGGCAATGTAAAGCAATCCCATTACAGGTCTGGACAGGCCCTGAGGGTTCCAGGCGGTTGAGGCTCCCAGATTTCAAGACAGTCGGCACATGAAGGTGGTAAGGTTGTCAGCCATACGCACCGGCTGCCTTTACGCCCCAGGAAATATTCCTGGTACTCATTTCCATTAGAGGCTGAGTTGACCCCAGGGCGGCTGTGGTGCGGCTGGAAGGATTATGCCAATGAAAAATTCCAATGACACCATAGGGAATCGAACCCGTGTCCTTCTGGCTTGTAGCGCAGTGCCTCATACAACTGCACCACTGCTTGCCCCTACTAGCAGTGTACCTTACTTTATTGTCCGGCCACCCTTGGGTCCAAACCTCCAGCATGATTCCGCCCGAGCGTGAGAAATTGGTCTGCATGTTTGGTTACCAATCCAGCCTATGTAAAATTTATGAATTGGGTGCAAATCTGGAGGTTAAATACAACTAACAAAAGTCTGCAAAGGAATTTTACCAGGCCTGGTGATTAAACATGGGAAAATCACCCTCGTTTTTACCAGCACTTACCTTTCTGTACGGTTGAGACACCTGGGGTGCCGGAAACTTGATGTGCATAGTAGGAATATGCAAAGACAAGCTTTCGAACAGAACCTAAGCCTTGTGGCATCAGCAAAGTGCTAACCACAGAGGTTTATTTTAATATGCAAACGTGCTGGTTTCCGGCATTACTATTGATGTGGCGGATCACATTCTTCTTCTGACTGTTGATCACTACAGACAGCTTGAAAGTTCAGTGCAAGCCTGTATAAGCTTGTGGTGGCTGACTAAAATAAAGAAATAAATGCCCCCAAAAAAATGTTGTTGCTGCCGCTGTTGTCGTTGTTGTTGTTAATTGCTTATGTGTCTGTACTGACTGTACTTTGTTGTAGCCCAAAGCCTTCCCTGTATTCCCCGAGACCTGATCTCATACCTACAAGTTCTGAATATCAAATCACCTAGCACCAGTCAGGACATCACTGTGGTGCACTGTATGCTTTGTATTATGGACATGGTTTTGTGCAGAATAGTGCACAGTATTTTGAATAAGCTTAATTAAATATCAAAACTATTTTGTGATGTCTCAGTCGGTATAGCGACTTGCTACGGGCTGGACGGTCCAGGTATCGAATCCCGGTGGGGGCGAGATTTTCCGCACCGGTCCAAACCGGCCCTAGGGCCCACTCAGCCTCCTATACAGTGGGTACCGGGTCTCTTTCCCGGGAGTAAAGCTGCAGGGGTGTGACGACCACCCACCCCCATCTAGCGCCGAGGCCAAGGAAAGAGTAGAGCTATATCTCTACTCCACCTTGAGGCCTTTCTGGCATGTGATAGGGTGAATTTTATTGCTACTTTATTTTGTAGTTTTAAGTTTCACACGTGTAGCTGTTCATAGTTCTATATGTGTGTAAACTTAGCAGTTGTTTGACCCCTTCATTATAATAGGAGGTTTCTTAATGAATTCTGAGGTGAATCATCCCCATTGTGTGTTCAAAAACTAATGGTGAGTTAAATTCAGTCAGAAAACACAACTATAATAGTATGCTAAATGATGGTATTTATTAGCAAAGTAAATAACTACATGTTTCGGCCTATAGCGGCCATCTTCAGGTTATTACAGTTTTGCTAAAAGAGTGTCATATATATTTTCACCATTTCACCGTGCATTTTAGAATATTTTCACTTTATTATAACCAACTTATGCACTCATATGTTTGTTTAAATTATGTTGATATCAACATAATTTAAACAAACGTATAAGTGCATAAGTTGGTTATAATAAAGTGAAGTGTCATATATATATGTCTAATATATGTCTAAACTGCGTGGTGTATATGTCTATATATGTCTGTGTCTATAGACATATATATGACACTCTTTTAGCAAAACTGTAATAACCTGAAGATGGCCGCTATAGGCTGAAACATGTAGTTATTTATTTGAATAAAGGTTGACCAACTAGATGACACTTGCTTTATTATATATTGCTCAACATGTTTCAGACGTTAATACGTCCATCTTCAGGAGCTAGCGAGTACTTGTTGTGTTGTGTTATTCAAATATCAAGATGATGCACGGTCCAATACGCATAAGATGTAGTTATTTACTTTGTCAATAAATACCGTCATCTAGCATACTATTATAGTTGTGTTTTCTGACTGAAATTAACTCACCATTAGATTCTTAATGAATAACGAATAGTAGTGAGGGAACAGAAATTTAAGCTGTCTTTGTCACATGAATTTTTCATGATTACAACCTTTTTTTTGTTGCAGCTTTTCGTTGACCTTGATAGATACCCTGGATACGTTGGTCGTAAGTACATTCCGCTTTTTTGTCTTGCTCTTATATTGTCTTTTCGTTGCTCGCTTTTGACCAAACGAGAAAGTTACGAACGTTGTACCGTGAAATATTTCTCTTCAGGTAACAACAGGAACGGTAGTCGTGTAAAGAAAATCCAACTTGTTGCACAACTTATTCTTAGTATATTTCGTCAACCTCTACATGTTTCGGGCGTATCTAGACCCATCATCGGGAGGTACAACCGTATTGGAACTCTATTCGAACAACAGTCATCTAAAAAGAATAAGAAGTACCAACTGTTGTATACATATGGTTGTAGAGGCCAGTTGAAATGTGATGGCACACACCCAGAAACCAGATTTCGTCGTTTAGCGAAATGGACGAGTCAATTTAAATCAGCGGGGGTGTCAGTTCGGTTGACTACTGGCAGCTGAGGTGTGCACATCATCTTTTATTGTAGGTAGTAATGCTGGATACACCATGTTCTGAGGCAGAGTGCAAGACTACTTGCTACCCACTCCATTCGCCAGTATCCCCTTCACTTCCCCTCTCGTGCGTCACCGTGTGCCATCACATTTCAACTGATGTCTACCTCCTGATGATGGGCTTAGATACGCCCGAAACATGCTGAGGTTGACAAAATATAATAAGAATAAGTTGTGCATAAGTTGGTTTTTCTTTACGCGATTATGTCGAGATGTACGTTCAACAAAACGTAAAATATATTAGCTGTAGTGTGAATTTGCTTCTTTGGTATGAAGCATGACATTAAGCTGACTTTTGTTTAAATATGTAGTTTGCACCTCACAGTAAATGTGCAGTAATTCCGTTACAGAGACTAGCCCATTAGTGCTGTTTCAATAAAGAATCGTCGCGAGGTTTGAGGTTCTTTGAGAGACATCGATGAAGATTTAAATATTCTATGATATTATGCAGTGTTGCTTGGTAGATAGATACAGATCTTTGTCTCCATTCTGAAGTAGTTCGAAGAAGATTCTTGATCGTGAAGATGAAGTGTTTTCCTTTGAGAGTAGGCAACTGTTTACTGGTCGACACATTTCAACATCCCAGCAGACTTGAATCTTCTAAAGAATAAGTTTTTGTTCTGAGAATTCTACAAAACGTATAAATACAACTGTGGCAGTATGCAGGGTTTTTGATGTTAAGGGGGGATGGTACACAGTGCAGGTGCCACTGATGTAACTGTCAGCAGATTTTATTCAGTAATTTAAAGATTATCTGGGGTATGAAAAGAATACTTTGAGTAATGTGCATTCCTGAACAGGCGAATTTGAAGGTTGTTTGACCATACATCTTCCTCATGAAATAAAGTTAAATGCCGACTTGATGCAACAAGGTAATTTCATTGATGTATTCTTAGCTCGACATGTTTCAGGTACATACGCCCATCATCAGAAGCGTTAGATGTTGAGTTGCAGCATATGGTTTTCTGCACCAAGTTTTTGGACAGGTGGCATGGCACCATCCGCACCTCACACACGACCTACGCGACGGCTGTCAAGACCACCACCCTTCCAAACACTCGGTGCAGAAAACCATATGCTGCAACTCGAGCTGATGATGGGCGTATGTACCCAAAACATGTCGAGCTAAGAATACATCAATGAGATTACCAAGTTGCATCAAGTTGGCATATCACATTATTTCACTAAATTTGAAGTTATGTGAAACATTAATTTTGACAGATGTTCTTTGAAGATGCAAAATTTGATATACAACTTTGAGGAGAGTGTTGATAGAAGCCATCCCGTTGTGTTGTTTTATGGTGATCAAGTAAATTATTCAGTCAAAACAAAACATATATTAGTAATCAACACTGTAAACCTGGCGACATGTTTCAGTTCACTGAACCATCTTCAGACCAATTCATAAAACAAATTATAGTAAGCGAGTGCGCACACTATGGGATCGCATACTCTTTACTGGTCACTCAAGTTACTCAATTATTACACCAACCACTGCACATATATAAAATTTACGCATTAAAACATTAAAAATTCTCCGACATGTTTCGGTCCTAAGACCATCATCAGGGAGCTATATATTCCTTACTAACGTTACACTAGAAATAGTCACAGATTAATTTCGTTGTACCAGTTGGGTGTTGTGACAGCATGCCGTGTTGTGTAATGTCATGTTGCGAAGAGTGCCCTGCTACGGATGTGCATTCTGTTCTTTGTTGCAACGCAACGAAGCACAGAATGCAGCCTGCAGCCCGGACACTACTCCAGCCTAACCGCGCCTAACCTCGCAACATACAGAAAACCAGAACGAAACGACCAATGTGGTAATCAACATCATAGTCACGAGCTCCTGATGATGGGCCTAGTAGTGCCCGAAACATGTTCAGCCTATAAGAAGTACAATAAAATAATAAGTAGCATCTAGTTGGTTTTTATTCTTCCGTTGTATGTTTAATTTGTAACTCATTGAAATATCTGTTGTCACTGCCTTCATTTCATTAAGTGGCAGAATTTTGTGTACAGGTGCTGGGGGACCTTGAAGAGTTTGAGCATGCCATACAGTTGGTGCTGAGTGATGTTACTTTTGACAGCGATGTGATTGTCTCTGTGTTTGAGACCAACATTAGAGTCCTAGGGTAAGTGTGGACAGTCCTTTTGCACATGATGGATGCTAGAACACACAACTTAAACCTGATTTGATTGATTGATTGATTTACATTAGGTTCGAGACCTTACTGTCCTGATGCACCTAGGCCTTAATGGACAAGCTGTTCGTGCCCCATATCAATTCAAGGGAAACCTGTCACTTTGCTGAAGTTCCAGATGGCCCCCCCCCCCCCCCCCCCCCCCCCGAACATTCACCGCCCTCCCGCTCCCACCAACATAAAGACCTGGACAGAATCCCAAAGGAAAAAAAAAGCTCACTAACACCAAAATAATGTGTGGCGGAGT
>Ga0131853_10021097_pt1 | contig 11828 bp, 10 predicted proteins | sample TergutLab28metaG_FD_92764 | JGI IMG/M metagenome (GOLD analysis project Ga0131853, IMG submission 92764) | Labiotermes labralis P1 segment gut microbial communities from Petit-Saut dam, French Guiana - Lab288 P1 (version 2) (version 2) | ecosystem: Host-associated > Arthropoda: Insects >...
CGTGTTGATGTTTGTAGAATCACAAAGGGTGCACATATAGAGCACCTGTAAGGTATGTAACAAAAACTTGGAGTGTTGTTCTATTAAATAAAAAAATACATATACTCCTATCTCAAGTGTATTTTGTATGACAAGTTGTTAAAACCCCGACAATTTTCGAATAACCCTGTATTACGAGAAAATTATTTAATGCTAAAAAAATACAAATATTTCTCGCTGTACACTTCATAACACTCATTTCCAATTTAATACTTCATAGTAGGTAGGGTTTCACCCTTTTTTTATAGGCCACGCAGGCCCTTAGGATGAGTAGAGGTAGAGCTCTGTTCTTTTCTAGGACCTTCGGCACTAGATGGGGTGGGGGGTCAGCCCCACGCCCCGGCCGCCTCTACCCCCAGGAAAGACCCGGTACCCATTTTACAGGAGGCTGGGTGGGCCCAAGGGCCCGTCTGGACGGGCGGAAAATCTCGTCCCCACCGGGATTCGATCCCAGACCCTCCAGCCTGTAGTCAGTCGCTATACTGACTGAGATACCCGGCCCACAATACTTCATAGTAAGTTCATATAACTAGAAGTGAAAAGGTTATCGACTGATAATTCATAATCATGAAGTCGAAAATTCACAGGCGAAAAATTAATTTTTCTTAAGTCATAGTGACTAAGTTAAAGATTTGTAACAATAAGCAATATTCAGTTAAGACCTTCTTACTTTGTAATAAAATTATCAAGAAATTCTCCGCTCTGACAAAACCCGACAAATCACTAATGTGTTTACAAATTTTCCCGTTAGATTATATGCTAAGCCAGTTGAATCTAATCCAGGTTTTTACAGATTATTTCTCTAACTTCAACTGCAGTACTAATGTTCCATGTATTAGGCACAGAACTTCTCTCTTTCATAGAGATAAATCCCCAAAATTTAAATTGTGTTTGTCTCTGCAAATGCCTCGAACGGGAAATTAAAATAAATTTATTTATTGCAGGAAGGGTGTAACTGGAAACATTCAAAAACGGCTAGTCGTTGCCCTTCCATGTAGCAAACCGGAAGGAATATTTCGAATATAGAATACAAAGCACGGGAGAAATTAGAAAAACACGCGTAACGTTTGTTAGAATATCTCAGAAAGACCTAATCACAAAAGGGGCCATAATAACGAAATGAATGAAAAGCACAGGTTTTGAGTTTTATATTGAATTTGTGGACTGGATTTATTTGGCACAGGGTAGGGACTAGAGGCTATGTCTCGCAGACATATAGCAAAGGGAGGATTTCTTGAGCAACTACGCCAGTGTTAACAGCTTTAGGATTAGGCCTATTCCGTTCTATGAAGGCAGTTAGTTGATTAGTAAGCCAATTCAAGAAGCCATTACTGTAGCTCAAAAAACAAACTTTGAATAATTAAAACTACTCACGATATTTTGCCGATCCCAGTGGCCGTGCGGTCTAAGGCGTGGGTCTGCGGCCGCTCGCCTACTGAGACTGTGGGTTCGAATGCCACCGGGGAGCATGGATGTCTGTCTGTGATTACTGGGTGTAGTCAGGTAGAGGTCTCTGTGACGAGCTGATCACTCGTCCAGAGGAGTCCTACCGACTGTAATGCGTCGTTGTGTGTGATCTAGAAACCTCGTGAATGAGGAGGCCATGGCCCACTGGGGGCTGTCGCGCCAAAAACAAGCAAACTCACGTTATTTTTTGTGTATGTTATTTATCCAGTGACAATTACATTAGCTCGTACTAATTAGCTTCAAGTAATAAATCAACAACCAATTGGAGAAGATGTATAAGAAAGTGGCAGTGACGTAACTTAAAACACTGTCCCGTTATTTTACTAGAGGGACTGAGGAAAAGTATTAAAACCTCGTAATAGCCGGTTTCGGTGCCATATTTTAGATCTGGTACCTTTTTATGACCTCCAGAATGTCCGGCAGGAATGTGACCAACTGGACTGCGACGTTTCGCGGCTCCAATCTTGCAAACTATACGGATATTTCCTAAGTGTTCAGAAAACAGAAATTCTCACACACGATTTTAGAAAACATGACATACAGAAGATGCTAGGGACCAAAGATTTGATAAGAAACGCGTTTCGATGCGTTATTGAAGTAGTTACATAGAATAACGACTGCTGATTGTACGTAATGCTATAACTGTAGTGCATTTGTATCTTAAGTACTAGTTTTATGAATTTATAGGGTAATGGGTTACAGAGTGGATGAAACATTTCACTTCAAAAGGTCGTATATTCCGTTCGAGTACACTCTACATGTTTCCCAGGAATTTGCACCCCCAAAGCTACATTCTTGTTGCATTTTACGTTGCCCAGAACAGGGAGAAGATAGCAGAATATTCGTCTGGCTATAAGGACAGCCTAATGCTACAGATTCCTAAAGCAGCGGGTGTAATTTTGTGTTGTTACGTCAACAAGACGCAGTAAGTTATCCACGTAACTCTGTTGCTCTGTTATGACTAATGCAGTTTGTCAGATTTGCAAATATTCCATTATACATACACAAGGCTGCCACATCGCAAGTGCTACCGAATCAGCGCTGCTCGGGTTTTCTGTTGCGCTGGACAATCAGTACATTTAGAAGACCTATTATTTCGTAACTTTGTACGCAGTAGATCACGCTGATTGTGATTATTTCCGGGAAATGTGATTCGGGGAATCTACGTTCTTGTAGCGACGAGGGTACGGGCTGGACGATGCAGGGTTTGAATCCCGGAATAGGCAGAAGATATTTCTCTTCTAGAAAACGTCCAGACTGGCTCGGGCCAGCCAAGTCTTCAAGTCAGTAGGTTCTAGGATTCCTCCTGGGGGTAAATCGGCCGGAGTGTGAAACTGACCACTCGCCTCCAACTAGTCCCGAGATTAAGAATGAGTAAAGCTATGCTTCTGCTCCCTCAATATATGACTTCGTGGCTTCTAGAACACAAATTTACATTTTATTTTGTCAGTGGTATTGGTCACCGAGCGGTACCATCTGCTTACAGCGCTAGGAGCATATCTTGGTGGCTACACAGTTACAGTGGAACGTTAGGTGAAAATTACTTCGACATGATTACTGATAACACAGCGCATGTGACGATATCAATGGGTAACAACAAGCTACGTCTTATGATGAGATAAATTCATAAATTGAGGACGGGATTAAGAGGAAATTGCGTAATGAATACTGACCTATTCTGATTACACATGGAAATGCTGGAAACAAAATATCTTTCAAACCTTTCAAATGCGCTCAAAAATGTATGTATTCTCAGAGTACAACCAACAAGATGCGACGTTTCTCAATTTATTTATTTCTGTAAGACGCACTACATGTTTCAGACGGTTTTTCCGTCCATCATCAGAGGCTCAAAACCGCACGTACAGCGTCAGGCATTTGTCAGACCGTTACTGCTATCTGTTGCTAGCAGCAGGTAGCAGTAACGGCCTGACAAATACCAACGCTGTACATGCAGTTTTGAGCTCCTGATGATGGATGGAAAAACCGTCTGAAACATGTAGAGCGTTTTACAGAAATAAATAAATTGAGAAACGTCTTCTCTTGTTGGTTGTACTCTGAGAATATATTAGCGACGCACGGACATATGAATGTAAAAAAAAATGTGAAAATATATGTATTTAAACTATTTTCTGACCGTTTGGCGCGTATGAAAATCTGCTTGTTCTCTTCTGCTTTTAATATGTCTGTATGTTCCATCTACTTCTACACCTCATCAAAGAGCTGCACATTTATCTGACACAATGGTCCCCCTTCTCAGACCACACGCGTGAGGGAAGAAATTCCCTTCACCCTTTAATATGGAAGCAGTATGTTAATCAGAAACTTTATTAATCACGTTCTAGATTACCGGGGTGCTGATAAGTCGTTAGCCGGACCAGGAAGGAAACAAGCTCGGAAGCATGTCAGGGACGCGCGGGATTTCAACAAAATCGAGAAGCGAGCTGTCATCAAGTTTCTTTTCCTGCAAGGCAAGGCGCCGAGGGAAATTCACGCCATTCTGAGAGAAACCTTAGCTTGTTTCCTTCCTGGTCGGGCTAAGGACTTTTCAGCACGCCTGTGTATCGCGTAGGTATAAAGGCTTATAAATATGAGTATTGCAGGAGTGTATTTCTCTGGAAAAAGTGGCATGTACCCACCTACCCTACTAGACCTATGGGTATAGAAGCTCAGTTCTACCATGAAGATGGAGGCGGTGTTTGCCTCGAAAAAATCAGTATGTACCCACACATCGGACTACACTGCCTCATAACCCAGAAGACTGCAATATGGAAACTCTCTTCCGTGAAGGAATTTTTATCTTCACTCGCTATTATCGCGTGCAGGACTGGTTAGTCGGTTAAAATGAGCGAAGAGAACAGTCTGAAGACGGAACGTAAGAGTGGCAGAAGAATGGAGGTAATGGTACAGTAAAGAGCTTGGTTATTCGTGCTGTACATCAGTTCTCTGTTTTCATGTTCTTATGGCCATCGCTGGGAAGACCTGCATTTAAGGTACTGGGACAAGAGCGAATGGTAGCCGAACATTTTTTATATATTTGTTTCGCTGGCGTCAGTTACGGGCGGTTCGTAGCCGTACGTTTTGGGTTTAATGTCAACGTATATTCAGAACCGTTGGTGATAGGCAGGAGGGGAGAGATTTAAACGCCGAAACGGTTAGGAGCTGATAACGGAAGCTAAAATGGCAGTGCGAAAGCAGTCGCGTACGGGTGTGGTGTAGGTGGGAGTACAGAGAAGTGACTGTGTCAGTTTCCTAGAAATGATCTAGTTGTTTTGCTGGATGTAGCGCTCCGTTATTTTGTATCAAGAATAAAATGAATAAGTAAAAAAGAAACTATAAAACTATGTGTGATTCGGTGAACCACACCCGTTTCCCGTAAGAGGATCACCTACCAGACTGAGCGCGTCGGGACAACAAAGTTGCGAAGGGCGATCGTGTAGAGACGTAACTTATTTTTGCTTAAGTAAGATGGCAGCAGTGTTTTTAATCACCGGCATGAGTCTCATAGTATACAAATAAGATAAAGCTAAACTTGTTTCTGTGTACGTCATGCAGGTGTATGTGGGAGTGGAGGTACATCTCCACTAATCTTTAACATCGGCGCTAGAAGGGGTGAGTGGTCAATTTGAAGTCTTGGCCACTTCATCCCCGATAAATGAGCCTCTGGTGCTTATCGAATGAGGCTGGAGGGAGGCAGAACCAACCTAAACGTCTTGGAGAAGGGATCAGTTTCTTGCACCGGCTTGGAATCAAACCACCGTTCCTCGGGCGTCAAGTCCGTAACCTAGCCGTACCGACTGCGTTATGCAGGCTCTAAAAAGGTGCAAGTAATTTTCTATCGAATGATCCCAGATTTCAGAAAGAACATTCCTATTATAAAAGTCCCCTTTTGTCCGCCTGACAAGAACAGCATGTAGATGAAATGTACAGAGCATAGGTAGAATGATAATGATAGACGAAAAGGGAACTACTCGCAGAAAAACGTGTCTCTGTTCTTTTGTCCACCAAAAATCTCACATGTTCTAGACTGGGATAGAATCCCTGCCTCCGCGGTGAGAATCCGGCAACTATCCAGCTGACCTATGTCACGGCCCTTCGCAGACTTCCACATTAACGAACCTAAAGGTAAAAATTCGGTCCGTACGTCACAGCGAACTCTCACAACCTCCACTACATGGGCAGTCGTCTAACTCTGTGCAGAGAAATGACTGCTGCTGGTTGTATCAGCAGTACACAAACACAGTGAGTGGGTGAGCAGTATAATTGTTTTGGACGTGAAAGTGAGCGGCACTGGGCTTTACAGAGCTGGTACTGGTGTACTGTTTTACCGATTGTGGTGGGTGTGGCGGGGGGGGGGGGGGGGGTGGGGGGGGGGGACGAGTGTGGGGAAGGAGCAGAATACAGCGACAACAGATCGGACCGAAGTTCCAACCTGGGACTTAGCGCAACGTTTGGCATTTCTGCTGCTCAAGCGCAATAATCGTGTAATTAGGTTGCAGTCCGCTGGATGTGGCAACATTGCAGTGTTGTTTCTTGCAGAATGTCTGCAGCAGGCAGCAACATGGCAACAGCCAGGAACTTTGTGAATGATAGAAAAAAACTGACAGCAGCTGACACTCTGCGGTGTCGAACTGTAGGTTGTGAGGTTTGAGGTGCTGAAGGTGCTGACTGTGTCTTCTGGGACGTGATGGCAACATTGTACCGACGTTTCGGTGAACATAGTGCCTACATCTTCATGACAAAAGTAAAACCATGAACAGTAGGAAGGTATTATTACCACTTCAGAAGTGTAGTGTCCGTCATCTGTAGATTGTGGACAGTCTTATAAAACAGAAGGTTATCTGCGCAGTAAAGTAAAGTTGTCCCTCACTATGCTTGAAGGCATACAGGGGAAGTAGACGTATAGATCCACTTATTCTTAATCTCGGCACTAGACGAGGGTAAAGAGTCAACTTCATTCCCCTTCTGATTTATCCCACGGAAACAATCCCGGTACCAACTGAATAGGAGGCAGGGTGGGCCCCAGAACCATTTTGGATGTTTTTGGGAAGAGAAAAACTTCTTGCCTTGCCGGAATTCGAACCCCGGAACTTCCAGTCCGTAGCCAGGTCCCTATACTATTTGAGCTATCTCGGTTCCAAAGATTATTGGCCATCAACCGTAAGTACGTTCATATCCAAATTTTTTACTACCCTGAAGACGGTAACAGAAAGATCCTTCGAAACGTTGGGATGGACTTCGCTAGCAGACAGTCAACATAACTAGTATGACAAATGCCAGTTGCTGTGAATACAGTATTAAGACTCCTGATGGTGGACAGTAAGTCTGTCCGAAACATGTAGAGTTCTTTACCAAAATAAAGTTGAGAAATAGTGCACCTTGTTGACTTTTATTATAAGGAATTTGCTCAGTTAAAAATATTTTGGGCTAGTTTATACACAGAGTAAAGCCTATTTTCTTCTGGAATGTGACGCCGTTTGGTATGTTAGCCTGATATGAGGGCTAATGTTTCGGAGTGACATGCAGCCTCCATCTTCAGGATAATAGGCCTATCTCTTCTATCCTGATGCTGGAGGCAGAGTGTTCAACTGAAATACGGTACCAATATACCACGCAGCATGCAGTCCAAATTAGCTCAAGTTGTAATGTTCCTGACCTGAATTCCGGGGGTTCTCAGCTCGAATCTTGTATGTGGCATCGGCTATCTGGGCTGATGATATTTAATAATTTTAGTCCCTCTAGATGGACCCCTGAGAGGCTGCGATAGCTTCCATGACGATCTTAGCTTCGATGCAAAGTGTTAGCCAAAAAGAGCGTAGTTAAATAAACAACAAGTACATAAGTACATGGGGCATAACGTCCTAGAAGACTGTAATCTTCGTTTTTCATATCCTGTATCAAAAAGGCACGTCTGCTGAATTACAAGAGTCGGCCAGAAAATAAGTTAACATGGCGTGTAATCTTGTTGACTAAGAACCTGTTTAGATGGCGAATGTACCAGGAGAATTCGTCGCCGAAGTCTGATATTGTGTTTCCAGCGCTGAAAAATAGACTCAGTGGCAACAGTTGTAACGGCGATTGCGTGGTGGAAAAGATTTTGACAACAATGGGTTGATAAAGCTATTGTCAACACGCGAAAAAATAGCTCGTAAAGAGATATGATACATGACCATTTTATGGCCAACATTGTGAGGAAAAGAAACAGCGACATAAATGAAAAATTAATTACGAACTGTCCTTCCTGCAGCTGTAAGAAAAGAACCCGAACCACAGGCACTGTACCGTACACAAATCACCTGACTGGCCTTCAGTTAACAAACTAAACGCTTGAGTGCCTTGACTCTTATCAGCTGGTTGGGCACTGACAGCCTTATGCGAGGTAAGTATTCACGTGCTTGACCCGTTCGCAAGGACCGACAAACGTGTTTTCTCTTCCTATCACGTAACCTCCAACCGCTTATACGCGAAAAGAATTACTACATAAATCAGTGTTTCATAGTATCTCATTATGGACTATTTGTGCTTCATGGTCAGTCCTTTCAAAGCGAGGTTTCTATTGCGTCACCAGGAGAAAGCTGTAACATCAGTTACATCAAACATTTTCCTCTGTTACAATGTAATGCTTTTCCTTATGATTTTTTTTAGTGTTATGACAGCCCCTAGTGAGCCAGGACCTCTGCATTGTCGTGACTTCACGATCTCACTCAGACACACCATATTTGGCAGAACTCCTCTGGAGTGATCAGCTCCACGCAGAGACCTGTAGGAGAAAGTCGCCTAATATAGGGAGGTTTTTTCAAACTGCTGTTAAACTTAGGAAAATATTGTAAAAGTGTTCAAAACACAAACATAACTTCATACGTTTAATGAAGAGACAGTTGCCACATAAACATTATACGCCATGAAAAGAAAAATGGGTGTAAAATTTATTTCCGTAAAAGCTTCATCTCCCCAAATTAGGCGCACACGTGTTCCTAATTTGGGGAGGTGAATACTTACAAAGAAAGCACATAGAATAGTTACAAAACACAAAAATATATACAAACACAAAGGATACAAACTAAGAAGAAAAGAGTGTTTATCCCTGACAGGCTCACAAACAACATCTTCCTCCATACCAGCACAAAGTGTGTGCGCCCATCTGAAACATTTCGCACATCATATCTAGTCTTCTCCATTGTGGTCTGCAGAGAAGCGATCAGTACAGAACACACAATCAGCATCTTGTTTCTCATCTTCTTCCGTCGAATCGTCAGCGAAAGGAACAGTTAGGTCAGTGTCCGAATCTGATGAGGTGTCAGACGGAGTTTGATTCCGGCAAACCCTTCTCTTCCCTCTTTTTGAAGGACCAAGAAGAGCATTTGGCGCAGGCCAGCTGGTTTTGGATTTAGTTGCCTGTTGTATTTTCTTTTTCTGAGTTGCCTCAACAATTTCTTTCTAAGGTGAACTCGTTATTTTCTTTGCTGTGCCACCACGAGGATTTGGCTCTAGGTTCAGGCTTGGCACAGGGCTGATATCTGATGATCAGAGAGCCTCGGAAGAAGTGAACGGCGAAAAATTAGCAGAAGTGAATGATGGCTGAGAGCTGGTCTTTACCAAAGCGGGATGGTTCGCAGGAGTAGCATCTTTGTCCTCTGAGGACAGAGGGAAATCATATGGTCTGAAGGTGTTCTTCTCACAAGGAATAGTTCGCCAATTTGGTAGACAGTGACTACTCGCCCCGGGTGTGAACGGAGCCATTTTTCAATTTTTTGGCAGTAGAATGTTTTCAGGGGCCCCGTGAAAGCTTTATTCAAGGGTTACATTTTGTGGCTGCTGTGAGGTGGGAGGCAAATGATGTCAACATGATTCTCTCGAGCTAAATTAATGACCTCCAGGTTCCTGATGTATGAATAGTGCCCGTCCGGTACTAAGATAACTTATTTTCTTTTGTCATCTTTGTATGGTTGATGAAATGAAGAAACCACTGGGAAAAAATCTCGCTCTGTATCCACCTCGAGGGATGACACGCGTGTATTGATCCAGGCGGTGTGCCATTCATCAGTTCTTGTTTCATATTTTTTCTTGGAAATACAAAGTAACGGAGGAATGAAGTGTACAGTTGGACTCATACAGTTGACGACTGTCACAAGAGATCCCCGTTCTGCGGATTGAAGAGAAGATATCTGACGTTTCCCTTTCAGTCCTAATATTTTCGTATGTTTGTGCTGTACAATAGTGATGGCGGTTTTGTCACAGTTGTAAAGTCTTGCAGGATTATGTTGAATGGTGTCCATTGCGGGTTCGTAGATTTAAAAAAAAACTGAGCTACTGATTCAGGAGTGAAACCCCTCGCTCTTGAAAGTGAAAGACCTTCAGGGGTTCTAACTGAAATCTGTGAATGACGACGTAGGAAAATTTTCAACCACATCCTTCCGGCCTTTTCATTTCTCTTGCAAAATTGGTTTTTAATTCCATTTCTTACAGCAAGGTGGAAAGCGAAACGCATGACGTCTGCCATTGTCAATCCAAATAACTTTCTTTCCATCAAAAGATAGTGCTCAGCCAGATCATTTTCTGCTTCACAAGGAAGAACTTGCTTCCTACCCAGTTTTGTTTCTACTGTTTCACTTGAGCTTTTCTGCCAGTCTTTAACATAACGCTCTAGTGTTTGTGGCATGTTGAAAACTCTGGATGCTTTGCAGCTGCCCATTTCCTTGTTCCTTATAGCCTCAATAGCTGCCTTCATTCTTTCGTGGTTCCATTTTTTCCTTTGAGCCATCTGTAATATTATATAACCCAGAAGCAATAATTCACAAGGTACAGACTTCCTAATATGGGGAGCCCCATATTAGGTTCCTTAAACTCCCCATAATAGGCGCAAACAGGTGCTCGAGAAAAAGGGTGAATAAAACAGGACATAAAATTCTACCAATGAATCAAAGCAAGTGTTTAAGATTACACTTAACAGAGGACTGAGCACCAAACTAATTCAGAAAAATAGCTTACCTTCAACGGCTCATGAGTCACAGTTTAGCGATAAGCAAAACTTCCACAGCGCACCCAAAAAAAAAAAATGCCCACTCAGTACCGAAGTCCTCAGCAACTGTCCGTTTATACTGTGATTACAAAGAACAGCATCATGTGCTTGATGATTTACGTTCTTAAGCGCACAGCACAGCACCTCCTGGTATGAAATAATGCACCTCCCCATATTAGGCGACTTTCCCCTACCTGACAACACATAGCACTCACAAGACACAGCTAGTCATGCACTCCCCCCCCCCCCTCTCGGAGGAATTCGAACCCGCAACACCGGCATGTGAGAGGCCGCAGACCTACTCCTTGGACCGCGCGGCCACTTTTCTTCATTACATTCCTTTTTTCTTTCTTTCTGGAAACGGCGTGGCTAATATATACAATTCGACTTTTCTGATGCTGGATCCTGACTTCAGCCAGAGTTCAATCCACGCAAGCGAAAAGGTCAACCAGTTTTCACATTATCATATTTCCCTACCCAACCTCGTACCTTATCTTATCTCCTGCAATGTGAGCTGTACGCCCAAGCCGTTATTGTCTACTCATTTTAGCATTGCTTACAACGACGGAAGAACCCTACATCATTCTTGTATAGCTGGCAAGTTGCCAAATGTTTCTGCCCTAATCACTTTCCTTCAGGCAGATGTGCCTGTCAAAAGACACAAAAGCGGAAGCCAATGTGCGACACGTGTATTATTTGTTGCACGTACATGACGTATGTACTCCGTACATAATGGGTTGCCCTTTTTACTGTGCTGTACCTGCACTGTTATTTCCATGTTCCTTTAATTACGAAAATCATTAAGTCCCAAATTTGACGTAAGACTCATTAAATAAACGTGTTTTGGGTATCATTGGCGAATCCTGATCCGGTCAGGTCATGGCATTTTGTGCCCGTCCGCTAGACATGATCTCCGGATCAGAAAAGGTCACTGTTGTGTACGGCTGTCCTCCGAATTCTTGTTCAGTTCCCGATAATTCTGATTTAATTTTTAGGAAATATGGCAGCTTACTGGGAGGGAAGGGAATTATTTTAAAAACCAACGCGTAAATGGTAAAATTAAACATCTCTTTAATGATTTTGAGGTGCGACATCCCCGTTGCATATTAAATCACCATGTACAAAGTGAGTGTGAAGCAGTCTGAACACAACAATATTTGGTAGCTGTAGCTAAGGATGGTATGACCGCCTCTGTGGTCTAGTGGTCAGAGTTTATGGCTACAGATACAGAGGTCCCGGGTTCGATCCCCGGCGCTACCAGATTTTCTGAGTAGTAGTGGGTCTGGAACGGGGTCCACTCAGC
>Ga0131853_10021098_pt1 | contig 11828 bp, 11 predicted proteins | sample TergutLab28metaG_FD_92764 | JGI IMG/M metagenome (GOLD analysis project Ga0131853, IMG submission 92764) | Labiotermes labralis P1 segment gut microbial communities from Petit-Saut dam, French Guiana - Lab288 P1 (version 2) (version 2) | ecosystem: Host-associated > Arthropoda: Insects >...
ATAATCACAGCAGTGAATACTGTTCATATGATGAATGGACCCGAATGACAACACAGTGAATAAACACACACAAAACAAACATGATTTTAAAATACCAATGAGGTGATACCTTATTAACTTGCACTGCTCAAGAGTGAAAAATTAGTCTTCAAATTTTGCAATTTTAAATTATCCAGTTCCTTTCATGCATGCTTACCTGTTCGGCATGCTGGTTGAAGTCTGATGATATGTTCTAGGATGTGTTTTTTAATGCAAAGCACTTCAATCTTATTATATTTATTTTTTTGGCTTCCCACTACATTATTTAAAACATTTCAATCAAAACGACAGCTGATCAACAATAATTTACATCAGTCACACTCTCATCTTAGACTATAGTTTCTCAGTATAAGGCTCAACTGATCTTTGTTTCAGGAATGCCTGGTTTGAAAAAAGAAGAGTTCAAGTGAACTGTCCATAAAATAATATAATATAATAAATTTCTGAGAGTCTGTGCTCTTAGATTCGTGTCTAAAACCTCTAATTTCTTTGTCAATCTCAGTGTTACAGGACTCCTTTCCACACCTTTACTAACACTAGCAACTTAATTTGCCCTCAATATACTACAATCTGATTCATATAAAACTTGAGATATAGGTTAAAAACAATTGAGAAAACACAGAAACTTCAGATCATAACACTGACAAGTGGTCGGCTCAGATCACGTGAGTCAGTGATGAGCTGACTTGGCTCCACTTAGGATCATTTGGTTCTGAAATGTGGTTTGGCTAATACTGTCATTATTTGTTTCTTAGGCTGAAGGCTGCTCACTATATCCCAGCAATTTTGATGCTGGACCAATGGCAGCACCAGGTCATCCAATCCTGGGCTAATAAGTTTACTGTTATTTCAACTACCAGTAATCAAAGAGCTGTAATACAGCTTAATTACAAGCTGACCACATTTTGAAACATCTGCATCAAAACTGAACAAAATCCTATGTTTATAGCCAGGGCATGTCACACACTTTGGATTATATATTTCAAATTGACCACAATTGAACTACTGAGGTTTTCTGTAATGCAGTAGACCTACCAACATCATTAAAAATTCAAGTATGAACAAATTTTGGATCTGTCGCTGAACACATCCTGATGCCTTGCAACTTCAGACTGTACCATGAAGTGACCTGTACTTACCTGCTGTTGTAGAGTCCACAGCTGCTGGTGTTTCTGCTGCAGTACTTGAGTCAGCTGTCTGGTAGCTGGGAAAAAGCTGGGATCAAGCTGCTGTAGACGGGCCATGAGCTGGGACCGGGTCATCATTGCCGTCTTTTGTAGGCTGCTCTTGCAGAGGGTCTGCGGATGCTGAGTTACAAGCTGTTGCTGCTGGAGATGGTCATCCTGATCCAAAGTCTCCTGTGCGTCTTGTGTTAGTGGTGGTGTTGGTGGTGGAGGTGGTGGTGGTGGTGGAGGTGGTGGTGGTGGGGGAGGTGGTGGATGTTGCTGCTGTAAAACCTGTGGAAAAATGATAACACCAGTAAGAAAAATGGTAACATCAGTAAGAAAAATGGTAACATCAGTAAGAAAAATGGTAACACCAGTAATAAAATTAAGCATATTCAGACCCACAAAAACATACACTTTAAAAAGCTACTATCATTGCCCCCACTAGATACATTTGCTATATCACATGCCATCTAGATGGAAAATGCCAATAGTCTTTATCAGGATTTGGTTTATACTATAGCTTAGTTGGAAAACAACATGTATCAGTTACTGAAAACAGTTTAAAAGTAAAGCTCTGCACTGACAGACACAGACAGAGACATATGTTAACAAACACTACAGTGTTGAGTTGAAGGCTGACTAAATGTGTTCGATATTAAAATCACAGCAAGGAATAAACAACCACAAACTGAATAAAAGCAGTCTCCCCCACCATTCTTCCACTTCATTACATGATCAACATTATTAAGGTTGGGAATAGACAGTGGATTGAAAGACTGCTTCTCAGCAAGTGGTCCAGAAATGGTAGCTGAGAACCATTAGTACAGAAGATAAAAAAATTGTATAAATACCTGCTGTGGAAGTTCATGACTGTAAGGGAATGGGTGGAATTGTTGACTAAGTTGTTGCTGCTGCGATTGCTGCAACTGCTGTTGTACCAATTGGTAGGCCTTACGACTGTTCTTTCCTTGAGTCTTTGTAGGTTTAGCTTTCGGTCGATCACTAATAGCAGTTGCCTGGGGGGAGGGGGTGAAAAAGGTCATTCTCTGTTCTTTAATTTCAGACCTCAGTTCGAGCAGTACTTCCAGCAGTAACACAAACAGTGGAACAAATGTGTTTTTGTTGAAAGTGTCTACTGTAAAGGGGGATTAATCTTACTGTCTTAGTTTTCAGAGATTCAGTCTCAATTCTTTTTGATTGTGACTCACAAGGTGTGATTTTAGGAGATGTGTCAACCAGCTCAAGACCAGATAAAACAGTGGACCTTGGTGTAAGCAGTTTTGCACCTTCAGGTTCTACTACTTGATGTAACTTGAAATAAATACAACCTAAAGACATAGGTTGATTCTGTCACCATGTCAGCTTTGATTACTTCAATACAGTTTACGCAATATACCCATATCATTCAAAACATTGATTTTTATGTTGGCATATAAACCACTCATTCTGACTTACAACTTCAGCTACCTTGATGTTCAGATATGACTGCATCTAGGGGAAAAACTTACTTTCAACGATCACAAAGTGGCATACACACCTGCAACACATCAGCACTCATAGTAATAGACTGCGATGGTGAATCTGACTGTTGCGGCTGTTGTTCCTGGGTGGAAGGTGGAGGGGAGGAGTGTACACCAGGGATCACAGGTACAAAGTTACCACCACCAATCACTTCTCCACTTGTCATCAAAGCCTGCTGCTGCAGGCAAGTGTTGCTGGTGGCAGCAGTTTGAAGCTGTTGCTGCTGAGGCTGTTGGACCTTCCCACTATAGAAAGCATTGTGAACTGAAATGGAGGTGTTTGCTCTAGTATGGCGTAAGGGTCCAGAAATGGCAGTGCCACAAACCATCCCTGTCAGAACAGCAAAAACCAAAGTTATAAATGCTGTAAAAATTCCTGTCTTTCTTTCACCAAAGAATTTAGGAAAAAATGTACACTGCATGATGAAGATAGTGATTGCATAATTTAAAAAGTCAACTCACTCTTCACTTCCAGGTACAAGGTTGCTACTGTTACGAAAACCAGCAGTACCTCACTATGAGAAATCCTGAACTAGTTAATTCACCTCACATCACAACTCAATTTCCCAGAAATCCACTTTCATCTGTTGAAACATAAAGCTCAGTAAAAGAATACTTAAAAAATGTGGTTCATGTTCCCATAAAACAGTGTAACTAGTTACAATAGTCAGACAACTAACAATGTTTAGAGAAAAACTACTTGTTTATTCTGAAAACCAAACAAAACCCATAAACAGAACTGGAAGGCAACATTCTAAGAGTTACTAAACTTCACATTCTGTGAAACAGCTGACACTAATTTCTAGTTTATATATTCCCTCAAAAAGATGGGGCACAGTCTGCACTGTTCCTAATTAGTATACTGTGTTGTTCTACACATTGCTTGTGTTGATTGTGTTGTTCTATGTATTGTTGGTATGTAAATGTTTACAGTACTACTGCCACTGGGTGGCAAACTAATTGCACTTATATATATATATCATATCATATATGCCACAGACCATGTTATGCCTGAAACGGTTAGCTACCAGACCTTCATTGTGGAGGCCTGGATTAAATTCCACATGAGTCTATGTGGGATTTGTAGTGGACAGAATGGCACTAGGACAGATTTGTCTCTGAGTATTTCAGTTTCATCCTGTCACTATCATTCCATCAATAAACCATACCCGTATGTCATTCACCAACAACCACACCATAAAATCTTTGCAACAGGCAGCATTAAATAAAACACATTTCTCTCTCTCTCTCTATACCACCTCCCTTCTGTGCCCAAATTTATCAAGTGGCTTTACAGTAACATTCTGTATATGGTTCTTTATTTCCTCAATGATTTTACACAGAAGAAACACATACAATCAAGTACTGTTACAATGACAGTGAAGTTCTAAAATGTATTCTGACAGACATCTGGTTTCTAGAACTGTAAAACTCCTGCATTCAGTGTAGGTAGAATAGAATCTGCAGATCATTTGCCATTCATTTCAAATTCAGGCTGCATCACAGAAGTAATGCTTCATTAAGTATGGATGTGTGTTTTGTCATCAGCAATGTGCAGTTTATCAAGAACAGAGACTGTGCATTAAATTGTATTTTGGACTAGACAAAACTGCTACCAAAACTAATCAGACATAAAAGCATGCTTTCAGAACTGAAAGAATGAGCAGAACTCCAACATCTGTGTGGCTTTCAAAGTTCACAATAGGTGTGACATCAGCTAGTAATTCTATGCACCTGATACATCTGGGACATCTACCCATGAGCAAAACAAGCAAAAACATAGCAAGAATCAAGCAACTTAAACACTGTATAGTCATGTCACTATCTACACATGGCTATGAACTGGGGATCTCGTCTGGTAGTGTCAAAACATGACAACAAATTCTGAACAAGTGCACTGTCTGCTGACTGGAAGGCACAATCAGAGTCATTAAATTTGTGCCTAACGACAGGATTAATGCTGTTCCACTCCCTCTGTACTGCACAGATCTAGCACCATGTAAATACTTATTTCAGAAACTCTGGTTTGCACTGAAGCAGGTGGGCGGAAGAGGCTCAGGAGAAGACCACACAGCAACAAAACTTCAGACTTCACATGGTGGGCAATTTCTTAACTCCAACCTAGGCAACCATAAAATGAATGGGAAGGTATCTGCTCCACAGAGTGAGTGAGTGGGTGAGTGAGTGAGTGAGTGAGTGATTGAGTAAGTGAGTGGGTGAATGAGTTTGTTAGTTAGTCAGTCAGACTAGTTTAATTTAGTTTACTTTAGTTTAGTTTATTGGCAAAATGAATTGTTGCCAATGAAAGGATTAGAAAGTTCTGTACCTTGTGTAGCTAAGGACTGTGAAGTTACATCAATGTTCAAACCCAATGGTTGCACTCCAGGAACAAGTGTGGCAGTTGAAACAGAAACCTCTGGCACAGCACCAATGCCCAGCTGTGCAAACTGTGTTGTGGTACTACCTTCTGGCAATGGAGAATTGAGAAGCAACTGGCTAGGTCCTTTCTCTTGCAACTCACGCTCAACCCTCTGCAAAAGAAAGGGAACAGGGTCACTTTGCCAGCTGACATAATAAGTGTTACTGAAATGGCACTTGAGTAATAGTTACACCTTTTTAACAAGTAATGCCTTGGAATGTAGCCCACAGTGTACAACAATATACACTGCATATACAATGAATACCAGACAAAAACTTCCTCCAACATTAAGCTTCCCCTTCTGTCCCAGTAAGAGGCATTAAAATTACAACTTAGTGTGTGTCCACCCACAACATTTTGCCACATTCAAAGTCTGGAATATTAAGAACCTGAAAAGAGGTATTTTCCAGTTAGTATGTTTTTAAATACATATATGATACAGATAACTTCCAAATTTACCATTTTCAAGTGACATACTGATGCACTAGTATAAGAATATTCTGTTTCTTGGATATGCTGGCAGTCACTGTGTAAATGATGGAGCGCAGAACGCTAAACCCTTGAATATGAAACCACAATCTACCTTCAAAATGTCTGCAAGATTACCCACCCATTGACAGAGCATCACATCTCTGAAGAACATAATTCTTATCCACTCTGCAGTAAAAACATCAAAACTCATGTACCAATACACATTTAAATGCAAGATGACACTTCATTCAGTTAATTCAATGCTTTTCAAAGTGGCCTCAATGTAACAACAAATAATTTACACTTACTGCCTAACAACCAATCACATTCAGTCCATAAACACAACGTTTGGGAGTTATTCTGTATAGCATCATTGATTCTGGTCTTCTGCTGTATTAGGAAATGTTCTTTAGTATCAGCTTTAATACTTTAAATGTTGTTAGATATTCCATTGTTAATTTTGTTAGTGAATATGCCTGCACATGGAACAAATTATTATATCCAAACCCATAAGTATGGCAGGTGCACAGAATTTGCACATTCCTTGTACAATGCTAAATTGCATAGTGGCTTAAAGAGAAGTTCTGCAGTCATTGTTTGGAGACATATCCAGGAAAACTGCTTCAATAGTTGAGTAACACTACCACATAGGCAGTGGTACAATACAATTAGAAAAATCAGCTGACAATGATAACATGATTAAGGTCAATTTTGTTCTCTCTTCTTGACCAATCTGTTAAAAAGAGAACTTGACTGGTGCAGAAACCAATATGTGATGAATGGAAAGATATAAGAAAGATCTTCCAAGAGAACTTGGTGTCATACGCAAAGGTATATCAGACTGAAGGTCCAGAAGGAAGTACAGTGCCAATACACTAAGCTGGCACATCCCTAAGCCAGTTATGAAAAGTAAAAGGAAGTCAAAATGGTCACAGTGAAACTTACGCACATACAAAACAAGCAACTGATGGTACATTCTTAGACACAATAATCCTGAGTTGTATTTAACCTTAAAGAAATTGTCACAATTTGGTACATTCTGTATTGAGCATATTTCAAATAATTAAGTGTGTATGCACCCAAATTTGAAGGAAATCTTTTTAAAGTTCTCTTTTAAGAAGCTTCTAAGACACTGCCCTTTGCAAAACTTGTTACAAGGTCAATAGTGGATCTGAAGACACTGTGATTAGTAAAATAAATGGATCTGAGTGCACTACAGCCAGGAACTTAAAAATTACAAACACAGGCAGTCCCTAACTTTCATACAAAATGTGTTCCTGAAAACGTGCATGAAAGTCAAGTAACAGACTTATATGCTGTAATAGGGGTTCCATTCCCATTGCTTAAAAAGTACATAAAAATCCCTACTTATGGGCAACAAACATAACAGTTGTAGCAACAATAACAGTACATTCATGAATTAATTCAACCAAGGGTAATTGTTAATGTTCCTGTCATTACACGAGCCAATTTTTTTTTTTTCCTGTGGTGCTGCAGCCCAATGCTGGCCATGGCCTCCTTATTCATGAGGTTTCTAGATCACACACAATGACAAACCACAGTCGGCAGGACTCCTCTGGACAAGTGATCAGCTCGTCGCAGAGACCTCTGCCTGACAACATGCAACACTCACAACAGACAGACATCCATGCCCCTGGTGGAATTTGAACCCACAATCTCAGCAGGCGAGCGGCCACAGACCTACACCTTAGACAGTGTGGCCACTGGGACTGGCATCATATGAGGCAATCTCCTCCATAATTTTGATGGCTACAGAAGGAATGGCCAATGAAACTCTTAAGACATTAGTAATCTTAACAACATTGTTTAAAACATTTTCATACATCTGCTTTTCAGTGCAATGGCCATATTCTATATGCAGATTACATATTGCTATCATCATGATGTGTGTCAGCTCTATTCCACCCAATTGCCTTACTAGAGTAAGTGACCAGGATAGCCAACAACAAAGAACATGACGCCTCACCAAAATCAGCCAACATGAAAAATCAACCATCCACACCAACATCAGAGTTGTCAGTTGGGTTAAAAAGTATAAATAATATAAAAAAACTTTCCAGAGTTACGTGTTGCCTCAAATTATATTTATCTCATGTACCTCTCCTGGCATTTTTTTTTGTATCGCTAAACAGCCCTAGTGGCTGTAGGCCTCCTCATTTTCAAGGCTTTGTGATCACACTAAGGCATGGATTACACGGGGCTACCCTACACACTAGTCGCGAATTCACTAGCAGCTTTTAAACCAGCTGGTGACTAAATCCGAGAGATGTTGAAGTCCGTTTAACTTTACTTGCTGGCAAAATAATATCCTGCTTGTAAAGTCACTCAGTGTAAATGATACATCCAGTAAGATCCTTGTGAGAAAACACTACAGTTCTTCAGTACATCTCTGGGATGTCAGATGATAAACTAAAGTGCTCCTAGCTGACTGCTCAGCCTTTTCATTCCTATATGTAACAGGCATGGCAGGTGTGCTCACTAGCTGATAAATAACACATAAAGTAGCCTCATGTAATCTCTGCCTCTGACATACTACACTCCATAGGACTCCTCCGGACAGGTGATCGGACCGTTGCAGAGACCTCTACCTGACAACACACAACACTCACAAGAGACAGACATCCATGATCCAGGCAGACTTGAAACCTGCAATCTCAGCAAGCAAGCACACAGCCACAGACCATACCTTTGACTGCATGTCCACTAGGATAAACCTTTCTGACACTTAGTAGACACAAAATACAGTTTGCGACTCAGTTGTACAGTGCCACTGTGCAATAGCTCAAAATGTCTTCTTGTCATCTTGTACAAAGTCTGAATTTGGTGCACGAAAGATGGATTAGGGGTGAGAATTATAATGTAGGAAAGTGCAAGTTATACAAAAGTTGGATGTCTGAAAGTTGAGGACCACCTGTAAACAAATTCTGTGTTGCACAGTTTACCAAGTATTGTTTCATATTGATGTGAAAGAGATAAAATGGACTGGGTGCACAGCCCACACTGGGAAAACAAGAAAAAAGAGTTTGACGTGGAAACATCCTCACCACTACCTGTTCATAAGACTGGAAACAAGAGAGAACACTAACACTATTTTGGTTCTTAAAGAAGAGAGATGAAAAACTGCATTGAACAGACTTTTGTGCTCAGCCTCTGGGTTCTACTAGCAGAGACATTACACAGCTACTATGAAACAAAAATGGAAAGGCACGATCATCTCTAGTGAGAATTATGATGACATGACTTGGGAGGTACAGGTACCTGGATTTCTTCGAGGATTGCCTGCTTCTGCAAGGTTGTATTCTCTGTGAACTGCTGCTGCTTCCTCGTCTTGTCCGTATCTGCAGTGCTGCCCTTGTCAAGAATATTACTATCATCCTTGGCCAAAAGACTAACAGGTACAAGACTAGCGACACCATCCCCAAGAGGCTGGTTTCTTACCTGGATCAGTATCACACAACAGAATCTCAATGAGTATTTGTTACATAAATCTCACATTTTTTGCCACCTTATAAAATAATACGTCTTCAGTTCAGTGTCTTATAAGGTAAAAAAGAATAACTAAAAAGAGTTTTATAGCACTCCAATAAAAGACTGACAAAATTATCCCCAGTGGAATAGAAGCAGTCAGGAAATTCACTATTTCTCTAGGAACAGAATAAAGTTCTTGAAAAATGGTGTGCTACAAAAAAATTCAATACATGTAAAACAACTTTCCATTAATATAAAGGCAATAAGCACAGAGTATTTATACACACCTGCTGCACTTCAGGCGAGGTCAAATTGTTCTCATTCATCACAGATGAAGATCGACTTTTTCGAAGGACAGACTTTTGCTTTTGCTGCACTAAATGCTCTACTAGTCGACCTGATGTAAGGAGAATGAAAGGCAAATATTAGGAATTAAAATTACTGTATTACTTAATGGGAAAACATGCTGTACAATATGCAGTCTTTTTTCCTTTATAGTAACCGTTAAAACAACTAACGGAATATAAAGTATAATGGCAAAAATGCAATTAGCTGTTAGCCATGGTTATAATGAAATATGACAAATGGTAAATGTACATAACTCAACAGGAACTAAAACACAAGCTACGCCATGCCTTGGTAAATATGGCCTAACAATGTGGCCAGAAACCACAGCCTCAAGTACACTGAACAAAGGAACGGACATTCAAACTAGATCTAAGAAATACAACGCCAATGAGAGGAAACAAACACCCGAACAGTATCCTATGTCAACCAATTCCAACAAACCATAAACTCTCTCATATTACAACTTTACTGATATCATCCCACCCAATCCATGAAGAGATCTTCAACCACAATTATGTCTTCCTGTTTTCTGTTTAATGCAGTCTTGTTAGCACCACTTCATGGCACAAATGTTACTTATGCAGGTGGTATACAGACGGCTGTCAAGAAATTATACGGTATACACATAACAGGTTCAAAACCATACCCACAAATGAACACAACTCCAGTTTATCCTGATCAAAACCATACCTTCACAAGTTGCTATTTGACCACCTATCTGAATATGATCTGATTTACATTTAAGTTTTGCAATCCAAGTTTTTCCATCCATTCAAAAATGGAAGCACTTCTAGTTCATTCCAGTACATGTATTACATCTTTCTTGTAGGGAGTAATATTTAATTAAAAAATTATTTTAAGCATCTAATGGACTCACACTTGACTGATATTTAAGGATAACACACATGATAATTTTGGTTCTAAAAATTCTCCCAAATATTTACTGAAACAAAGTTGAAGTCACCTGCTTGGCTACCAGAAGACTTAGTTGCTCCCACATTCTGACTGGTGTTAACGTGAACATCCTCCTGCGGAAGCACCCTGACTGCCTCAGGTACTTCATGGAGGCCCCCTGTGCTTGAAACAGCTCCTGCTGCAACATGGGTGCCACTCACTTCTGCTGTCATTGCTGTATTGTGAGGGTGAGGAGCTGCCATCATGACTGAATGAGGGTAATCCAGAAGAAGTTGTACTACACTTGTGTGTCCACCCTTCGCTGCCTCAATCAGCATCGTCGAATTGTCCTGAACAAGAAAGATTTGCATTTATCCTCATGTGTGACTCCTCTTCAGTGTTTCCATTCAACTTCAGTTATGTCCACATATGTGTGCTACACATGGCAAAACCATGCAGCAAACTTTCTTATACCTAATCACACTACCCTTGCTGAAAATGAACTCAAACTATACTGTCATTCTCTGAAGTAGTGGCACCACTCACTCTTCTCTCCATATTGTACTTAGGAGTATTACTACAAGATTTCTTTGTAGGATGCACATATCATGACTGTCCAGTGCAGTGGTAACTTTTGCATGATGAATTTGTTGGGGGAGGAGACTGTGAATGAAACAGTGCTCTTGGAGAGATTACCAAATTTCCTTTATGATCTCACGGACTGTCCCTTTCAAATTACCAAATCACATACCTCTCTATGCGATTCCAGAAGGCCATCTCCATATTGGTCATCATTCATGAATTTACAGTATTCTATCCCAGGGAAGAACACACTTTCAGAACAACGTGTCATGCCTGGCTGTGAATGTGGTTTGCCCTACTTAGCTTGGGCCCAAAGTCCTCTGTCCCTATTTAGTAAATATAACCACAACACGTGAAAGAAGGGGAGGGGGGGAGAGAGCACATAATTAGAGTTCAAACAAATTCTGAGCAGAGATCACACACATATCAGCAGGTCAGTGGTACATATGAAACTATAAGAATACCTGCATGGTGAGGAGAAAGACTGGAGAATTGAGCAGTGACAGTAGTTACTGAAAATTTTTCAACAGACATAACACCTTTACATACTCCCCACACCTAAAACTAATCAATGAACTTCGATTGCACACACCACCTATGTACATGAATTTGCTATCTTCAGCTCACAAAGCCTCATTTACCTTCAGTTTGTGGAAGGGATCAGCTGACTGGGTTAAGAGGAGTTCTACTACTGCTAAGTGACCACCAGCACATGCCAAGGACAGTGGAGTGTGATCATTATTTGTTGTCTGCCTATTGACATCTGCTCGCTTTGAAATGAGAAACTCCACTGTGCACAGCTGACCAGCCCGACAGGCTTTCATTAATGGAGTACGCCCACCTTCTGATTCATGTTCCTGTTAACATGCAGTGCCAATGTAAGACAACATTAGAATA